>Ga0247611_10010665_pt1 | contig 10757 bp, 12 predicted proteins | sample 177DNAGHGhighgp2_FD_192422 | JGI IMG/M metagenome (GOLD analysis project Ga0247611, IMG submission 192422) | Sheep rumen microbial communities from Palmerston North, Manawatu-Wanganui, New Zealand - 1770 DNA GHGhigh gp2 | ecosystem: Host-associated > Mammals > Digestive system > Stomach > Rumen... | reverse complement strand
AACTTTTTTTGCAAAAAACTATGAAAAACACCGAGGGGGTGCCTCACGGCAGGGGGCTCGCAGCCCCTGAGAGTGGTGTCTTATATGTCTATTATGCTCGTTAGCGTCTGCAAACATAGTAACTATAACCATGCTTAAACACCACGGGGTATGGGGTGTGAAACCCTAATTACTCCACAATTTCAATATTATTACTAGCAAGGATGTCGTAAACCACTTCCTTCAATCTAGGCTTTAGAATCTTAAACTCTTTCAGAAAGTCATCCTTCTCATCATCACTAATGTCTGGAAGAGTTCGAATAGCTGCACAAGCATCAGAGAAACGGAATTCAAATGCTTTATCAGCGTTTTCCTTATGAACCTTACCCTGTGGTAATTCTACGTCTAAAGCATCCTGATATTTTTTCAGCAAAGCAGCCTTAAACAAACTTGCCAGAATCTTTGTTGCCTTATCCTCAGCCTGCTCTTCCAGCGCATCCATTGCCTTGAGCAGGCTCTCTTCTATTTGATTCATATTCATAAGTTGAAACCCTGTTTCACACACAAGGTGTCAAAAATGAGAGGTTACAGATGGGTTACGTGCCTCTTTTAGTGCGATAAAACTATTCGACTTGAAATCAGCCTTACTGATTGCACTAGTTGTCTCGGCATTATTCACTCCTATACTTGTTCCGGCTAATGTCCATCCCTATGTTGACGCAGTGGATGGCATCGCTAATATCAGACATATTATCATTTATAATAAGGCTTCACTTTATCTAAAAATTTTAGAAATGACAAATACATTCTAAAAGCAGGAAAAGGGAATTGATACATTACTAGACTCGATGTTGGAGTTTGAGGAATTTCTGTTATTTCCATTTTTTTACCTCTTGCTTCTTTTATATGATCAAAAGTCCATTTGACATACTCACCAGGCATGTTGCCTGGGTAGTAATAAACACAATGATTAGCCCATGCACAAGTTAAACCGTTAAGATGATTAACATCAATTTCGTCGAGTTCATCAAGATAGTTTCTTTTTCTATATTTTGTTTTATAAACGTTATGGTCATAATATATAACAGCAAAAACAGGAGACAACGGATAAAACAGTTGCAGGCCTGCACTGTTCAATCCACAATGGTTACGCCTCCATGCTTCAAAATATTGATTGTATATCGATACTGGGTTATCCGAAGTTACAAACGGGACGTCAGTTCTATTGACCAAAACTTTGAATTCCAAATCAAGACAAATGCCTAAATATTTTAACAACACCATCAATGATGGTAGAACAGGATACTTATACTTTATGCCGAAATCTTCTGCGTGTTTACGAATTAATTCATCGTTACTGTGACTCCATATCCTTCTTGCATTGGAAGTAGCCATTTCCTCAAACATGTCTGCTCTTTGCTTTGTTCTGAAGAACTGTAGCATCATGTCTTGGTATAGCACCTCTTTCTGATAAATCGTCAACTTTTGGTTAAGACTTTCGAAAATAGATTTTCGATTATCTGCCATTAATTGTTCTAAATCTGCCAAATTATTCTCTAACAATGGAATATCACCATAGAAATATGTTTCTTGTGCCTGACTCTTAATTGGGGCCGTATCAAACCAGCTATCATCCTCTACCCTATATACTCCTATACTCTTCCCGTCTGCTGAGAATGCTCTAAGATAATTCTGAGGTACATAATGTTGGCGTTTTTTGTTTGGCATAATTATAAATGATATGCAGCGCACTCATGTGGCATTGCCATTTTAAAACAATCAATTTTGACGTATTATTTAGTTTTAACATTATATACAGAAACAAGTCGTATTATACGCGATTGTTATCAAGTATCTTAAATTGTTGAAATCCTTCTCAGAAAGCCCTGCTGCTTTTAGTAACTTATCCTGATAATACCTACGTTTACTGCCAATCAGCAGAGGTTTTGACTCAGCAGGATTGTCATAGACAAAATATATCACTTGACACGCAGAGTGAGCCAGACGATTGCCAATCAACTCCCACCATTTCCTGTCTGTATCACCAACTGATACTCCAAAGAGAACTATCAAATGAGAATTATTCAACAGATCGGTCGCTGCAGCATTTTTCCCATTTCCAAACATATCATTCGTACGCGGCTTCACGATTACATCAAGTATATCTTGGTTATTACGGAATGCCGAGTTGGCAATCTGATCAGGACTGTTTACACCAACAAGAATTGCCGGATCCTTAGTAATATTACTATGGATATGTAGCACGTCTTTAATTACAACAGAGTAGCCACCCTGATTTGATAAGGGAACCTTGGTATCACGAGACTCCAATATCTTTTCAAGAGTGCTTGTATAATTGAAAGTCATGAAATTGATATACTCTGCACTCTGCTGATTCTTTTTAAATTGCTTAAAATCAAGGTGTTGCTGATAATTCATGTAATTAGTACTCTCTGGCTGAGAAAAGTCTTTGATTATCTTATTGGCTTTATTACTGTCTATATTAAAGGCCTTGTCCTGAACAGTAATATAAGATTTCAATTCATCATTAATATCGAGAACGATATTCAGGTATTCTTGAGGATCTTGTAAACGTTCAGAATATTTTCCAAGAGCAAGTTCGAGATCAGACCAGTCAATATCTTCATCTGCCTTTTGTCCATCATTAGAAACATATTTCTGAATGGATTCCCTAAATTCCTTCAAGTATGTGGGCAGATTATCCCTTTTAAGGAGTAAATAATGCCCCTTATAGAAATCCTCATATCTGGTTTTTAATCCCAAACAGACATCAAATCCGTTTCCAAGTATGAAAGTGGTGTTCATTATTGAGTATTTCCTGAAATATAACAGAATGAAGATACAAGATTCTTTGGGTCACCTGACTCGAAATATTCTAAAAAATCTTTTCCTTTCCCTGAATAAACAATCCTAGGAACAATACGATCATAAAATGCTTTTTCTTTTGATGGCCATTCACGCAAGAAATCCTCACATTCCAGATCAGTGAAAGATACAATCGGATTGGGTTGAATTTGAATTCCTTCCTCTTTCATCCATGATACATAAATATCTTTTGGTTGTTTTGGAAAAGAGAATGATATTGCCATTTTTAATGCTAAATTAGAAAAGACTTTGCTTTCTTTGATAATCTTGGCTTTATCTTGAAGCAAATCATAAGGGAAAAGTTTCTTTGATCGGTTGGCATAATTGAATACCAATTCCGAAACATTAGGATCGTGACGGAATTTAGTCTTACGTTGGCAAAGCTTATTGAAATTCTCTCTTGACGTCATCTTATACACATATCCAGCCTGTTCACCTGGGCGTGTGAAAGGCTGTAATCCAACCGCCCTTAAGCGTCTCGATGATGGCTCCGTATCTGACGGGACATCCCTATCATCCACGTATAATTCATAAAAGACCCCATATGAATCTGTATCTTTTATCGGTGTATAGACATCGTCTTTACATCTTGTACATGCAAAAAACGCAGCAACCCATTTACTTACTGTCAGATCAAGTAATTCTGTACATATACCATAGTGTTGGGCAAGTGCAAGATAGTCTACTGATAGTTTAAGAGGAATTCTGTCTCCTGTCGGAGAATCTATAGATACACCATTATGGAATATCTTGGTCATAGGATGACCTGACATCAAAAGCGAAAGCTCACAGCATTTAAGACGTTCCACAAACCGTTTGGCGGGAGTCATATGTGGACGATAGAGCGAAGGTTTACAGACTGGATGATATTCTGATTCGCCACGATAATATATGTATGGGCGTAAAGAGATTGGCCATAATTGGGTTGTTCCATCCCCCATCATTTCATCGAAGAACATGCCTTCCTGATAATGGGTTGGAAATTGTAACCTCATACGTTTCAATAAGAAAATTTCCTCTTCGAGAGATATTCTTTCAAGGATATCTAACAATGTTGGCAGTTTTCTTATTAATTGACTACGTTTCTCGCTCCAGTTCATGACTCTTTTATTTGTTTCATTTTCATCGAAACTTGCTGTTGTTTTGCCATGTCACCCATATTGACAGCCGCTTTATAACAGTAGTCGAGCATTGATTGCATTTTCGATTTATCATCGATAATAGATGCAATATTTACTGCATCGTTTGCTAAACGATAAACTTTTTCGTTAAATCCAGCATGTTCATAAAATTCAAGAGCACGATACAGGGCTTCGTAATCCATCAGCATACAAAAACGGGTTTCATCATAAAAAGCCTTAAGGATATCATTTGGTAATTTACTACGATCAGCTGATAAAATCCTTTCAATATCCTGAATAAATAATTCCTTATTTTTCAATTTTTGACCATATCGTGTCAGTATATGAGCCTCAGAATAAACTCTCTGAAGGATATAGCCTATTATATTGTGATCATCATGATTTCTTTCTGCCGTCACCTGAGCTTGCCATCTCATTGATAGTGATAGTGCAGGATACTGTGGTTGGAGTGCAGTTCCAAGTTCTCCGTAGATTCTACAGATTTCTTGCATATTACCAATTTCTTCAGCATAGCCAAGTGCTTTCGACCAATTGTCAAAATTGGCGAAAGGAAATGTTTCTGGGATCTTTATATTATCTGTTTCCCCCATAAGAATCCTTATCTTTGCTAGATAATGAGGATTATCTGTATGCTTCATCAACGACTTAAGAATAGTCAACGACTCATCATGTCGTCCTTGACGAATCCTGCAATCTGCCTCAAGTAACAATTCGTTAATCAACAGTTCGTCATATGGCCATGTCCCATATGTTACTCTATGAAACACGTCTACGGATAACTCTACCTCATGGAGATCTATACTCATATAAAGCAATGTGCGTAAATTCAAATAGAATAGAATTGTGACTTGGCTCACACCTTTTTCTGGTATCTGATACTCTCTATTGGGAAGTATTACTGTAGGATTACATAATTGCAACCATGTCCATAAAATACGGTCTAACTCCTGCGCATTCTTTGTATCATAACGATCCAACAGGAAATGCATCTGTTGTACCCAATGATAAACGACCCTATCGTTTTTATATGTCACGAGAAAATGTACAAAAGGAAGTGGAATCTTTTCGGCTTTCAATCAATCCTACTATTCCCATCGTCAAGAGGCATAATATCCAAGTTCCAGCCAAGAAGGCATGTTTATGCATCTTCTCTTTGTCCTCGCGTTTTCCATTCTGCGCATATCTCATCCGATACTGCGTCATCTGCGCAATATTCAAGAAAGTAGATATACTGTCCTTCATCAGATTAATAATGTCTCTATCCATAGTCATGAGAACCGTAAGCAGTCTACTTTGATGTAATGACTAAGCATATTCAAGAATGAGGTCAGCATTGATGCCGAGTTTGGAGTGAAGGCGCTTGGCGAAGGACATGGAGATGCGTCGGCGGCCACTCATAATCTGACTGAACTGGGATTCATTGACGCCAAGCAGTTTGGCTCCATCCTTCTGCTTCATGCCATGGGCATAGAAGTAATCCTCTATCATTGAGATGAGGGGAGACTTCTGACGAAGGGGGAGAACATTCAGATATTCATCCTCATAGGTGGCCATCTGCTGACTCAGAAGGGATATCTCCCGAGTATAGTCGTTGTCCATATCGGGTTCAAGCAGGCCTTTAGCTGTTGCTTCTGCAATCAGTTGCTCGACACGGGCCTTTACCTCATCGTACTGTTTGTGGGTTGAAAGTTGATTCAACATTATTAATTTTATTCAGGACACGTCCTGAGGGTCTCTTACTTTTTCTGGCGCAGAAAAAGAAGCAAAGACATCTTATTCATTCATCTTCTTTTCAAAAAGAAACGAACCAAAGAAAATTCTACATTCCCCAAACCCCTTGCTACATAGCACCGGGGCTTAACTGAAAATCGCAGAAACCGACGATTTATCAGGGTTTTGGTATGGCTCTCAAGCCTGTGCCCCTACGGGGTGAGCCATGGTCTTTATCGGCTGGCGCATAGAGAAAGCCTTAAGAATCTATACCATCGTTAAAACACCACAGGGTGTGGGGTGTGAAACCCCAATTAAAGGTATTGCTTGAATCTTTTGCGGACGGCATCGGAGTTGCGGAGGCAGTCCTTGAGGGCGGTGAAAAGATCGGCTTTTAAATTCCCCTTTAGTTCGATTTCTGTCTCGCCAGCCTTTTCTTGTTCTGAAAAGGCTATTGTATTGTAAGTTTTGATGTTCTGACCATAGACAAAGGTGTTCTTTTCGAAAAAGAAACCATTGTCTGTAACAACTTCATTTGCCAAAAAGGTATAGGCATTTACCATACGTTCTGGAATCTCCAAACAACCGGACTTCACTTCCAAATCTGATGGGATATGATCTTTTGACGTGGGCAATGATGCTAATAAGACTGTTTCGTCTACTTCGCCTAATACAACAAAGAACTTTGGTTTTGGATCTCCTCCATCTGGAAAAATGAAGGGATTGAAGTATAACAGATTGCCTGGCTCAAACATGATCTGAACTGTATGCATTGGAGGCGTTATGGATTGCCAACGCCTCGCGATAGTATTCTGCGGCACAGGGGAGCATGGCCTCGGTGAAGTCGATCACGTAGTCGGAGTTGTTGCACTCGTGCTTACGGAAGGCTTCCAGCAAGCCTTTTTCCTTGGCAATCTTATACCACAGGGTATTCTCCTTGTGAACGATATCTACGAGTTCTGTTGCGGTCTTGTCGCCATATTCCTTTAAGACTTCGTCCATCAAGCGAATCTCATAGGCCGAGAAGTCTTCATCGTCGAATGTCACGACGGGATGAATGTACTGGGCATCCTTGCCATCGTCGAGCTTGACCAGTTCGGTCCTAAGGTATTTGGACAGGAGGACTGCTCCGTCACTCAGATCTATGTATATGTCTTTTGCGACCGGGCCTGCCTGCCAGACTTCATAGGGAAGGGCCAAGAAGGGCTGCTGGTATTTCAGGGCTGAGCGTTCTTCCATCAGATACAGCAGTTTAAGCAATTTGGTTTTACTCAAATCGCTTGTGTGTTCTGCAATGTACACGGAGGCGTTGCCTATCCGCGAGATGTTTTCTTCTGAATACTTGCTCATTATTATTTTTATCTTTTGCGGGGCAAAGATACGATATTTATTTGAATTAAGCAAAACTTTTAGAAAGTTTTCTTTTTTCTCTCAGGAAAGAAACAGGGGCGGTGCCGCATCAGGGTGGGGGGAGGATTTGTTCGCGGAGGGTGAATAACAGTCTGCGGAGTTCTTCTTGCTGACGGGCGGGGTCGTCGTACTGACTGAGGATGGCGCGCCAGAGGCCGATCAACTGGGAGGTCCGTAACTCGAAGCCCTCGGCGATCTTTCCGCTTTAGACTTCACCGATTACATCATGAGTTAGACCAATCTGGTCTTCAATGGTGCGACGCTGACGATAGAAGGTGCGGTCGGCCGACTTCAACGTCAGCACTGCCAGGGCATGGGCCGCTGACAGGTGGTCTAAAACATACTTTTTCTTCATTTCTGAATACTAATGGGTTTGAATTTTGTTAATAAAAATATATTGTGTCCGCTGGGCGGACAGTTGTTCGTTACTTTCCTTGAATTTACCGATCTTTGTGCCTGAAGTCATGACTCAAATAACATCTCATTTAATCATTTAAACTTTCAAAGATGAAACCCATGAATATTGTTGACAAAAAGTTGTCTCTGGCTAAGCGGCATCAAGCAGCCGAAATATTACGACAAAGTATTCAAACTGGCTATCGACCAGCGTATCGTCCAGACCACGATGAATCGCAACGGACGTATCGTTGTCATCCCCGTCTCTTCTTAACCCCCTCTTACTATAGCCCCACCTCTCTTTTAAGAGAGGAGGTGGGGCATATATAGAGAGGGGTGTAAAAGAAGACGGGATACACGAGTTGAACATTGAGCATTGAGCATTGAGGTTTGAGATTTTATGATTACGACAACTTCATTCAAAGCGATTATCGCAGCGCAGCGACGGCATCCGACGGAGTGGCTTTGGCGACAGTGCCTGTCGATCAGGAGCCAGTTCTGTGAGGCGGTAGTCGCGGCGGGGTATCTGTCGTGGGAACAGATGGTAAGTGCGGCGTGCCGCTATCGGCTGGGGGCCTCGAGGCAGGGCGGCGTCATCTTCTGGCAGATCGACCACGAGGAGCGGGTCCGTGACGGGAAGGTCATGTATTATGGCCTTGACTGTCATCGACTGAAGGATAAGCAGCATCATCCGACATGGATATCTACTCTCCTCCGTCGGAGGGATCCGTTCCCCAACAGTCCCCATGAGACTTCACACTGCTTCTTCGGGGCGCACCTATTGACGACCCTTAACGAGCGCTTGTTCAGACCACCCCTAACCCCTCCTCGCTCGAGCTTTGCTCGCTTGCTACCGAAGGGACGCAAGAACTCAGGAGGGGAAACGGCTATCGCCGTGATTACTCCCCTCCATCATAGGGAGGGGCAAGGGGGAAGGTCTCCCATCTGTGTGGTGGAGGCGGAGAAGACGGCCTTTATATTGTCGGAGCTGTATCCTCAGTATGTGTGGTTAGCGGCAGGGGGTCTCGGCGAGGTGCAGGTGGATAAGTTCCGGCCGCTCAGGGGGAGACGGGTTATTTTGTTTCCGGATACTGATCCGGAGGGGATGGCGTACAGGCGGTGGTATGAGGCGGCACAGATGGTGATGCAACAGCCTTTCTGGGAGGACTCCCCGCCGATCCGTGTCAGTACCGTTTTGGAACAGCATGCCTCGGCTGAGCAGAAAGCACGTAAGATCGACCTCGTCGACTTCCTCTTTGACAGAAGAACAGATGATAAGACATAGTAACAAATTAACAGACAGAATAACAAAATAACAAATAATTATTAGACAGAAGAACAAAAGAACATAATTGTAATTAACAAGTTCCATTTGGAGAACGCCTCCGGCGGAAATTGTACAAAAATTAATTCAAAAATGATTCAAAATTCTGTTTTAATTCTGTTTAATTTCCACGCGAAGCGTGCTATTATTTATTAATTTAATGTTTATATGACTGAAAAAGCACTAAGAGAACTCCTGTATTTGATTAACCAGCCGGGGGAACCGGTGAAGCCGTTCGAGATGCGATCCTATGGCAAGTCGGAACTGGCCATGCTCTACTTTCCTCATGCCAAGACGAAGAAGGGGGCAATGAACAACCTGAACTACTGGATCGACTACAACGGGGAACTGCGTGAGAGGCTGCGGGCCCTGAAGTCTCCGCCTAATGCTCATCGGTATACCCGGCGGGAGGTGGAACTCATCGTGGAATATCTCTGTGAGCCCTGATTATTTCCTTAAAGCGCACAAGAGCGCACAAAAAGGAACAGATGGTTTCTGCGGATGTTGTAACTTTGCAGTGTGAATCAAAGGAACGTCGTCTACGACTCATCCCCACGAGACACAGGGCCGGCGCGCAGCCCTTCTTAACTTCTTTAACTTCTTAACTTCTTAAACTATGTCTCAGAAATTCAGGAAAATCCAAAACTCCAACGACGAGTCCACGGCCTACGGCAAGTGGTTCGCCACCGCAGTCTACGACCAGCGCTTCATCACCACCGAGCAACTGGCGGAGTTTATCCAGACCCAGGCCACCGTCAAGAAGTCGGACATCAAGGCCGTGCTCGATGAACTCGGCGGCGCCATGAAGCACTTCTTCGAACTGGGCCAGAAGGTGAAACTCGATGGCATCGGCATCTTCAAGGTGGGCTTCTCTTCGATCGGCGTCACCGAGAAGGAGGACTGTGGTGCCCAGACCATCACCACCCGACGGGTGCTGTTCCAGCCTGAGAGCAAGCGTGTCGTCGTCGGTCAGACCGTGAACAATCAGGGTAAGATCACGCAGAAGTACGTCATCGCCAAGACCCTGGTGAAGGACGTGGTCTTCGAGGAGACCTACGACACCTCGCTCAAGCCCGAGGGTTCCTCAGGCTCCGACACTGGTGGCGGTGAAGGTGGCAACGGGTAACCTTTAGCAGGGCTTCGGCCCTGCTTACCCTCTTCTCCTTTTCTCTGGCGCAGAGAAAAGAACTAAAAGAGACATCCACCCCCACCGAGCCGCCCCCTATATGGGGCGGGCGTAACTGACTCCGGGGGCAAGCCGCCCTCCGTCAGAGTTTTGGTATGGCTCTCAGGCTTTCGCCCTACGGGTTCGCCATGATTGTCTACATCCCCGCTTGCGCCGCCCCTTGGAAAGGGGCTCACATTGAGGCAGAAAAAGCGCTATATCATTGGGCTAGCGGAAAAAAGTCATCGTGTGGTTCTCCATGCGCCAGCCAGGTAAACTCAACTCATCGCGTGGCCCTCCATGCGCCAGCCGATAATAATATCAAGCCGTGTCCCGGCTTCTCTCTGCGCAGCCGATAAACACCCATGGCTCACCCCGTAGGGGCACAGGCTTTGTGAGCCATACCAAAACCCTGACGTAGGGCGGCTTGCCCCCGGAGTCAGTTACGCCCCTTCCATATAGGGGAACCGATGGAGCAGCGAGAACAATGGGAGCTTGCTCAGGCATTGTCGAGTCGCGACAGAGGTCGACCATTGGTCAAGGCTTGGTTAGGGTGGATGCTTCTTTGCTTCTTTCTTCGCGCCGAAGAAAGTAAGAGAACAATGCTTTTTTCTTCGCGCCGAAGAAAGTAAGAATTACCAGCAGGGCTTGCCCTGCAAAAATAATATTTTTTTAACTCTTAAAATTTCAATTATATGAAACGAGAAACGATTAATAAAATTGCAAATTTTGTCCTGACGGTCAT
>Ga0247611_10010664_pt1 | contig 10758 bp, 14 predicted proteins | sample 177DNAGHGhighgp2_FD_192422 | JGI IMG/M metagenome (GOLD analysis project Ga0247611, IMG submission 192422) | Sheep rumen microbial communities from Palmerston North, Manawatu-Wanganui, New Zealand - 1770 DNA GHGhigh gp2 | ecosystem: Host-associated > Mammals > Digestive system > Stomach > Rumen... | reverse complement strand
CATCATAAAATATAAGTAAGACATCTGCTGATAGAATTTTTCCTTCCTTTCACTCCTGTCAGCATTCCAGAGTCTTCTAATGGGTCTTATCAGAAGAGCTTCATCTGCTACCTTCAACTCAAAATTTTCGACTGTAATTAACTTCATACTCCTTAATTTAAAAAGACCTGAGCCACTATAGCTCAGGCCCTTCTCCTAAAAACAATCTTCTACTCTCTGTTTTGTATATTGTCATATTTTGACAATCAATTCACAAGTAAACCTTTCACTGGATTAATAATAGGATTCTTCTTACCCTGAACCTCATCACCTTCAAATGAGAATACAATGTCTTGTTGGTCAATGTAAAGACACTCCTGCTTGCTACCATCCTCATTGGTAAGCTCAATCTTTGGGAACTGATATCCCTTGATTTTCTGCATACCCATGTCCTTCTTGATGGAGTTGGGATCATACTGCATAACAGCAAAATGCATCATGTTGAGCATCACCTTGTCACCAACCTTAATATCCCTAACCATAGGACCAATCTCAAGTACAGTCTGGTACTCCTTCATGTCTCCTTTCTTACTCTCAATGATTCCATGCTCATTATACATGTCCTCACTATAGACTTCTCCTGTTACCAGCATCCTTGTTGCTACTGGCTTAATCTTTGTTATCTTCAACATTGTTATCCTGTTTTTTATATTTCTTTCCTTTATAATTTTTATAATGCTTCTCAAAGTGCTTCTTCATACCATGATACCTATCCAAGGTTACATTCAGTTTACCTAAGGATGGCAAGTTGATGTTTGGTCGAAGCTGCATAAACTCCTCATCAGTCAAATCCTCCTTTAGTGGAAGTGATTTAATATACTCCCTGATGACCTTCCAATATGCCTTGTAAGTTCTGTCTACCAGTCTTAGAGGATAGCCTGTCTTAGTAGAGACTTTCAGTGTAACATCGCTATAAGTCATACTTGCTGGTCTGCTTTCTTGAACAAAATGGTAAGCTTGAAAGTACCGTCGTCTTTTAAGTTTGGAATCAGTTTTGGTGTGATATAACCATCAATGACCCCTTTCTTCTTCAGGGAACTTATTACAACATAGAAATGCTGCTTGGTCATCTTACACTCCTCTGCCACCCTTTTCAGAATGTTGCTATCCATGGTAAGAGTGTCAAGGAGAGAAGAATCCTGAATAGCCTTACTCAGCTCCCAGCGTTGCCTCAAAAGACTTGCAACCACATCAATCTCTCTATCTGAAAGAGAGATGAAAGGTCTTAAGAATACACACCACCACTTGAAAAAATCAAGGGTGTCCACCACAGGAACAATAAATGCATTGTTTGGCTTGTATTTTTCCTTAAGTTGCCTAATCTCAGCATTATATTGCTCCTTGGGTATAGTCTCTGTACCATTCATACTAACCTTCCTTGGGATTTTCTGCCTCATCCCCCTTCTCTGGTATGGTAAGGCTGTTTTCTATCTCACCTATGCACTCATAGACAAAGTCTGCATTAAAATGATACCTCTCTGACTTTGACGCAAGCTCAACAACCTTAAACAGGTAGTCCATCCTTTTGTTCTGAAGCATAAAGCTATTCTCCTGTAGCTGCTTGTATAACTGCTGGATAAACTTGTTTTGCTGCTGAATCTGCTGGGACATCTCAGCACAAGCCTGGTTCAGCTGCTCATAACTCAGCTTCTGGGGCTGCCCTTCATTTTTCACCGCCTGCATCTCCACTTCCTTACTTCCAATCTGTTTCTCCATAATAATTAATATTTAAAATGTTTGAATAAAAATAGTCTTAGCTCTCCAAGCTTATTCTGCTTAATAAGGGTATCAAAGAATAGCACTATTGAATCTGCCTTACCATAGTAGCTTGGGAAATGGGGATACACACCCTTGATTATGTCTCTCCAATTCAAACTACTTGAAACCCTATCCATGAGTTCCTTAACAGTCAACTTAAAGAAATAGGTCTTCTTTGGGTTATCTTCCTTTTTTGTCAGCTTGTGTCCATATCTTCTTTCATATAGCTGCTCCCATTCCTCTATGGGAGCTTCTTGTAGATCAGTACTGCCACACTCCGCACAGCAGTCAACATCCAAGGTATCCTCATGCTTTACCTTTAAGGAATAGCATCTGGCACAGTATGCTACTGGCTCTGAATCATAGTCATTACACTTTACCTGGCTATCCATACGCTATATAATATATAATAAGGTATAGACTACTTCTTTCTACTTTTGTTATTACTACTCTTCATGCCAGCAGCACTCCTCATGGCATTGGCCCTCTTAGTCAAATCAGCTGCTTGCTTGTTAGCTTCTTTGATAGCCCTGCTCTTTCTTGCACTATCACTCATTATCTCTTGGTATTGTGCCATAACTCTGGCATCATCTTCAGCCTGCCATTGCTGCCTTTCCTTGTTTGTAATTGCCATAACTGTTATACCTTAATATTAAAAACTTACAATAGAACTTCAAGTAAAACTTTAACCACATATTTAGTATATATTGAAATACATTTAGTTATGAATACTTGAATTATGTGACAAAGATAAACAATTTTCTTTAGATAATCTAATTTTCTTCATTAAATTTTCTACTTTTTAATGTTATTTAAGGTTAAACCAAAATATCTATCCCAATTTTTCTATGTATCTTTGCACATCCCAAAAACAAAATCAAGTCAAATATGTCCTAAAAGCAACCTATTCTTTACATATTATGTACATCAACAATATCCCTCCATTACAGGCAAAGCATAAAAGCCCAGCAAATAAAGGCTATACAGACCTCCCTAAGGACAGGTAGGTTCGAATCCTGTTCTCTCCGCAGGAAGAAAAGGATTCAAAGCTTTTGAGGAAAAGGTGAATCCTGTTTTCTCCGCAGGAAGATTAATAGGGAAAACTCAAATAGTACTTTCTTTATTTTTATTCTATACCCTTATGTACAGATTATGTACAGAACCCAACCTTATTATGTACAGAAAACAATAGGCAACACCCCATTAACATATCATTTCAATTTATTAACAATGAATAACAAATACCCTCAAATATCTTTTGTGTTTGACAGACGCAAGATTGCTACCCCAACCATTAAGTCTTCTGTAGAAATAAGAATATGCCATGACTATAAACAGAAGTTTATTGCTACAGGTATAAAACTGAATTCTACACAATGGAAGAATGGAAAGATAGTTAACTGTCCTAATGCGATGCAGATAAGTCTGACCCTTGACCAGATGCTTACTAATGTTAGACAGGTAATACTTGACATGATGCAGAGAGGTAGTGTAGATGTTACGGCTATCCCAGAAGAACTGAGAAGGAAAAATCAGGGAAATATTACCTTTATTGAATATTGTAGGCAGCGTATAGCTATCAGAAAATATGGCAAGAAGAAAGACACCCAGGAAAGATATGACAGGTTCATAAGACTGTTCACTGAATGGGGAAAGATAGAAAGATTTGAAGACATAACAGATACCAATATTATAGCATACGACAATTATCTCAAGGCTAAAGGCATGAAGGCTGTTTCTAAATGGAACAACTATCATAGGTTCCTCAACAGTTTTATATTAGATGCCAATGAGGAAGGCTACCTGAAAAGAAACCCATACAAATGGATAAATATAGAAAGACCAGAAGACCTGCGCGGCATTGAAAGATGCCTTACACCAGAGGAATTCCACAGGCTGAAGACAGCCAAGATGCCTACGGAAAGCATAGAGAAGGTAAGGGATGTCTTTGTCTTTCAGACATATACTTGTTTATCATACTCAGACCTAAGAGAGTTTAACTGTAAGATGATACAAGAAGTAAAGAGAGTGAATGTATATGTAGGCAACAGGAAGAAAACCAATACGACATTCACTATCCCACTACTCTCACCTGCATTGGATATATTATATAAATATAACGGAAAGCTGCCAATCATTAGCAATGTGAAATACAATGAATATCTCAAGGTAGTCGCACAATCATCTGGCATAGACAAGCCACTGTCAACACACTGGGCAAGGCATACAGGGGCCACTCTTCTTCTCAATGAAGGGGTGCCCATGCAGATAGTGTCAAAGATATGCGGGCATTCCTCCACTAAGATTACAGAGCAGGTGTATGCAAAGCTACTGGATGAGACCGTGGTGGATGCCATATCAGAGCTGGATATATGAAAACCTGCCCATCTTCACAGACAAGCAGGAAAAATTGATTATGACAAAGAAACTATCTTAGTATCTTAACATATCTTGAACTCTCCTTATCTACATAAGGATTCTTCTCAACCACGTCAATATGGATCACATAGTGCCTGCGCTGAAACCACCTCAACAGAAAGAACTTCTTAGGAGGATTGACAGTCTCCTTCTTACTGGAGACTATGATATGTTTCTCACTCTTAAAATATGGTTGTACTGCAACCATGGAGGGATACTTGAGTCCTAACCTGACATTATACCACTTATCTCCAAGGACAGTATCTACATGCAACGATACTTCCTTAAACAGAGTGTCCATGAGGATAATGGTATCTGTTCTGGAAAAACTGGATGATACAGACTGAAGAGCCTTAAGGTTCTTGTCTTTTACCTTCAGTTCCTTTCTAGTTTTGTCAAGCTCCTGAAGCACAGAGTCCTTGAAGAAGCCCAACTGATCAATAGTCAGCTGTAGGGCTGTATTCTTCTCCCCTTCCTTACTTAGGCTCATACTGTATGTCTTCACATTAGCTTCAGCAATTTCCCACTTCTCATTGGCATATTTCACTTGCTTCCACATTACTCCTATGATAGCAAGCAGAATAGTAACAATGATAATCAACCATTTATTCATTTCTTATTCTCCTTCTTTGATTCTGTCCAAGCCCAATATTTTCTATAATACTCATTAGTCATCCAACCAATCAGATATGCCCAAGCTTCTGCATCAATATCATGGTGTACACCTGCCCTACATAGAATGTCATTACATACGTGGAATATCTTATGAGGAACGAATATATCTGACCTGCCGTTTTTGAGGTACACAAGAGACATACCAGAATTAAGCAACCGGGTAAACCCACCAATACTCTTGTTAAGAATATCCTTCTTTATTCTCTGATACTCTTCATCAGTTATCCTTGTGACATTATCATAGTAGAACCTATCAAACTCTTCTGGTGTAACTTCCACTAAGAAAGCAACATTCCTTCCATAAATATCAACTTCAATGTTATCTATCATACTCTTTCTTTTTGCCTACAAAGGTAAGCATAAGGAAGATAGATTCAAAGAGTCTTATGATTGTGCTAAGACAAAAAGAAGTCCCTTCCGAGAGGCTCTAAGATTTGGAAGGGACTTCATAATGCAGGGGTTAACTCCCATGCTAGTATCTTATTTTACAACAAGTCGTATTTCAGGCGGGCATTAAAGAGTAACTGTAATCTATCAAACTTAAAAGACAAATAGAAGAACTTTTTCATATGGGGGCCTCCCCAAAAACCTGCTTTAATGGGAAGGTTGGAAGATTTTAACTTCCTCTGAAATACAGCTTTTGGACCAGTCTATTCTTCCTTCCTGCTATAGCAGTGGTTCTGTCTTTTCAGACTTTTAGAAATTTTCACCCCGATAACCCCTGAACGGTACATAGTTTCCAGAACTATCTTCTGTTACTGGCAATCTTTCTGACCTTGGATAAATACCTCGCAGCATCCTTTTGGGAATCTTGGGGGTAGTTGTGTGTCATCTGACCGAAGAGCCTCTCTATCCTAGGTAGATTGCAATCCTACAGCTACTAATATTTCAGCCGTTTCAAAAAACTCTTTTACAGTCTTCCAGTCTTTGGTAGTGTCTCCTCTGACCCTGGGCATCCTGTTTGCTTGCAAAGGTACGAAGAATATCTGATACTACCAAATTCTACTTGAACAATTTTTCATAAAAATCTATAAAACAAGATTTTACTGGAGATTTCCTGATGCTCCCGCAGCCTTTGGCTGCTCTGAGGAGTAAAATAAAAGAGCTATTCATACCTTCAGGCTGTCTGTTAGGGCATCAGCCATGAACTTCTGGATAATAGGCATGAAAGTATTTAGTTGCTGATTTAACAGTTCTTTAGACCATCCAACCCCCCAGGCGAAATTACCAAAACATTCATAAGTCGCTATGTTTAGTACATATATATAATCATCATATCTGTCAACGGATTGAACAAATGCTTTTTCTACATTATTGTGTATGTAATTACGCATTCTCATATCAGTACTTCTATCTCCCCCCATTGTTTCAGGATGTCCATCATTCAGTCGGTTTGAATAGTCTCCACCCCAAACAATAACCAGCCTGTATTTTCCTACAACTATTTGCCCAATATAATCAAAATCACCAGTTACTACAACCATGTAATCCTCCAAATTTCCAGTAGGAATATCTTCAAGAGTCCCACGAGCTTTGATTATATCTAAAACTCGGTTGTCTTTTAGTGCTTCTACATATTTATTCATAATTGAAACCTATTATTGTAAACCATTTGCTATCTGCCAATTATATTCAACCATACTTGCTGGGTCATAGAATATATTATTGTATTTTGCCCTTTTTATCAGTTTAAATTCCGTATCTTTTGCACTTTTACCACTTATATCAACGATTCTTCCATTGGGATAAATAAGAGGTTTTATTACTCCATCCTTATCTACAGGAAGACTATGGAATTGTTCAATTGTAGTTTGTAGTTCTGATATAGGAGAAACACCAGAGTTTAAGCCTGTTTGTTTCTCCAGCAACTTAAAATCGGCTAAGGTTGGGGTGCCCCTCCGACTCTGCAATCTCTGTACTTCTGTTGCATACTCTGGCCAGTACAACTGTCTTCTACTTACTTCTTTTGGATGTATAGGAGGCTTTTGGTTGGCTTTTTCAAGTAAAGATAATTTGTTGTAAGCTTTTAAATCTTTCTCATATTTAGCAACTGCTTCTGCATACATCTTTCTTAATTTGGGGCTGGAAACAGTCTGCAATCCATTTTCTTTAGCCCAATTAAGAGCATCTATGTCACCAGAAATTAATGTTACGTTTTTAGGGGTTTCCGTTACTTTAACACCATTAACAAACATATCGCTTGGCTCTATAGATTTTAATGCCTCTCCGGTATTACCAACTACATTTTTTGTTGGGAAAAGATATGTATCAGCACCATCTCCAACCCATTTAGGATGAGATACTACAGGCTGGTCTAATGTCATATTGGTATGCGGATTTCCTAAAAATGCTTTTTCACCTGTCAAGTCTATGATACCGTTTTCCACATTAGGTCTCTCTTCTAACTTTCTTATAGCATCAGCAGGTATTCTTGCCTTATCAGGAAGACCAAATCTTCTTGCAGCAGTACCATACATATTGGTAAAGATGTTGTCCCCATAATTACCAAATCTGCCTCCAAAAGTAGTATAAGCATCCCATAATGTGCCATTGTCAACAAGCTGATTATATGCTTCTGATATAGCAGGCTTTGTGGCATCATACACCTTCTTTCCTGCAACAGTAAGCATAGGAGACAGCCATAGTGCTGCATCTACATAGTCAGCTAACTCATTAGTAGTTGTAGCTCTGTCAAGAGCCTGAGCACCTTTGAGTCCACTATAGACTGGTATTCCTCCAAAGAAGGGAGCAACTACATCAGAAGCCATACCAATACCCTGAGCAGCAGCTATTCCAAAATCAAGGGCTTTCTTCTGAAGAGAATTTTCCCACTGTCTTTGAGCTGCTATAGACTGTCTTGTGGTATAGTCTCTGCTATTCTGCTCTGCATAATCTGTAAAGGTCTTCTGTCTTTGTCTTTGCCTATAATTTCTTTCAGCAGGAGAAAGCCTACTATCTGGTACAACAACTATTTCTGGAAGACTGACATTATAGTTCAGTATAGGGTTTCCACTTGCATCAGTTATCTTATTACCATTCCAATCATAGGAATAAAAAGGTCTGCCAATCTGCATCTGACCAGCTTTTTCAAACAGGTTACCACCAAGTCCATGCTTCCAGTGTCTTGCATTTAATGCAAAGGTAGCCATTTTCTTCTGAGCAGGAGTACCATGTTCCTTAAACCATGTAGCAGAATGACCTGTCCTTTCCTTCAGAGCAGTGAACTTTCCTCTGTTCTCAGGCTTGATATAGATTTTACCTCCTGAATCATACAGGCCCATCATTGGGGCTACCTCCTTATAGTGCTCTCCAAAATATATTGCATCAGCTTCATTATCAAACTTCAGGGATTGCATATAGCTTCTCTGGTCATTCTTAGGAGACCACACATTATCTATAAATACAAGGCCCTTACCATTATCTTGTATTTGGGGAGTTATCAGATTTCCGTAAGACCCCACATATACATTGCCTCTTTTAGGTTCTCCAATACCTTTGTCATATTCATATTCCCCAGGCCATGTATAGCTTCTGGTGTCATAGTTAGCCATCCTCCTGGCAGTAGGATTGCCAAAATGGGCACTAATAGCCAGCTTTGACTTCATCATTCCAGTCATTGCAGGATTGGTATCTCCTCCTTCTGCATACTCATTATACTTCTCCCTAATAGTCTTGAGGTCAGTAATGCCATTCCTGACAGCTACCTTCATCATTTCAGACTTCTCCAGCATGGAGAGACTGTCCCATGCAGTCTTGGGAGCAGGAGTATATGTAAAACCTTTGTATTCCATACAGCACTGTTTTGACTGCAAAGGTAAGTAAATTCTATCCAATAACCAAATCATTAGAGAAGAATTAACCCATGTTTACAGAATGGATTAGGATAGTACTTAGTACCTATTATATATAGACTTTATTGTTTATCTTTGCATCAAATAAAAGACATCGTGAATTCAATATGAATATTATATTTATAGTGGAATTTTTAAAAATCAAGTAATATGGCATCAGAGATTGTAATCACACTGGTAGGACTGTTCTGCACGACAGTATCCAGCATAGTCACATTTATCCTCACAAGGAGGAAGTATAACACTGAGGTAGATTCTCAGCAGATAGAAAACATGGAAAAGTCATTTGATGTTTACAAGAAGATGATGGAGGAAACTCTTGAGGCTCAAAGGAAGATGATGGAGAATAAAATCAATAATCTTCAGAAAGAAAATGAGTTTCTCCGTCAGCAGGTAGATACTCTGAGAAATCAGATGATACAATTCCTTGGAGTAAAGCTTGCACCTATACCACAGCAACAGGGTAAATCCATCGATCCTATAGACATTAAAGATATATAGGCTATGAGTAAACAAGACACCATAATCATACTGGGTACTGCCCATAGGATGAGGGAGCCAGGAAAGGAGTCCCCAGACAAGAGGCTGAAGGAATGTGTTTATAGCAGAGAGATATGCAAGGAGGTTGCTGTTAAGCTGAGAACATACGGCTGTAAGGTAGAGATTGACTATGAGCCTCTGGACTTGCCAAAGAACATGCAGTCATCCATAGTCAAGCAGGAAAGAAGCAATGAGCTGGCCATGAGGGTCAACTATGTCAATGAGGTATGTAGGCAGAAAGGGGCAAAGAATGCCCTGTATATCTCTATTCATGTGAATGCCATAGGTACTGATGGCAAATGGCATGATGCTCATGGCTGGCAGGTGTGTGTCAGTGATAAAGCTTCTGATAGTAGTAAGAAACTGGCAAACTGTCTATTTGATGCTGCTAAGCAGAATGGCTTGAAGATGAGACAGCCAACAGCTACCCAGAAGTACTGGCCTCAGAGTCTATATGTATTGAATAACACCAAGTGCCCCGCTGTGCTGACTGAGAATCTGTTTCAGGATAACAAGGCTGACGTGAATTTTCTGTTGTCAGACGAGGGCAGGCATAAGATTGCAAGGCTTCATGTGGAAGGGATATTGAAATGTATAGAGTAAGTTTCTTTTTTCATGCGATTGTTTTAGGTTAGTAATGTGTTTTTGTTAAACAAGAGGAGGGAAGCTGTGAAGTCTCCCTCCTTTATATATATTGCATAAGGTCAAAGTCTTTATTATCCCCTAACCACTTTTTGAACACAGCACCATCCCTGAGGGCATATTCCTCGACAATACATAAGGCAAACCTGACACAATTATGTTTGGTCTTGTAGAAAGACTTACCTGTATCCTTTGCATAATTAGCCAGAAAAACTATATCCCCAATAGTAGAGCCAGTGACATTATAGTAAACCATAGACTCTGCTTTCTCCATTATCTCAGAAGAACCCCATTTGCCTTTGGTAACAGTCATGGCAAGTTTCTCAGTAAAATGTCTGCCATGTTTCCTGATATATGCCTTCAATCCCTTCATTAATATAGGTATTAGTTAAACATCTTTTTGTCGCTGCAAAGGTACAAAGAATAATTCTTACTGCCAACATATTACCTGCAAATCTGCTTAAACACCTATAAATAAAGACCTTAGACCTTTATTAAACTACCTATTGTATCCTACATAATAAGTCATCCATTTTGTCCATATCATTCAAATCTTTCCACTTGTACCTCAGAATCTCTACTTCTGGATACTGCTCTTGTATCTCCATAGTCCTCTTCTTATCATGTTGCTTATGGTCATCATGGAACTTGCCATCCACCTCTATAATTATATTAGCATTGGGTATAAAGAAGTCTGCTATGTAGTACCTGATTATCCACCCATCATCAGCATAGATGTAGAATATCTTCTGAGACTCATATTCTATATAGTTTTTCTCAAGGAGTTTTTTCATTCTTTCTTCCAAAAGTGATGGCCATGTGTCCATCTGGTTAG
>Ga0247611_10010661_pt1 | contig 10758 bp, 13 predicted proteins | sample 177DNAGHGhighgp2_FD_192422 | JGI IMG/M metagenome (GOLD analysis project Ga0247611, IMG submission 192422) | Sheep rumen microbial communities from Palmerston North, Manawatu-Wanganui, New Zealand - 1770 DNA GHGhigh gp2 | ecosystem: Host-associated > Mammals > Digestive system > Stomach > Rumen... | reverse complement strand
GGAGCATGACTGGAAACTGGCTGCGGGCCTGGCCGGCATGGGCCAGAAGAGCGACTACCTGGGCGATGAGTACCTCATTCCCGCCTACGGCCTCTTTGACGCCGGCCTCTTTGCTACCGCCACCAAAACACTGGGCCGGTGGACCCTTTCCGGCGGTATCCGGGCCGATTTCCGCTGGCTGCATAGCGAGCCCCTGGAAGGCCGGTTCCAGGCGTTCAACCGCCGTTTCCCGGGCATCAGCGCCAGCCTGGGGGCCGTGCGTCCGCTGGGCAAATATTTTGTTATCCGTGCCAATGTGGCCCGCGGCTTCCGGGCCCCCAACCTGGCTGAACTCGGGTCCAACGGCGAGCATGAGGGCACCTTCCGCTATGAGTTGGGTAACAAGGATTTAAAGCCGGAATACAGCCTGCAGGGAGACCTGGGCGTAGACTTTACCTCCAAATACATATCGGTGCAGGCTTCTGCCTTTGCCAGCCGCATAGACAATTACATTTTTGCAGCGCGTAATGGTGAATGGGCCGATGAAGGCCTGCCTGTGTATGTGTTCCGCAGCGGCCTTGCGCACCTTTACGGCGGAGAGTTCGGGGTAGATGTCCACCCGATACATCAGCTGCACCTGAGCAGCGCCTTTTCCTGTGTCTATGCCCGCGAGGCCGGCGGGGACAACCTGCCGCTCATCCCGGCCCCGCGCCTGTTTTCGGAGCTCAAATGGGAAATCACCCACGGCGGCAAGGTGTTCAACAATGCCTTTGTTGCGCTGAACCTGGACTGGAACCTGCGGCAGGACCGCTTCTACGCCAAGGACAATACAGAGACGGCTACGCCGGCCTACCTCCTTCTGGGCGCATCGGCCGGAACGGATGTCGTTATAAAAGGAAAGACGAGGTTCTCGCTCTATGTCATCGGCTCCAACCTGACGGATGCGGTCTATGCGCCGCACCTGAGCCGCCTCAAGGATGCCGGTATTTATAATATGGGCCGGAATATTACGTTTAAGCTGGTGGTGCCCATTTAACCGGAGGAAGATAAAAATTGCCGCCTTCCTTTGTGGAAGACGGCAAGACATCAAAAGTCAAAGTCCTGAAACTTATTTTACAGAAACTTTGCGATACTCTTTAGCTGCTTTCTCGAGGGCGAGGGTAGCCTTGCGAACGCGAGCCTTGGCGGCCTTGTTGTCAATCTTGTCGATGTCGGCAGTGATAGCAGCGATCTGAGCCTTGATTTCAGCGATGAGCTTTTCCATTTGTTTTGTGTTTTAAAGTTAATATTGGTTGTTATTAGGTTTTTCTTGCGCTAAATTACTCATTTTAAGTGAATAAACAAGCATTTTACCATAAAAATGTGTAAAAAAAACGTTTTTTTAGTGCGTTTTAGTGCGTTTTAGTGCGTTTTTGGCTTTTTCCCCTGAATGACTTAGTCTTTAATCATTTTCTTGGCCAGCATGCCCAGAAAGAAACGCTCGGAAAAACTCAGGGGTTGGATATGCCCTAAAAGGACAATGTCCAGCGCGGCAAAGCGTTTGCAGGTTTTGTTGAAATCGGCCACGTTTTCCTCGCCGGCATAGGCTTTGGCAAAGGTGTCCCAGAACCGGGCCATTTGCTGGTCTGTCATGTGGGCAATGTCTTGTACGCGCTTTTGCCGGCCAAAGATATTGCAAAAAAGGTAAAAGTGCCCCAGGTCAAAATACGGCGAGCCATGCGTGGCACGGCCCAAGTCTATCCAGTAGGCTTTGTCTTTGGACAGGATAAGGTTACTGAAGGTGAAGTCTCCGTGCAGGAGGGTGGGGGTATCTTCCACGGTGTCCAGGAAGTCCTGTACGCGTTTCTGGGCCTTGGCGCTGAGCATGGCCGACTGGGCCACGGCCTCCGTCATCAGGGTTTTCATGGAAGGAATGGCCTTTGTGCCCGCTGTGCCGGTGGCATGGAGCTCCTTGGCAAGTGTGGCCATCTGCAGGGCGTAGTCGTCCAGATGCTCCGGGTTGTCATGGCACAGTTTAGCAAAGGATTTTTTCCCTTCGATAGCCTGGCATTTGATAGCAGCCCGTCCGTTTACGTTCACCAGTTCTATCATCCGGGGCGTGGGGACGCCCAACTCATAGACAGCCTTGGAAACGTTGAATTCCTGCACAAGGTCATCGGCCTTGGCAAGTTCTAAGTAACTCTCTTTGAGCAGAACACCTGGTTCTGCCGGATTGATGTAGGTGGCGCCGTTTCCGCCTTCGCCAACCTTGGTCCATTGGGTGATGTCAAGTTCTTTCATACTGTAGTAGTGCTTCGCATCCTTCCAGAAGGTCCTGGAAGGTGGTTTCAAAGTCTCCGGTGTACCAAGGGTCCGCTACGTCGCGTCCTACGCCGGTATAGGACATCATGAGGCGGATTTTGCCTTCCGGGTCCTCTGGAATAATACGCTGGATGCGCCTCAAGTTGGAAGCGTCCATGCAAATGATCCGGTCAAAGCGATTGTAGTCTCCCCGGGTGACTTGCCTGGCCCGTTTGTCCGGGCTGAACCAAACTCCATGTTGGCTCAGGCATCTTTTTGCCGGCGGGTAGATGGGACTGCCAATCTCCTCCGTGGAAACCGCTGCCGATTCAATGAAAAATTGCCCCTCCAGGCCCTTGGCCTTTACCAGCGCCTTGAGGATAAACTCCGCCATGGGGCTACGGCAAATATTTCCATGACATACAAACAGAACCCTCATTTGATATTGTTTTGTTAGTAGCTGCTAAGTTACAAAAATAATGATTAACTTTACCATGTAAATGCTTAGTACTATGAGAAAATATGTCATTCTTGGCCTTGTCGGCCTTCTTACCCTTGCGGCATGCAAGAACGTTAAAACCATTGATATGAGTAGTAATTCCAACCCCCTTCAAGAGGTGGCCGGACGCAAGAATTTCGGTCCCAACCACGCCCTTGTAACTACGCCCCAGCCCTGCGTCATGATTGCCACCTGGGACAAAGACCACAACCCGGACGTCATGATGGCCGCCTGGGCCGGACAGTACGACCACAACAAAATTGTGATTTCCCTTTCCAAGCACAAAACCACTGAGAATCTGGAACTTACCGGAGCCTTCACGGTTTCCTTTGCCGATATCCGTACGGTGGCCGAGTCCGACTATTTGGGCCTGGTGAGTGGCCACCAAGTGCCGGACAAGGTGGCTAAGGCCGGTTTCACCATTACGCCCAGCCCCAATGTGGACGCACCTATCGTCAATGAATACCCGCTCACCCTCGAGTGCAAGGTGGTCAGCTGGGCCGACGGCATCCTGGTAGGGGAGGTCGTGAACCAGAGCGCAGACGAATCCATCCTTACGGGCGGCAAGGTGGACCTGGCCAAACTCCAGCCCATTGTGTTCGACGCCGCCGGCATGTGCTACCGCGCTATAGGTGAGGTAGTTGGCGGCGCCTGGAACGCTGGCAAAAAGTTTACGGAATAGGCCGATTCGACGGCCATCTTGTGCTGCAACAATCGTTATCTGCAAAAATCCCCCATCGCTTGCGTTAGGCACTGGGGGTGCGTGTTTGCAGGTCCTGTTTTGGACTCTTCTTGGTTTTTGATTTCCAACCCGTGTGGTCACTAACGCCCTGTAACACAGCAACTTGCTAATAATCCTCGGCTCCATTGGGACCGAGGATTTTGAGCAACTTTCTGTGTGTCAATCACTTAGGAGCCAGTGCCTGATTTGATTATTCCGCAGCCTGGCTGGTCGATAACACACTGACTATGAATATTTTCCTGAAAATCCTCTGCTCTGCACCTTTGCACCGAGGATTATTGGAAGGCATCAGGGATGAGAAGTGGCGCAGCCGGCTACTTCTTAAGAAACTTGTGGAATCTTTCCACCTCTGCCTCCAGGGCCAGGGTGGGAAGGGGCGTGTCTGAACGGAAAATCTCCACCTGAGGCTCACCGGCGGGCACGGACCAGTTGCCCACGGCCTCGCCGTCTACAAGGAGCACGGGCCAGAAGATGCCGCGCTGGTTGTGGGCGCGATGGCTGTGGTCCGGGTGCAGGGCAACGTGCCGGCTCTTGTACCCAATCAGATACTCGTCATAGGAGGGGAGCAGGGTCACGGTGCCGCTGCGAAAGCCGCGTGTGCGGCTGTCCCGGTGCCGATAAAACGTGAGCTTATGCCATCGTTCCTCCATCAGCTCCCCCTGAATGGCATCCAGCCCCTGTTTGCACTCGCTGATGTTGAGGCCGCTCCACCAGACGAAGTCCTCCAGGGTGGCGGGACCGTGGCTGCGGAAGTACTTCCGGGCCAGAAGGGCCAGGGCCTCCTCCCGCGGCAAGGGCGCCTGCCCGGGCAGTTTGGCGCTTGCAAGGGCGTAACTGTGCTTCAGGGGGAAAAGGTCTCCGCTGCATAGGAGCCCGGAGTATTCGCCCAGCCGGATGTGGTAGGAGAGCCGATGGTCGTCCATGACGATGCCTTTCTCGGCAAGCGCCGCAGCAAAATCGGCCTTAAAGGCAATCCGATGCTCCTCCAGGTAGTCGCTGAAAAGTTGCTGGACGCTGTCTTGTTCGGCCCGGGGAATGCTCACGCCGTTTTGTTTCATCCAGCCTTCCAGCCCGCGGAGGGCATTGGTGCGGCACAGCGACAGCATCCAGCGCCAGTCTTCGCCGGCGACCAGCTGCCAGGTGGTGCGGAAAAGGTGCCCCCGGACAATTTTTCCGGCATTATAATCCTTCTCAAAGGCCCGGGCCGACGGCCGCCTGGTGCGCATGCCCACCGCCCAGCGCATCATCCGGTACTCCTGCGCCTGCAAGGCCCCCAGCCACTCCACCACTTGATAGGGCGTAGTGAACTGGGGACAAATCAGTTGCTGGTTCAGGAGCCTGGCGGAAACCGGATTCATGAGAGGCTACGAGCAGTTATCGACCTTGTAGGTCATTTTCATGCCATTGTACTCGAAGAAGGGGACGGGGCCGCTGCCGATGATGGGGAATGCGCCCTGGCCGCGGTTGTCCTTGAGGACGGTTTCCGTGATGCCCTGCATCATGCCAAAGACGGCATATTGGAAGTTGTACTCGCCGATGATGCTGCCGGCCTGGATGCAGGTGCCATCGGCCTGAATGCTTGTCTTTGAGCTGTTTCCACTGACGATGCCGTAGCGCTCGCTGCCGGCGAGGCCGCCTACGACCACCTGCCCTTTGCCGCTGTCTCCGCTGATGCGGATGCTGCCTTCCGCCTGGCTGCCATTGATGTAGGTGGAACCGGCCTGGAGGCCGCCAATATAGGAGGTTTGTTCGGCATCGGCATTTTTCCTGTCGTAGGCTGCTTCTATGTCGACCTTGGCGATGCAACGGTCTGTGTTGCTGTAGGTTTCTCCTCCGAGGCCGCCTACGAAGAGCATGCCTCCGGCCTGGTTGGCTGCCTTGACTTGGAGCTTGCCATCGACCTGGCAATCTTTGATGTCTCCGTCCCAGACGCCGGCGATGAGGCCCGCGACGCAGACGTACGTCATATCGGCATTCCCAATTTCTACGCGGGTTTGCAGCCCTTTTACGCGAATGCCTTCCAGGATGCTGTGACGGCCGCGGTCCTGGCGCATCATGCCGGCGACGGTGCCTGCATAGAGGATGGCGCCTTTGATGTCAATGACCGGCCGGTCGATGACCAGGTTGTGCACCTCACCGTTGGCGATGGCGCCGAACAGACCGCATTGGAAGAACGGGTGTTCGCCACTGATTTTCAGGCCCTTGATAGCATGCCCGTTGCCGTCCAGGCGGCCTTTGAAGGCATGGACCCACCATTCGGCATCGGCATATTCATAGTCCGGCTCATACTTGCCTACAGGCTCCCATTCTTTGGTTAGGTCGATGTCATTATCCAGGACATACCAGCCGTAGAGGTCTTTGCGGATGGCGTCCAGTTCTTCTGCGGTGCGGATGTGCACGGGCGCTGCCCAGCGGGCATACAGCGTCATGTCCTCCTTGACGGACATCCACTCCACCGGCGGTTGCATAAACTGCGGGGTTTTGGCGCCGAACAGCCATTCCTGCGTGCAGGCAGGGTCCTTGTACCAGCCCGCAAAGCGGTAGCCTTCCCGCTCCGGGATGGGCTTGAGGGCAAGGGCCATTTCTTTGTTATTCTCGACGGACACCGGCTGGGGAGCCTGTGCGTTGGTGTTGTAATTCAGATTAAAGTGAACGGTGAGCGTTTCCGGATTCTTCATATCTTGAGGGGGACGAATTACTGCTCGTCAATGGCATTTTTAACATTGGTGCGGAACTGCTTCAGGTGATTCTCTACCCGGTTGATGCCGAAGAGGGCCAACAGGTAGGCTACGCCGGCAGAGATAATACCCAGGCCGATGATCCAGGAGAGTGCGGTGCCGGCTACATCCGGGTTCTTGAGGCCCAGGAAGCCGAGGACCGCACCGGCGATACCAAGCAGGAGAACACTCCACCAGGCGGAGAAGCCCAGCTGCTTGTAGTCAAAGCTTTGGACAGCGACGATAATGCCTTCGATCAGGATCCAGGAGGCAAAAATGATGGGCAGGGAGATGGTTACAAAAAGATTGTGTCCCAGGAAAATGATACCGAGCAGAATTTGCAGGATGGAGGACAGCATGCGGGTGCCGCTATTGGGCAGAAAAGCTTGTGTCTTGAAGGTGAAAATGAGCTCTGCGATACCGCTGACCAGGGTTAAACAGCCAATCATCCAAGCGGTGGAGAACAGTGTTGCGGCCGGGTTGGCAATGCAAACGATGCCCAGGACGATAAGAAGGATACCGGCAACGGCCAGAAGGATTTTAGTACTAGTTTTAATCATAATTTATAAGCGTTTAGTGTTAAATTTCCATTATACAAAGATAGCATAAACTGGCCTATAATCGTCATATTTCATCCCAAAATACGCGATTCATTATTCGGCATAGGTATCATCGTGCTCCAGTTTATAGAATCCGCAAGGGAGCTCGTCGATAAGCTCACGGCTGCTATAGGCTTCTGCCGTGTACCTGGCGGTGAGGACATCTCCGGCGTGGCCATGGATCCAGACGCCGAGCGCTGCGGCATCCTCGGCCTTGTAGCCCCTTGCCATGAGTCCGCCGATAAGACCTGTCAGGACATCCCCGCTGCCGCCCTTGGCCATGCCGGGGTTGCCGCTCGTGTTGACAAGGCACTCCCCGCCGGGGCAGAAGATACGGGAGTGGTAGCCCTTCATAACAATATGGCAGCCGGTCTCTGCGCAGAGCTCCCAGGCGAGGGTCTCGCGCTCGCGGTCGTCCTTGCAGGGGAGGAGCCGTTTCAGTTCTCCCTTGTGGGGCGTTAGGACGGAGCCCGGGGGAATGAGCTCATGCCAGTCGGCCATGACGGAGAGGATATTGAGGGCATCGGCATCAAGGACCGCCGGGATATGCCGCTCGCAGGCTTCCCCCAGGAGGTCCATCAGGGCATTCATGGTGCCGGGGGACCAGCCAAGTCCCGGGCCAATAGCAAGGGCGCTGTAGCGCTCGAGTTTCTCCGGGACCGTGCTGAAGTGACTGCCAGGGTCCTCGGAAAGCATGGCGGAAGGGTAGGAGGCCGCTGCCGCAAACAGGGTCCTCGGGGTGGAATGAAGCATTACCAGGCCGCAGCCGGAGCGGAGGGCAGCCCCTGTTGCCAGAAGGGCCGCGCCGGGCATGGTCTCGCATCCGGCAATGACCAGGAGCCTGCCGTAGTCGTGCTTATGGGAGTCGTTCTGGCGGCGAAGCAGCCGCGGACGAAGGAATTCGGGTGTGATTTCTTGCATATTCAAATACTAATCCTACAAAGTTATAAAATTATCCGCCTTATGCAAGCCGCTCGCCATTCTTCCCGGAGGTAGCCATCGTTCCCCTCGGGGAGGCCTGCGTACAGCGCGGGAGACATGGCGTTGACATAGGAGGCGACGGCATCCTCGATGTGGTCCTTCTCGCTCTCCGAGGTGGAGTGGGCATAGATCCGCTCCCGAGGATACGGTCCATGGCTCAACTCAGTTTGATGGCATTGATGATCCTGCCGCAGGCGGTGCCTTCGCGCCGGGCGGAGAAGAAGGCCTCAGTGGTGTAGGTGTCTATCCCGGCGGTCTGGATGCTTTCCCTGGGAACCCCGGCCTGCTCCAGCAGCCAGCGGTTGGCTTTCCAGAGGTCCACATGATGCCCTCCTGACATAGGGGAACCGTCTCCCGCGCCGCGGAAAGACCATATCTCATCCATGGGAAAGCCCGCCTCCTTGAACATCTCCGCCACCTCTTCGCCCACCTGGAAGCTGTCCGGTCCGATGGAGGGGCCAATGACGGCCTTCAGGTCCGAGGGGGAGCAGCCGTATTCCTGCCGGAGCGCATCGACGGCCGCCTGGACGATATGGAGCACGGTGCCTTTCCAACCTGCGTGGACGGCAGCGACAGCCCTTCTTACAGGGTCATGGAGCAGCACGGGCACGCAGTCGGCGGTCCGCACACCGATGGCGACCCCGGGGAGGTTCGTAACGAAGGCGTCATAGCCTTCTAGCTCCTCACGGGTCATGCCCGGGCGGTCCACCACGGCCACCCGGCTGCCATGGACCTGATGGCCCTGGATGACGGGATAGGGAAGGGACGCGTTGCGCTTCGTGGAGAAGGCCTCCGCTCCCGGTCCCAAGTCATATGTCAGAAGACGGTTCATCCTTCCATCCCCAATTGGACTGCGTAAAACATGGCACTAAGATAAGCATTTTAAACGAAAATCGGTAATCTCCTCCATCCCGCCCGCCAGGATGGTGCCGACGCCGAAGCCTTCAAGCGCGACCTGCCCATCATCGCGAGATTGCCGACTGTATCAAGGAGTTTCTTCGGTAAATTCGAATTGGGCCGGGGTGCGGTTAGCTGGTTGGAATTTTACCGGCTAACCTCAAAAAAGCCCGTTTTTGCGTTTAGGTGGTCAAAAAATTACCAGCTAACCGCACGGTGAAATGTGCTAAATTCGAATTCCCTTTGTCGGTGTAGTCCCTTTCCGCTTCGATGAGTTCTCCTATGCGGCCAAGGACGGCTTGCTGTTCTTCAGCGGGCAGTTTCCCGAACAGGATGGCATAGCGCCCGTTCATGGCGAGATTGAGGGGCTTGTATTCCTTCTTCATGGCTTACTTGGAATTGAATGTCCCTGCGGGGTGCTGTTCCTGCCAGGCCTTTTCGGCCTCAGACCCGGGACGGGCATAGAGATAGTCGCAGCAGAGGTCGCCGGAAGCCAGCGTCTTGTCCCGATGCAGGCAGGCGCCGATGGCGTCCGCCACCGTGTAGTCGGTCCGGCACATGATGGGAAGGATATCCCGGTGGCCGGTGCGGGTGGCGAGGGCACAGAGGCCGCAGGTGGTGAAGCGTATCCTCAATGAATCCGGTGTGGGACCTTTCTCGTACCAGGTGGTCCAGTTGTATTTCGACCTGATGCGGTTTGCCTTGTCAATCTTACGGATATAGGCATCCTGGTACTTGTCTGTAAAGAACGGTGTGGAGGCATACTTGCGAGCCATGATGGGGATGGCATAGGTGGCATTGCACATCTTGCTATAGAGCTCATCGCTCATTCTCCCATACAGTTCTTCCACCGCTTCATACAGGGAAAACCAGACGGCTCCGCCCACGAGGTTCATCTTCCAGCAGTTGTTCCGGTAAGAGCCGATGGAGGGAGTCTCCTTCAGCATCCTTGCAAACCGTCTGCGCGCATTCCTCCGGATGGCCGTACCGTCCCACTGAGCATGCTCTTTCCGGAGCGCTTTGATACAGGCCGATGCGATGACGGCGAACATCGCCCTGTCGATAAGTCCAATTCTCATAGTGCTGCAAATGTACGGTAAATGATTTGCAACCGGGTTGCAATGCCCCATCTCGTCGGTCGTCAAGGAGTTGCTGTCGTAGGAGAGTAGAGCCTGATGAGCGGCTCCATTCCTAAAGCTCTATGAAAGGTTATCTGAAAGCATCCGCTCCATTTTCTCAAGCGCGTCACGGAGCTGCTCGCCAAAGCCGTCATGCTCCTTGAGATAGGCGTTATTTCCCTCAGACAGAACGGCGTAAAGAGCCGGTGACATGGCATTTACATAGGAAGCGATGGCATCCTCGATGTGGTCCTTCTCCCGCTCGGAGGTGGAGTGCGCATAGACGCGTTCTTTCTGGTGGAAGAACGCATAGGCCTGTTCGATGATATGGTGGTCCGGGACGCTCATTTCACGCAGTTCAGGTTTTCCTTGTAGGCATACCCCTCGCTTTCGAGCAAGCGGTCCATTTCCTCCCGCTCGATGCCATAGCAGTAGCAGATCTGGTCGAGGTTCTCGAACTCCTCGTCCCGAAGAAGGAAGTTGATGCTGGAGACGAGCATCGGGATGTCGGAAAGTGGTAGATGATCCATAACTTACTCCATTTCGTTGAGCTTCCGTTCGATTTTATTGAGCGTGTCGAAGAAGCGCCAGGTGGCGACCGCAGGCCCCATCAGCGGGAGGCCGAAGACATTCCATCCAAACATGTGCCACCAGCTGGTATAAGGGCCGTCAATGCCGAGGTCAATGGCCTTTGCCTTCAACTCTTCTGCAATCCGTGACATCCAGACAAGGGTATAGACGAAGAGGGTGGGGATGCCGAGGATGTAGGCCACCCAATACCGCTGCGTCCTCCGGCCAAGGATAGCGTCCAGCTCATCCTGCAGCCCTCCCAGCGGCATGTAGAAAAGGAAAAACAGCCCGGCAGTACAAAAGTCTATAAAGCCGAACCAGAATCCCGGTCTGTTAGTATGCTTGAACCTCACCGACAAACTTATGATTATTTCTT
>Ga0247611_10010660_pt1 | contig 10759 bp, 4 predicted proteins | sample 177DNAGHGhighgp2_FD_192422 | JGI IMG/M metagenome (GOLD analysis project Ga0247611, IMG submission 192422) | Sheep rumen microbial communities from Palmerston North, Manawatu-Wanganui, New Zealand - 1770 DNA GHGhigh gp2 | ecosystem: Host-associated > Mammals > Digestive system > Stomach > Rumen ... | reverse complement strand
GTGTATCCTCACGCGGCTCGGCCTCAGCAACCGCACCATCGGAAACATCTATTGCATCACCGTCTCAGCTGTCCAGCATCGCAAACTCAAACTGAAGAAGGACGTGTTCGGCGAGAGCAATCCAGACGTCACGCTGGAGCAGATACTCAACAGCAGATAACAATCAAAAAACGACAGATATGAGAAAGATTACATGGGCTTTGATTACGGTTTTATTGTTAGGAGTAAAAACAATAAAGGCGCAAGAACAGACATTAAGTGCTTCAGAACCTATCAGTAGTGGCTGCCTGTCACAAACTAGAGGAACCGAAGCGCCTATTTTTCCGACAATCAAACTGACAAAGGAGGGTGACATATTGTCTGTAGACCTGCTTAACTATAGCAGCAACTGTGGTACAAGAGACTTTGAGGTAGAAAACAGACTGTATGATGGCAATAGCGATAATCCCTCCGTTGTCATCAGCGTGACTCCTGTTATTCCTGCTGAAGCGGACTGCATTTGTCCTTTCAACATCTCATATACTGTGCGTGGTTTGGAGGAAAACAATTTCTATTTAACGTGCTGGTGGTATGAAGGGCCGGTAGAACTGACTGAGGGTGAACCATTAGTCTTGGAATATGAGATAATATATACAGTCTTAGACGGCTTGACGTATCGGTTATTGAAGACTACACATCAAGCTCAGTTGATATATCAGGGCAAATGGAATAATAAGGTAGAAAGACTTCAGATACCATCTGAAATAGAATACGGGGAATTGAAATATACTGTTACGAGTATTGACGAGAGCGTATTCAGTTCAAATACTAATATCAAAGAGATTATCATACCTAAGACAGTCAAGAATATAGAGTTTGGTAGTTTAGAGGGAATTACCAGTAATCCATTCTCCGGTTGTTTGTCCTTGGAGACAATAGAGGTGGAAGAGGGTAATCCTGCCATTTGTTCTGTCGATGGAGTGCTTTTCAACAAGGATAAAACAAATCTTTTATGTTATCCCACTGCTTCGCCCAGAGAATTGTATACTGTGCCTGACGGCGTGAAAAGAGTAGCGACTGGTGCATTTTTCAATAACCAGCATCTGAGAAAAATAGTATTGCCCGACAATTTGGAATCCTTGGGCTATAGCGTGTTCGCAAATAGCAAAAGTCTCGAAGAAGTAGTTCTTCCGTCAAACATCAAAGAATTGCCTTTTTCTCTCTTTAAGAATTGTATAAAACTGAAGGATATATACTACCATTCAAAAACTGTACCCATTACAGGCGCAGATGTATTTGGAGGTGTTGACCTCTCTCAGATAACCCTTCATGTGCCTGCTAAATCCATTGACAGCTATAAGTCCTCAATTCCGTGGAACCAGTTCGGAGCTATTGTTCCACTCGAGACACAGACAAATGTAGACCAAAGGGAATCGCTATATGGCGAATGGTGGCTTGTGGGATGGAACGACGGGGAAAATTGGTTTGAGGTGGATACTAACTACGTCAGCCATCAGCATCTTAGTATTGAAATACCAAAGGAAGGTTGTGTGATGGCCTATTCTATGGTGAACGAGATTTTCGTCGGCCTGTTAACTCTCAATGGAAATGAAATGATCTTTGGCGGAGAAATGAGGGGTTATTCGACAAAGGTCTATTGTACAATCATGGAGAATCTTTTCTTTGAAGACCATATCAGTGACATTAAATCCTATCAGTTGGAAGGGAAGCTGTTGAAACTGTACTATACTGATGACGACTACTTTGTGTTTACCAAGGACTTCGATGACAGCGAAGAGCGTTACTATGAATGGAAAGACGGACCAGCTGACCCCTATATTGGCGAGGTGACTGCCATCAAAGACGGAGAGGTTGAAGTGAAAATCATTCATAGTCCGTCAAACGTTTACCAATATTCCCGTACCATGCCACCCACATCTGATATCTGTCGTTTCGTGAGGTCTGACCTTGCAGACCAATCATTCGAAGTTGGAGATAGAATAGCATTCCGGATAGTCCAGTTCAAGAGGCTGAAGGTTGAGGAAAGAAAGGAATACCAGCTGAAGGTCGAGCCATATAAGAGTTCTGAGTATGTCGTAAATAGGACAGGTACAATGCACAACGATCGTCGAATGGGATGGATTATCATTGACGACGAAGTGAACGAGCGTCAGGGGAGTATCTATTATTATCCCTTGAAAAAAATGTCCGTGGAATACTTGATAGAAGGCAAATCTGTGACTTTCTCCGGTGAAATCTTGCCGACGTGGAGGACACCCTGGGATAATAAAGGTCATAGTGATTGCTATTATCTGAGCATGGATGCTTTTACTGGTTACGTGACAGATGATGATTATCGCCCATTTGTCGAAGAAGGTAAGGTGTGGAAGGTGGGAACTATATCAGGTAATCCTGTGCAGGTGGTTGACTACTATTACTTTGATGGCGACACGATTATCGGCGGAAAGACCTGTAAGCAGATGATGTTCCAGCGATATGTTAGTCCAGATTACTCAAACGAGTATTGGACACCAACGCCTTCCCTGAGCAAAGTTGGAGCATGGTACGAAGAGGATCAGAAAGTGTACTTCTACGATGAGATAATACAGTCTATGAAGATGATGTACGACTTCTCCCTTGGTGACTATGAAACTGTGGATTTCTTGAATGTGGACGGTTACCCTTCTTATATCATAGGACCGAGGCAGACAGGAGGAATAAAAGGTTTTAAGGGTGTTTATCGGGATATTATGATGGGCCAAGACATCAATACCAAGACCCCTTGGTTGGAAGGTGTAGGAGGTCTTGATGGTCCGTTTGCAAGTGTATACCATCCGTTAGCAGATTATAAGCCGGAGTTCCTGATGTCGTGTACCGTTGGTGATGAAGTCATCTACCTCAACGATGAATATGAGGATGGGGCTACTCCTGCGGAAGCCCGAAAGAGGCGCTTCGACTTCTCTCATACGATTAAAATACAGCCAAAGGCTCGGAGGCAGAGTGGGGAAGAACAGTCGCTGTATGGTGAATACAACGACCAGCAGTTAGGCATCAATCTCGATCCGCTCTACGATGCCTATCAGGTACGCATCACTGACGAATCTGGCAAGCTCGTCTACGAGAAAGCTGTCAACGCTGGCAGTATCGTAGGCTTTAATATCGATATCTCTGCCTACGCCAAAGGCCGTTACACCGTCACCGTCGAGAATAGCCAGGAGTCCTTCACTGGCCAGTTCGAAACGCAGGCGACGGGAATACAAGAATTAAAGAATTCAAGCATTGAAAAATCGAAGTCTATCTACAATCTTCAGGGTCAGCGCCTCAATTCCTTGCAGAAGGGATTGAACATCGTTAACGGACGGAAGGTTTATGTAAAGTGAAAGCGTGAATATGAAAAAGAAAGTACTTTTGTTGGCAATGATGTCTGTTATGACTCTTATGGTCATGGCTGATGAATACATAGACCCGCAGACCAATGTTGTTTATACTTACGAGCCTGGTCAGACTACAGCCTCGGTCAAGGCGGGATATGAGGAGATAATAGACATAGGCCATGGCTATGAGTTAGATGTAGTCTACCATCCAGGCAGCCCTGATGCGGCGGGCGATGTGGTGATTCTCGACAGATTTACCATTGGTACGGAAGAATATGTGGTGACGCGCATCAGTGAGAATGCTTTTCGGGAAAACAAGAACATCGAGTCAATAAGCATCCCTGAGACCGTGACCGATATTGGGACATGGGCTTTTTATGCCTGTAACAGTCTGGCCGCAGTGCATCTTCCGGAAGGATTGACACAGATTGCCCAAAGCCTATTCAGTGGGTGCAGTCATCTGGTGTCGGTAAACATTCCTTCTTCCGTCAGCACCATTGACTGCTATGCTTTTAATGGCTGCAGTAGTCTGACTAGTCTCAACCTTCCAGCTGGTCTTTCCTTTATTGGCAGATATGCATTTAACGGTACGCCTTGGTACGCTGCGCTATATGATGAGGCTCCCGATGGGCTCTTTTATATTGGCTCCCAGCTCTTTGGTTACAAAGGTGACAAGCCAACGGGGGAACTGGTCATTAAGAATGGAACTACATGCATCGGATTCAATGCCCTCTCTGGCTGTGATGGTATAACCAGTATTTCTATTCCTAGCAGTATTGCCTACATAGATAAGGATGCTTTCTATGGTTGCACTAGCCTGACAGCCGTACATATCACCGATCTTGCAGCCTGGTGTGGCATTGACTTCGAAGAAGAGTTCAGAAGTAGTTCCAATCCTCTCAGTAAAGCTCATCACCTCTACCTCAACGGTGAGGAGGTGATTGATCTTGTCATTCCAGAGGGCGTCACCAGTATTAGTGATTATGCCTTCGACTATTGTACTGACTTGAATAGCGTAACCATTCCAAACGGCGTAACCAAAATTGGTAACAATGCTTTCCGTGACTGTAAAAGCATGACTAGCGTGTCCATCCCGCCGAGTTTGGCTACGATAGGGAATTGCTCATTCATTTGGTGCTTTAATCTGGATGCCGTGCATATCTCGGATATTGCGGCCTGGTGCGGCATAACCATGTCAGAGAATACTGCGAATCCCCTTTATTATGGAGCCCATCTTTATCTCAACGGTGAAGAGTTGAAAGACCTTGTCATACCAGAGGGGGTTACTAACATTAACAGCAACGTCTTTCAGAATTTTAGCGCCTTGAAAAGCGTCACTATTCCCTCAAGCGTTAGAATGATAGAAAGTGGTGCCTTCCACAATTGCTGGGCACTCTCCAGCGTCATTTCCAAGATAGAGGAACCTTTTGATATAGTGGATAAAGTATTCGAACGATATAATAGTGAGACCTTCGAGAATTCTTTCACGCCAGCTACCCTCTACGTTCCGAAGGGCTGCAAGGAGCGCTATGAGTCTACTGCTGGCTGGAAACGCTTCTCAAAAATCATCGAGGATGATTATCGTCCGTTCGTCGAAGAAGGTAAGGTGTGGAAGGTGGGAACTATATCAGGTAATCCTGTGCAGGTGGTTGACTACTATTACTTTGATGGCGACACGATTATCGGCGGAAAGACCTGTAAGCAGATGATGTTCCAGCGATATGTTAGTCCAGATTACTCAAACGAGTATTGGACACCAACGCCTTCCCTGAGCAAAGTTGGAGCATGGTACGAAGAGGATCAGAAAGTGTACTTCTACGATGAGATAATACAGTCTATGAAGATGATGTACGACTTCTCCCTTGGTGACTATGAAACTGTGGATTTCTTGAATGTGGACGGTTACCCTTCTTATATCATAGGACCGAGGCAGACAGGAGGAATAAAAGGTTTTAAGGGTGTTTATCGGGATATTATGATGGGCCAAGACATCAATACCAAGACCCCTTGGTTGGAAGGTGTAGGAGGTCTTGATGGTCCGTTTGCAAGTGTATACCATCCGTTAGCAGATTATAAGCCGGAGTTCCTGATGTCGTGTACCGTTGGTGATGAAGTCATCTACCTCAACGATGAATATGAGGATGGGGCTACTCCTGCGGAAGCCCGAAAGAGGCGCTTCGACTTCTCTCATACGATTAAAATACAGCCAAAGGCTCGGAGGCAGAGTGGGGAAGAACAGTCGCTGTATGGTGAATACAACGACCAGCAGTTGGGCATAAACCTCGATCCTCTCGTCGATGCCTATCAGGTATGTATCACTGACGAATCTGGCAAGCTCGTCTACGAGAAAGCCGTCAATGCAGGCAGCATCGTAGGCCTCAATATCGACATCTCTGCCTACGCCAAAGGCCGTTACACCGTCACTGTGGAGAATAGCAACGAGTCCTTCACTGGAGAATTCGAAGCACAAACGACAGGAATTGAAGCCATAAAGACTAACAAGGAAGATGTAAGAAGCTATATCTACAACCTGCACGGTCAACGACTCAGTACCCTGCAGAAGGGATTGAATATCGTTAATGGACAGAAGATTTATGTGAAGTAATACATAATATAGTAAGTAATCTGGTACAAGATTTCTGTGTTTTTGGTGTTTAAATAGAATAAAACAAGTGAAAATGAAAAAAATATTATCTTTACTCATCTTGACGCTCTTGCCAATGTTGGCAAGTGCCCAGACAGCATTGGACGTGCAGAACAGCGGCTGCCTAAGTAAGACACGAGGAGAGGAGACCCAATGGGAGCCAACAATTATCCTGACAAAAGAGGGAAGCACCTTATCTGTACAATTGCTAAACTATGAAAGTAACTGCGCCACGCAGGACTTTAATGTATCATCCTCCATAAACGGCGAAGGTGGAATCTATGGGGTCTCTGTCGATATAAATCCCGTTCTTCCCGAAGAAGTAACAACTTGCCTATGTCCGTTCAACATATCGTTCACAATACATGACATGGAGCCGAACAATTTCTATTTTAATTGTTGGTGGTACAAAGGACAAGTGGAACTGACGGAAGGGGAGCCGATGGTGATGGCTTATAAAACTGATGTGAAAATAAACGAGGAGAACTTCCCCGATGAGAATTTCCGCAAATATTTGCTCGGTCAAGAATATGGTGAGGACGGAGTATTGACGGAAGATGAGATTGCCAGGGTCACTTTTGTTAATCTCTTGGCACAAAATATTATAGCAAAAGGAAATATTCATAGCTTGAAGGGAATAGAGTACTTCACTGCAATGACAAAACTTATCTGTTCAAGGAACGAACTGACAGAACTTGACCTGTCGAAGAATACTGCATTGACTTGGCTGGAGTGCTATGGGAACCATCTGACGGAACTTAACCTGTCGAAAAACACAGAATTGACATATCTTGATTGCCAATCCAACGAGTTGACAGCACTTAATGTATCGGGCTGTACCAAGCTGACTGAGTTGAATTGCTTTGGCAACCAGTTGACAAAGCTCAATGTATCTGGATGCAGCGCACTGACAATACTGAAGTGTTACTTGAATCTGCTGATGGAACTTGACGTTTCAGGCTGCACTTCGCTGACAACGATGTGGGTATTCGATAACCAACTGCCTGTGCTCGACGTGTCGGACTGCACTTCACTATCAACACTGAGGTGTGAAAACAACCAACTGTCACAACTTGATGTGTCGAAAAATACGAAGTTGACAGAACTACGGTGTAGTGATAACCAACTGACACAACTTGATGTGTCGAATAACAAAATGTTGACTACGCTGAGGACATATCAAAACCCAATCAAGGGAGAGGCGATGGATGCACTTATAGAAAGTCTTCCGACAGTGAGCCGTGGCGGTTGGTGCTGTGTTTTGAGTGAAGACGAGGAAGGTGTTGTGACCACCGATCAGGTAGCAAAAGCTAAGGCAAAAGGATGGATATCATATTATTGGAACGAAGCCGCCAAGAACTGGATGGAATATGCTGGTAGCGAGATGTCTCAAAATGCTTACCGTCCAATGATTGAAGAAGGTAAAGTTTGGAAACTGGGAGGTAAAGGTTCGGCTAATCCTGTACAATTGGTTGAATACTACTACTTCGATGGTGACACCATCATTGACGGAAAGGTCTGTAAGCAGATGATGTGCCAGCGGTATTATGGTCCTGATTATCATGATGATGCTATTAATCTTATAGTCCCCGCCTTAAGATATATTGGAGCATGGTACGAAGAGGACAAGAAAGTATACTATTACACCATCAACAATCAGCTTAAGATGATGTACGACTTCTCCCTCGAAGCCAATGACACTTTGCTGGTTGATAATGAATATCAATTTGTGGTAGGACCAAAACAGACAGGAGGTTTAAAAGGTTTTAAGGACGTTTATAGAGATATTATGTGGTATTGGAGTGAGAGTGGAAGTAGCAGCTATAGCACCACCTGGCTGGAAGGTGTTGGAAGTATTGATGGCCCTACAAACAATGTCTTTTTTTCGTCCGTCAAACGTTCACCGCTCCTGATGTCCTGTGTCGTTGGTGATGAAGTCATCTACCTCAACGATGAATATGAGGATGGGGCTACTCCTGCGGAAGCCCGGAAGAGGCGCTTCGACTTCTCTCATACGATCAAGACAAAACCCAAGGCTCGGAGGCAGAGTGGGGAAGAACAGTCGCTGTATGGAGAATACAACGACCAGCAGTTAGGCATCAATCTCGACCCACTTGTTGATGCCTATCAGGTGCGCATCACTGACGAATCAGGCAAGCTCGTCTACGAGAAAGCTGTCAACGCTGGCAATATCGTAGGCCTCAACATCGACATCTCTGCCTACGCCAAAGGCCGTTACACCGTCACCGTGGAGAATAGCCAAGAGTCCTTCACTGGCCAGTTCGAAACGCAGGCGACGGGAATAGAAGAATTGAAAAATTCAAGAATTGAAAAATCGAAGTCTATCTACAATCTTCAGGGTCAGCGCCTCAATTCCTTGCAGAAGGGATTGAATATTGTAAACGGACGGAAGTTGCTCATCCCTTAGCTTTCCGTTTCATCTCTTTGGCATCGAGCATCCATACGCCTTTTGTGCCAACCACCAGGAGCTTGTCGCTTGCAGGCAGATGATAACACTTGATAACCGGATTGTGGTATACATCATTGAAGGAATGTATGGTGGCGAAGATGGGTTTGCCGCTGGTCATGTCGAAGAGATGGAGCCAGCCGTACTGACCAAGTGGGCACACCTGCCAGACGTAATCGCGGTCGGTGACCAACTCGTCCCATGCACACTTTGAGCCGCGTGCCTCCTCCTCGCAGACCTCTGAATAGCCTATCGGGTCGAGGCTCACCACACATTGGCTGCCAGGGGCGGTGCAGACGAAGTACTTATTGGCGCGGGGCGACATCTGGAGGTCCATCACCTTGCCGCCGGCGTAGTACTTGTCGGAGTTGAACTTGTTCGCAATCTGCAGCAACACTGGTGTGCGGTGCTGGCGGTTGACGTAGCGCGTATCAATGTACTGCGTGTATCTGTCGGTAGTGTAGATGCGCGAGTAATCGAAATTGTGGTAGATGTGGTCGAAGTTGACTTCATGCCATTCGTAGCCGCTGAGGGTGATGCGGTCGTCATCGGCACTGTCTATCCATCGCCACTCACAGGCGTTGCCATCCGATGACCTCAGGCGGAGCACGCCCAGTCCGTCGCTCGTGAACTCTACCTCGTCAGGAAAGTCTGTAGGCTGCTGCGGGTGCGCCAAAGGTGAGGTCTCGATGTCGACGGTCTTGACGATACGGCCTGCATCAGGATCGACCACGCATAGCTGTGCAGCACTGACGATGACGGGACTGCCGCTGTAGGGTAGCACGTAGAGCTTTCCGTTGTAGGGGTTGAAGCTGAGGTAACGCGGTCCCCAGGGTATGTCCACGCTCTTGATTTCCTCCAAGTTATCAGTAGAGAGCTGCACGATGCGGTTTCTGCCTTTTAGCCATTTGTCACCAATCACGGAAATCCAGATGCTCTTCTTGTCCGGCGAGACCACGGAGTAGGACACACTCTCGCCCTCTTCTGCGTTGGCCAGAATATTCCGATGGTCGTAATAAGTGAAGTTAAGGCGGTCCTTGGTGACGATCTTGTCGGTGTTCGACACGATCTCCAGGTCGCAGTTGATGTTCCAGCCTATCGTGCCTATGGCTAAGCGGTAACGGCAACTGTCCATGTCGTATCGGGCTACCGACTGTGTTGAGATGCCCTCACCGTTTTCGTCAGTCATCCAGTTCGTCCGCAGGGTGGCAGGCGTATTGAATACTATCTCTATTGAGTCATGTTCACCGGCAGCACGGTTGCCGATGATGACGCGACTGCTCACCACACGGGCCGTATCGGCCTTATGTGTCTGGTGGAAAGACAGGTCTTTCGTCTTCAAGCCTGCGGTGAAGCGGATCATGGCACTGCGGTCGCGCAGTGTCGTGTTTTTCTGACAACTGACGGTCACCTTCGTGGTACCTGTACCCTCGCTGGGCGTCACTTCGAGCCAGTCGACAGGCGACTGAGCCTTCCAGGCTTCGTCCGTGGTGATCTGCATGATGTTCTTACCGCCGCGGTAGTCGTTAGTAATGACTTGCGGACTCAAGATCATCTCCGAACTTACCGGCCCGGGCTGAGGGTCATCAGACCCAGAGCAGCTGACTGTCATGAGTAGTATCCCTGCTAAAAGGGCAAACAATGAGAGTTTTTTCATGTCTGTTATAATCGATTGATGTTTTTTTTGCCTGCAAAGGTACGAATTCTTTTCCTTACCACAATGGTGTTAGTGATATTTAACGCATAGAGTTGTTGTGGTTGTCGTAAAAAACTGTATCTTTGCAAACGAAATCCAACAAATAGCGTAAAAGTATGAAAAAACTGTCCTTAGCCATCGTATTCCTGCTGGGTGTAGTAGGCGTTATGGCGCAAGATGTGAAGATTGAGTTTATAACGCCGTCGATTGTGCACGTCGTGAAGGGAACACCCACGAAGAGTCTGGTGGTAACTGCCAAACCTCAGGACGTGGCCGTCAGTAGGAATGGTAATACGTGGAAGAGCAGCGAGCTGACGGTGAAGCTCGAACCTGAGACGGAGACCCTTGTCTTTCTGACGAACAAGGGTAAGGTACTCCTGAAGGAAAAGGGCATCAGGATTGTGCGTAAGAACACGGGTGACTTCGAGGTCAGTCAGAGCTTCTTCCTTGACAAGGACGAGGCCATCTACGGCTTGGGAACCATCCAGAACGGCAAGATGAACCGTCGTGGCGAGAAGAAGCGTATGGAACAGTCGAACCTGGAGGACTTCCAGAATGTGCTACAGAGCATCAAGGGCTGGGGCATCTACTGGGAGAAC
>Ga0247611_10010658_pt1 | contig 10760 bp, 9 predicted proteins | sample 177DNAGHGhighgp2_FD_192422 | JGI IMG/M metagenome (GOLD analysis project Ga0247611, IMG submission 192422) | Sheep rumen microbial communities from Palmerston North, Manawatu-Wanganui, New Zealand - 1770 DNA GHGhigh gp2 | ecosystem: Host-associated > Mammals > Digestive system > Stomach > Rumen ... | reverse complement strand
GTATAACTTACTTTTTTGTTAATATTCTTTTTAACTGTCTCTTCTGTTAATCCAGTAAAATCACTAATCTCATTATCGTTTACGCTTCCATAGTAATATGGATTAATAAATTCAAATTTAATAGTTTCATTTACTGTATTTTTACCATCGGTTACACTTCCAGTAAAAATTGTATCAGTTGATATATTAGTTTGATGTATATATGTAATTTCTCCTCCTTCTGCATTATTCCCTGTAGACACAGTGTTTCCATTATAATTAATTGAGTAAGTTGTTATATCATCACTCTTTTTTTCGGCAGTTGCAACAATTGTTATTGGAGAATTTACCACACTTCCTTTTTTGTTAATTAAAGCTTTATCAGTGATTAAAGTAATTACTGGCTTAAAATATTTAACAAGAAGTTTTTTTAATACATCAGTTATTTCCTGACCTTCTGTTAAGGTATCTCCTACATTAATTCCGCCAACTTCTATGTTTGGTTCTATATCTTCTGTAAGTACTGGCTTTGAACTAACTGCTGCTTCAGCTTTTGTATTTATTTCATCAATAGCTTCTTGAACATTGCTTGCCGTTAACTCAGATACAGCATTGTTATAATCTATATCAGAAGCTTCTCCTCCTTTACTTACAGATACCTCTTTCCATTCATATTCGTTATTTTCATTTAATTCACATTTATAAAAATATCCGTTTGTAAATGTTGAGTTTGTTTGACCCACATATTGGTATATTTTTTCTATATATTCAATCGCAGGACTTGGTAATGCACTTAATTGTATACTACCACCTACAACCTTTCCATTATATATTAATTTTGCCATTTTCAATTTACTCCTTTATTAACTTTTTTAAATTTGTTTGTTTCTAACAATTTAATTCTCAATATAATTTTTCACAGCATTTTTAATAGGATTGAAAAGATGAGGCGTTCCATCGGGACATACTTTTTTGACAAAAGCATCTATTTCAGAATAAAGAACTTCATGCAGCTTCTTCCATTCTGAGCAAGGAACTTTCTGTTTCATTACAGCACAAGCTCCCATACAAGCTTTTGCCCATTTGCAAGTCTTACAATCCTCATTAATATTAATTCCTCTGTCAAACTCATTCTGAGCATGGCAGAAATACAACTTTCCAGAAGCACTTATTGAGTGCATCTTTCCCTCGGCAATATGATTCAGTGGGGCACAAGTAAATTTTACTGGAATGTCAAAATATCGCCTAAAATGTCTCTTGACAAGGTTTAAGTAGAAATACTTTGCAAGTGGTTTTTTATCAATGACATACTGCATAAGGGACTTGTAGTAAGGAATCAAATAGTCAGCAGTCCAACAGAATTCATCTGGCATATTCTCTCCTCGCTGAATGGCTGTTGAGAAATTATAGTCGAATTCTTTTGGCAGCTGTTCTAGATACTTCACATCGGCCTCGAACCCGCTCATACTTCCGTGAACTACTCTCTGAAGACTTATCTTCCATTCTGACTGACCGTGAAGTGGCTTATGATTTTCTTTCATATATCTGCAAGCTTCCCAAAACTTCTCATCTTTCAAGAAATCTTTTCCACGGATTGCCTGGTCTGAGAAGTCATGTGAGAAATGAATACGCACATTATTTTCAATGCACCATTTTGCTTTCTCAATGTCAAAGAGTGAGCCGTTGCAAATCATAGTAAATGTACCTACATAAGGCTTAAGATACTCTACAATTTCTGAGACTACCTTGAAATTGGCAAAAGGCTCACCGCCCCATATTGCAATATGCTCTACAGGAACCAACTCTACATTTTTCTCCCACCAGTCTTTGTCAAACTTGGTCTTGAAAGTGTGACAGTTGGAGCCATCACTGAAACCAGAATGACAGTATTTGCAATGAAAGTTACAAACTGCCTGCTCAATCAGAATCTCTCTGAAATCTGAAAGTTTATACATATTTTTCTCCTCTATTTCAATTTTTGGTGAGGCTCTTTTCCACATCGCATAACAAAGAAGCCGTCTGGATTTCTTATAGCGGAAGAAGGCTCACCAACTTTTCTTACTTTTGATATTGTAGAATCCGGAAACAATCCTTTGAACTTTTTCACAAGCTCTAGGTTAGATTCTGTCTGTACCATTTGCGGAACAGGATTGAAATCAAGATTACTTATGAGATTCTTATATCTTTCCAAAGTCATAAATTCTTCATGAAAAGCAAGAACAAGCCTGAATTGCAGATTTCTTTTCTTAGCATATTCATACAGTTCATTGTACATATCTGGAGAAGCTGTCGCATTAGAATTTAGCTGAAGAACTTTTGTATTTTGTCCTGTCAAGACATCATAAATTGAAGAAAGATTGTTTACAAGAGTAGGCTCACCACCAGAGATTGTTATTCTTTCTTCACAAGGTGAAATAGTATCTAAATAAGATCTGAACTTAATTGCGTCCTTGATAAGTGTCTCATAAGGTGGAAAACTGTTTTCGTGTTTTCCTCTTATGCAGAAAGAGCATCTCATATTGCAAGCATCACCTAAAGAATAAAGACAAATTCTCATTTGTTGACCTCGAACGATGTGAGTTTCTTGAAATTTTCAATTCCAAGCTTGTCAACATATTCCCTTGTGATTGTGGCTATTCCGTCATAGAGTTTTGCCCATTCTTTGCACTGAGCCGTGTTGTCTGTAACATAACAAGCACCCATGCAGTAGCCTTTTCTCGAACAAACCTCGCATTCTTCTCTGAGACCCAATCCTCTAGGATATTCCATGTAGCAGTGACAGTGACCTTTATGTCCTGTAGAGCCGATTGCAAACGGAACTCCATTCTCATAAGCTCTTGTAGCTGGACAAAGATGCCTTCCTTCTGAAGGATTCTCTGTAAGGTTCATAATCACGAGACCTCTTTTCACAAGCTCGTTTGTGAAAGACTTTGCCAAAGAATCTCCAGATATAGCTTTTTCCATAGCATCTCGATGATACTGAAGAAGATTGTCAGCTTTCCAAATGAAATTAGAGTTTTCTTCAAATCCTCTGCCAAACGCTATCATAATCCTGAAATCTATGTCAGGAATAAAATTGTTCATTATTTCTTTGAGATAGTTGTAGTCAGATTCAAAAGAAGATGATTCCCCATGATAAGTTTTTCTGAGCCTAACTTTCCAGTTTGGTTTGAAAGACTTATAGACATAAAATGCTTTTTTGAATTTATCTGTTTTCAAAAAGTCTATTCCTCTGACAGACTGGTCTGAGAGGTCGTGGGAAAAATGTATTAATACTTTTTTAGAAACAAGATATTTTGCCTTGTCTTCATCAAACATGGAGCCGTTGCAAATGAATGACATGTTGTCTACATAAGGCTTGAAATATTCGATTACTTCTTTGTAAGCCTCCCAATTTACAAAAGGCTCACCACCCCAAAGATTCATTTTTTCGGAATGATTCATCTCGACATTGCTTTTAATCCATTCTTTATTGAAGACAACAGGTCTGGAACAATGATTATTCTCTCCCTCAGAATATCCTGAATGGCAATAGGCACAGTGAAAATTACATTTTGCATTTTCCAATACAAACTCGTGTATATCAGATAGTTTTATTTTTGACATTTTTTTCCTCATTAAAAAGGGAGACTTTTGTCTCCCTTTAATTATAGAATCAATCTTCTAAAAATTAGTCACAGTCATCGTCATCGAAGAACTCATAGTATGTATGAGTTCCAGAGACACTTCTTGCAGTAGCAGTTACAGATACAACATATCCATCTGTATCAGGAACTTCTTGCAAGAGGCTAGTCTCTGGAAGATTTCCCACAATACTTCCACTACTTAACATACCAGCATCAACAGATTGTCCGTTTTCTCGAGTGAAGGTAACATTGTTAGAATCTACTCTCCATGTATTAAGTTTACCTGTACCGAAGTTCACTTCAAATGGGAATGCAGTACCGTTTACTTGAAGAGAGGCAACAACTTTTCCAACAATAAGCTGTGCAAGGAAGAAATCCATTACAGAATTACTAAATGATAGATTAAGCTCGTTATAGTTCTCTTTAAAGAATGAAGAAACTGTTAGAGAGTTCAAATCTCCTGAAGTTGACTGCTTGCTACTGTCAACATAAGTAGTCTGTGAAACCAGTTTCCAAGTTACACCGTTCTTTGTATAAAGTAGTTCAGTTGCTGGAGAAATGGTAAGGGGTTCTTGACTTGTTCCCCACAACAGAGATACACTAGTAAGTCTGCCACCACCTGACCAGAAGCTGGTTCCAGAAGTATTTCTCAAATAAATGCTATGAATATTCTCTGCCGGAGAAGATCTCGCTTCTAGTGTAACGGGGGCATCGACTTTAGCTGGAGAGTTGTTTGTGAACCCGACAGTGGATAGAACACCTTCTATTTTGAAGTCACTTGAGTGAGGATTCACAATAGTAAAACTTGAATCTCTTGTGAAGGCAGCATCTACTTGAGTAGGATACAAAACACGAAATTCCAGATTCTGTGTTGGAATACTACTTTCTGCAACAGTCAAAGTCTGAGAAGAATGAATGACCCTATAGTCGCCAGATATATAATCGAAAGCACCTACAACAGTGTTTCCGTCTGGGAAAGACCCTGGAAACACAGGTCTCTGTCCGAATCTGTCCACAGAATTACCATAAGAAGTTACTGTGAAAGAGGTTCCATTGTAAGTTGCAGAACCTGTGCTAGAGACTGTTTTAGAACTTCCCTGGAGAATTCCTGTTGAAGAAGATGTGAAGCTGTCAGAGGGGATTATCAAATTATCTTCAGTTGAGACATCTGTAGTGAATGTCATTGAAAGTGAGCCGTTGCTAAGTGACGGAGTAGGGTTACTTAGAACAATCGTCTTTGTGACATATCCACAGGTTGCAGAAAGGGCTTTAGCTGCAAATGTAACTGTTCTTGCAATTCCATAACTGTCTGTATCAGAATAGTTACCGCCAGCCCAAGTAATGTCAATTGTCTTTCCACCAACAATAGTTACTCCAGAAGCACCACTAGCTACAATCTGACCTTGTGTCCAAACGACTGTTCCACATTCTACTGAATCAATTGTGACGGTAGGAAGATTAGCAGCCATAATACCAAGCTCAAACTGGTCGTCACCAGGTCCTGTAGGACTAAGGGTACAAGTAACTGAGCCATTATTTGCACTTGTAGGAACTGCTGTGAATGAAGCAAAATTATTGAAAGTGCCAAGATTGTAAGAAGTATTACCCCATCTTAAATTTATATTATCTGTAGAGAAATCATATGTATATGTAACTCCGTTTGCAGTAGCTGTGAGTCTTCCAGCAGTAATTGCAATATTATCACCGTGAAGAGCCGTGGAATCACTTGGAGTGAATACCAAAGTTGTAGTATCATTAGCAGCTATGATAGAAGATGTCCAAGACTGGACAACCTCGGTCTCATAGTTAGAGTCCATCATTGCTATATGTGGTATATTCATATAAGAGACAATAAATGGAATTTCATATGCACTACTAATAGTGAAAGATGTACTGGCAGTATTTTCATCAAAGCTTCCAGTTGTATTAAACAGCAACTTTTGCTGTACTGTAGTTTCAGAAATGTTTATTGTTTCTGCTGCGTGTGTGTATTTTGTAATACCATCAACCCAAGAAAATGCAGGTATTGTAATTGACGAACCTGAAATAAATTGAGCTGGTTGCCCTAATGAATCTGTTGCATCTATATCAAGAATAACTCTAAATGTTGTTTTATCAACTTGTGAAATAGAGCCACCAATGTCATTCCAGATTTTGCCTTGAATAACACCACTTGCTACAACACCATTAAAAGTTTCTTGTGTAATTGCTGTCTCTTCCGAAGAAGTGAATGTTAGAACACGGTTTCTTTCGTTTTCAGAAATTGGAGAAATTGATTCAAGCGAGAGACTAAATGGAGCTTCTATAAGTTTAACAGTTGCTCCTAAAAAAGTCCAGCTTCCATTAATCATTTGATAAAAACTTCTTTTGGTGTAGTCAATCGTTGAAACTCCATTATAAAACACTATTGATTTTTCTGGGGCTGTATCTGGCATTTCCTCGACTACATCAAACCCTTTTCCACCAGAGCCACCTTCGTAATTTTCTCCGTCAGTTATAAGATATAGCCTGTCATTTTCTACTTCTTCATTTTCAACAAGTAAATCATATTCTGCTTGTGTTAATTCAATTATACTTATTCCTTCACTTTCGTTCCAACTATATGTAGTTGGGTCTGTTTCATCTTCCGTTGACAGTATATACCATTTATTTTCTTCTTTACAAAAAGCCTTAAATCCATTTGGCATCAATATATCTGTATTTTCTTGTAAAGCTTCTAAACTATCCCAAGATTGTCTAGCATCAAGGAATTTATTATATGAACTCTCAAAATTATCTAAAACTTGCATTTATATCTCTCCATTAAAAAGACTTACTATTAACTTTTAAAAATGCTCATTTCATAAAAAAATAAGGAAAGCATTAGCTTTCCTTATTTTTTATTTTAACCATAAATATTAACTAAAAATAAGTTTACCATTAACAAGAGTTGCCGTATCTTTTGTAATATATACTTTATAAGCTACATCATCAATTGTTAAATCAAGCACATTGAAAGAAGAAATAACTTTGAAATTATTTTCATCAACAATGTTGGTAAGAGCTCCATAAGATGCTGGATAAGCATAACAAGCTCTTTGATTTGTCATATTAATACCTGTCCATTCATATTTAGCAGTTTTGCTTAATCTTTCTGTCATAGCTTTAACAGCAGCAGCATCAACAGTTGCAGTATTAGAAATTCCATAGAATGATGGGTCTACAAACTCATATTTAACAGTTTTGCTTACAGTTTTTACAAGTCCATCATCGTCTGTATAGCTTACAATACAAGCATATGTTGTTGTTGTAGTAAGGTTGTCTTCTGTTATATGATTAAATGTATTTACTGCCAAAGGTGTATCTGCTACAACTTCTGTTTCAGTTCCTTCGCTGTCAATTTTTACAATCTTATAGCTTCTAGCAGTGTTGCTTCCAATACTAGTACAAGTAACTGTAAGAGTTGGTGTAGTAACAGCAGTTCCATTCTTTACAAGGCCTGCTGCTGGTGTTCCAGCAAATGTAAACTCTGGTGGAGTTGCTGGACAAAGAATTTTTCTCAATACTACTTCTAGTGGGGCATCTTCTTTAATTGTCGTTCCTTCTTCAATACCACCAACAGCGACAGAAGCAACAAGATTTGTTTTAAGAAGTGCTTCTCTATCCTCACCAGCTGGCTGTGTATCTACTTCTTTCCAATTCCAAACTGTTTCATCTTTTGTAGAATCAGCTGTAAATGTATCACTATAATTATCTGTTCCATCAGTATATTCAATTACAAGATTTCCATTTTCCATAACAGCAGAAGTAACAGTATATGTATAGTCGAAATTCTCAAATTCACCAGAAGCATTCTTTAAGAAAATTTTTGAATTTTTTCTAATTGGATTATCATTTACATAAATTGTTGTTACTGGCGCTGATTCATCTTCGTCATTATAAGCATAGAATGTTTGATTAACACATTTATAGAAATAACAATTTCTCATTGTTGAATTTGTTGTTCCAACATACTGAACAACTCTATTGGCATTAATTGGAGCAGCAACAGGAACTGGTGTGTCAGTAGTTCCTACTTGAATTACTTGACCTTCACTATCTTGTACTGCTACATTTCTCCAGTTATAATATTGCTCTGGTGTTTCTTCTGTTACTTCCCAAGTATATTGTTCACTATCATCGGCACCAGCCGTACATTTATAATTTCTTACAACACTATCAGCATCCGTATGAGCAACTATCATACCAAGGTAGTTAGAAATTGAGTGGCTATATGTTACATCACCAGTGTCAGGATCTGTGATTTCACTAACTACATCTGTTGGAAGAACTTCTAGTGTCTTTACGCTTGGTTCTTGATCCAAAGCATAAAAATATCCATAATGATACTCTGCATTAGTAGCACCTGTATACTGATAAAAAGTATTATCAGCCCAATTTGCTAATTCAGCAGCATCAGTGATAACAGGCAAAGAAGAAACCTGAATTGCGACCGTATCAGTTTGCTGAAGTGTCCAAATATAAGTTGTTGGGTCAGACTCATCAGTTGCTGATTTTAACTGATACCAAGCACCTTCTGCACGACAATAAGCCAAAAAGCCAACTGGCATTAAAGTTGCTGTATTTGCCTGCAAGTCCTCAAGACTGTCCCACATTTGTCTAGCATCAAGAGGTTTTTTTGCCGAAAGTTCAAATGAATCGATTATCTGCATAAATAATTGTCTCCTATTATTTTAAATTAACTTTTCACAATATAAAAAAAGATTGCTTTAAACAGCAATCTTTTTAAAAGTTAATAGTTAAAAATTGTTTTCACAGAAGCCGTAGCAGCTTTATCTTGTGATTGTTCTGGAGCAGCTACTAATTTAAGCCTTTGCATCATAGCATAAAATCCCTTGGCAAGCAATTTTAAATCATTAGAAAAATCTTTTTTACCTTTGTATTGTGGTGCAAGCTGATAAAAAGTATTCAATACATTGCGGATATATGTTTCCTCATTCTTTTCATCAATACCATCTTCATCTTGTAAAGCTCTTTTTTCTTTTATTTGTTTAATTTTTGAAAAAAGTTTTCCTTGCTTTATTTGATTTTCACTATCGAATTTATTAAGCTGACCTTGCTTAACAAACACATTATATACATTATGAGCTAAAGTTGCTCCGTTCTGTTCTGTTAATAATTCTTCAAACAAAATACTATTTTCGTAATCCATATTATTTATCTTTAATTTTTTTACAAAAAAAGTTATAATAAATAAAAAAAAGGAGTAAATATGATTTTTTCTTTTACTAACAATGAAAAATTTCCAGAATATAAAATATATACTACAAATATGATTGGCGGTGAAATCTTTGAATATAGTAAGAAAATTTCTGATAATCTCAAATTACACGGGCATATAGAATTGTCGATAGAAGATGCCGTAAAAAATAATATAAAAATTAATACTGATTTTTTAGACAATAAAAAAGTAAAAAAATATATAAAAAAACTACTTAGCAAAAAATAATAAACTTAAACCCACTCTATAAAGAGTGGGCTTTCTTTTTAAGAACTAAGTATCATTTTACCATCATTAAGAGAACCAGTATCTATCATACAATAGCAGTAATATACAACTCCATTAACAGTTAGTGTTGTCTTATTATATGCTGATAATACTTCAAAGCCGTTACCATCTTTTATAGATTTTAAAGCTCCAAGACTTGTTGGATAAGCTATACAAGCTCTTTTATTTTGCATGGTAATTCCAGACCAAGTATAAGGAAGCTTGTCATTTAATACCATTGTAAGCCCTTCCAAAACAGTTTGGGTTACATTTGTTGTGTCAACTATTCCCATATAAAATGGATCTATAAATTTAATAGTCTGAGAACTTGAACCGCTTAATCCACCTGAATCAACAACAGTAACTTTATAAGTCGTATTTGATGAAAGAATGTTTGGCTCAATATATTGAACTGCTACACCGCTTGATATTCCATTATCTACTGTATTAACAAGTTCATTATTTTTATAGAATTCAACTTTTGAAAGTGGATCTGTTCCTATTGTCGGAGTACCAACTATTTTTAAATTTTCAAGCGTAGAGCCTCTTTTATAAATAAGTGTTGTTGGATTAAACCCGATTGAAATAGATGGGGCTAATTTTGGAGAAATTAAAGCTTCAAACATTTCTTGAACTGTTGCGCCAGCAAATGAGTTTCCTTTTTTAATACCACCGCAAGCAATTGAAGCTATTCCAGTGAATGTTCCACCACCTTCTGGAGGAGGAACAACGATAGAATGCCAAGCGCCATCTTCAAAAGCAACATATGCACCTACAGGATATGCTACGCTATGACCTTCTATATTTTGAATTCCTGACTTTGAAACAATATAATATGTTCTTTCATTACCAACACCAGCTCTTAATTGTGGAACATTTTCTGAGGCATTCCAAGTACCTGTCATTGAACGACCATATTTTAAAAATTCTGGAAGGTTTTCATCTTTTATTATGCCATCTTCATCAAGTTTAGCATAATTTTTAAAATCTACTGGAGATGACTTAAACTCATTGTCATTATAATCTGTAATTACAATTTCATCTCTGTTACTTATTTCAATAGACTTAATTGTAAGTCCATTTTTAACCTTCATGTTAGAAGTTCTTTCTACGCCTGTATTGTCTGTCCAGGCGAAAGTAATCATATTGTAATTATCAAATTCTTCTATTTTTTTTATGGTACAAGGTTTACCTTTTATAGCACCTACACCATTAAGAGATTGTTTAGTATAAGCTCTGGCAAGAGCAAGTGTTTCTATATCCATTTACTCACTCCTATTACTGCAAATACCATTGCTTTTCTTCAACGTCCCACATATACAAATCGCTTGTATCCATAACATACAACCAAGCACCATCAGTAAGTGTTTTTGTATATTCTTCATCATCCATTATATCTTGAACTTCAGCTGATAAAACATATTTACCTTTATGCTTTGGCCCTTCCTGGAACAAATCTGTTGTCTCTGGAGGTTCATTCATAAACCATTTTCCTTTCTCGCAAGTTTTCTTTACTTTAAAGAAAGGAGTTAATTTATCATCTTCATCCAAGGTCATATATTTCATAAGTTTTCCATTATCCAAAATGGTTACTACTGGTTTTTGTGCCATATTTTATTCCTCTTTTT
>Ga0247611_10010655_pt1 | contig 10764 bp, 19 predicted proteins | sample 177DNAGHGhighgp2_FD_192422 | JGI IMG/M metagenome (GOLD analysis project Ga0247611, IMG submission 192422) | Sheep rumen microbial communities from Palmerston North, Manawatu-Wanganui, New Zealand - 1770 DNA GHGhigh gp2 | ecosystem: Host-associated > Mammals > Digestive system > Stomach > Rumen... | reverse complement strand
CGGCACGAGCGCATCAGGTGCCAGCGGGGGCGAGCCTATAACCATCGGAGCCCAGGACGGAAGCACCGCATACACCGCAACTCCGACGATGACGGTCAACTGGTCTTACAACGGGGCGAATACACTCACGATTGATATTTATCAGTTCGTTGAGGGAATCGCCTGGATGTCAAACCACGGCTACGGATACATAGACGCGCTTAATATGGCCGGCAATTCGACGAAGTCCGCTCTCGGTGCTCCGCTTTATTTCGACCTGGAAATCGGCGAAGCGTACAAGATCGAGAACGGTACGGTCGTGTCGGTCAATAATGCCGTTACGATTCCGGTGGATCTTCCGGTTTTGAAACCGCTAACAGGTACGGCGATCACGTTCGACAGCACGATAACATCGCTCAAAATCGTTCCGAGGTGGTGGATGTTATGAAACCTATATTATACGAATCGAATGAGACCGCTTTCACTTCGAACGGTCTCGGCCGTCTCCGTGACTGCATTAGCTGCGTAGTCACCGAGGAACGCAACGGGATCTACGAGTGCGACTTTGAATATCCGATAACCGGCGCGAATTACGACAAGATCCGCCTCGGCCGAATCATAGCGGTCGAGCACGATGATACCAATGACCTTCAGCCGTTCGACATCGTAAGCTATTCGAAGCCGATAAACGGAGTGGTCACGTTCCATGCCGTTCATATCAGCTACAGACAAAGCAAGCTCACGGCGGTCGGAACGAATATAAACAGCCTCGCCTCGGCTTTTACGATGCTCGGTTCGGCTCTGCCTGAGAATCCTTTCAGTTACGAGACGAACATCGAATCGACCGCTTATATGGCATCGGCAGACGGAACTCCACGGAGCGTCCGCCAGTTCCTCGGAGGCGTAGAGGGGTCGATTCTTGACACCTACGGGGGCGAATATGAATGGGATAAGTTCAGGGTGGTCCTCCATAAATCGAGAGGAGCACAGAGAAGCCTTGCTGTCCGCTACGGCGTGAACATGTCCGAATACAACGAAGATACCGACTATAGCGGCACATATACGGCTGTGGTTCCGTACTGGACCGGTGGCGACTCGATTATAGTCGGCGCGTTGGTCGAATCCGGTAATACATCGTATGACGGACACCCAAACGCGATCCCGCTCGACTTAACTGATAAGTTCGAGAATCAGCCGACCACGACCGAGCTCGAAGCGGCTGCATTGTCTTATATGAACAGTCACGAGTCGGCACTTCCGAGCAGTTCTGTTTCGGTGAGCTTCATTCAGCTCGAGAATACGAACGAATACGATGAACTCGCTCCGCTTCTGAAGTGCAGGCTGTGCGACTCGATAAAGGTCGTATTTCCTCACTACAACACGAGTCGCTATATGAAGATAGTCAAGACCGTATACAACGTGCTCCTGGAGCGGTACGAATCGCTTGAGCTCGGAACACTTTCGACCACACTCTCAGAGGCTCTCGGCGTTTCGCAGTCATCCGGATCAAGCTATTCCGGAGGCGGTGGCGGGGGAGGAGGCAGCGGAGAGACTTATTCGCTGTCGATATCCGGTCACACGATAACATTATCAGGCGACGGGGGAACAACAAGCTCCGTAACGGTGCCGGACAACAATACAACCTATACGCTTTCAATAAGTGACAACACTCTGACGCTCACACCGTCAACCGGCGCGCCTCAGACCGTGACCGTGCCGGACAGCAACACGACATATTCGATCTCTATCAGCGATCACGCGATCACGTTGACACCGTCCGAGGGCTCAGCTGAGACTATTACGGTCCCGGACGATAACACGACATACACGCTCACGAGAGACGGAAACAGCATCACGCTCACTCCGTCAAGCGGAACGGCGCAGAGCATAGTAGCGACATATTATGCGACATGTTCCACGGCAGCGGCGACCTCAAAAAAAGAGGTAACCGTTGACAGCTCGTTCTCGTTGGAGAGCGGGGCGAGAATAGTCGTGTACATGACCAATTCGAACACGGTGAGCAATCCGACGCTCTCGGTCAACGGCGGGACCGCACACGCTATAAGGCGATACGGAACGACTGCAGCCGGGACTTCAGCTGCTGCAGGATGGAACGCCGGACAGATGCTGTCGATGACCTATAGCGGTTCGTACTGGTACATAGAGAACTGGCTCAATACGACTTATTCGACTATCACTGACGCGGAGTATCAGGCGGGAACGAGCACATCTTCGAGGCTTGTCACACCGGCAAGACTGAAGAACGCAATTCTGTATCACGCGCCAGTCAAGTCTGTAAACGGTCAGACCGGGGCGGTAACTGTCACAGTGCCGACCAAAACAAGTGACCTTACGAATGACAGCGGGTTCCTTAACAGTGTCCCTGAAGCGGACGAGATAACCTTCTCCTCGTCGGGGCATTGGAACTTCTTCCAGAACGTGACGGATGTGTCACAGGCTCTCGATGTTGTCGGAGACTATATCGATGACAATCTGTCACCACTTGTCGGGACGACCGCAACAGTCACTCCTCAGGATGTAATGACTGCGCTCGGAGCGGGCAGAGATATATGCATAACGGCAAGCTATACATATCAGAGTATACCGCTCGCACTGAGATTCACGGCATTCAACCGCGCGACAGATACTGTCAACGGGCAGGTACTTGATTATGCCGTTTCGCAGACCATAGTCATAGTCGGCAGCGATACCGTCCTGTTCACCTTAGCCGGCGGGACAAGTCAAGGCACGGCTGTTGCTTGGCAGGTTAATATGCAAGTCCTTGTTAATGACTCGACTCTCGGCTCGGCGCTAAACGGATATGTACCGACCTCAAGAGAGGTCAATAACAAGCCATTAAGCGCAAACATCACATTGACATCTTCTGATGTCGGTGCGATATCGGCTCCATCTTCGGCTTCGGCGGGCGACTTCCTTGTCTACAACGGCTCGGCGTGGGTAGCACAGTCGCTTTCTACATGGCAAGGAGGTAATTACTGATGAGCGTTGATAAATTAGTCGACAGCGCACAGCTGGACGCAGACCTCACATCTGTTGCGAATGCGATCAGAACGAAGGGCGGCACTTCCGCATCGCTTGCGTTCCCGGGCGGATTCGTTTCAGCGATATCCGCTATCAGCGGGGGGCTTAATATCAAGAAATTCACCGCAACACTTTCAGCAGATTCAACAGGGAATTTAATACTTATTACGGATGATTATTTTAAAACCATTCGTAATGACCCCAATGGGTTCGTGCTTATGAGGTATCTCGGAGCAGGAGCGTCAACAGCAGAAATGGTTTTTTGGTTTGGTTCAAATATGACCATTGCTTATGGTGGTACTACTGCATACAACATGTTGGCTGTGCGGCAAACTACATCTAATGCTGTGGGTATATACAACACAAGAGGATTGGTTGGAGATAACTATAGCGGCCACATAAATATCACAGCAAATGGTGGTCTTCATTTTATTAATAGCGCATCATATCCAATGAAAGCTGGAACATACGAAATCCTTGCAGGAATATGGGATTAAAGGAGGATAAGGAATGAAAACAATAGCATTGATCATTATGGTCTCGATTCTGCTCGAGGCACTCGTTGAATACTTCAAAACCATTATGCATATGATCAGCGAGGGCGATTATAAGACAGCCATCACTCAGGCCGTAACGATAGCCGGTGGTATCTTCCTCAGTTTCGCATTCCATACACAGCTCTTTAACGGAGCGATGTCGGAATTCTACGAGGGGCTCGTTTTAGATCCGACTCTCGACATGGTCCTGACCGGAATTCTCTTCAGCCGTGGATCTAACTACATAAGCGACCTGATTTCGAAGCTGATAGGGGAGAAGAACGAACAGAGTGCGTTCGAGGACACGTTCGACGATCCTGACGAGTATTTCGGGGAGGTTTAAATCATGGCCTATACGAGAACGCAAATGGTCGAGCTGGCCCTCTCCTATAACGGAGTTAAGGGCGGTTCGGCCCGTCACAAGAACATTATAAATACGTTTAATTCGGTGCATCCTCACGGCGAACACATGACCTATACAAGAGCCTGGTGCGCTACGTTCGTGACCGCTCTTCTAATCAAGGGCGGGTATTCGCCGAAGACAATGCCGATGTCGTGCTCTTGTGCTCAGCTGATCAGGGACACAAAGGCACTCGAGAAGAAGGGCCTCGCTAAATGGGTCGAGAACGATGCCTGGAGAGGAGCGGAGCCGGGCGATCTCGTGATTTATTACTGGTATGCTCCGAAGACGGGCGATTGTAAGAAGTATACGAGCCATGTCGGAATGATCTACAAAGTCACATCGAAGGGCTATGAGGTCATCGAGGGCAACAAGTCGAACAAGGTCGGAAAGAGATCCATTCCGTTCGATTACCGCTACGTTCGAGGCTTCTGCCATCTGCATTATTCCGGGGCAAAGCCAATCGGAAAACTCGCGGTTGACGGTGTCTTCGGAAAGGTCTCGATCAAGAGAGCCCAGCAGTATTTCAAAACTTCGCCGGACGGCTATATTTCGGGACAGAATCGGAAGTATCGCAAGTACTATAAGGGAATAGATTCGAGATGCGTTAAATTCGGCTCAGGCGGGTCGCAGCTCGTCACGGCCATTCAGCATCTCGTAAAGGTAAAGCAGACGGGCGTTCTCGATCCGGCAACGATCAAGGCACTGCAGCATTATCTCGGTATAGTCGAGGATGGTAAGTGGGGCAGAAAGACCTCCGAGGCTATGCAGAAATGGCTTAATTCGAAGCTGGAGGTGCTGATATGACGGACGGAATGATAGTAGGCATAATCGGATTTATAGGCGGAATGATTGCGATCATCTCGCCTATAATCAGGCTCAATGCGAACATCACCAAGCTGACCACGATTGTGGAGAAGCTGGAGGAGCTCGTAAAAGAGAAAACGGATAAGCTCGATGAACGTGTGACCAAGCACGGTGAAGAGATAGACCAGATCAAGATAACACAAGCCGAGCACGAGACAAGAATAAGGCAGCTCGAGAATTAGGAGGGAATTATGGTCAGACAACTTAAAGGAATCGCTCTGGGAGACGAGGTATCGTTCGTTGAACTTGCTTGCGCATCAACTGATAACAAGCCGACGACAGGCATCGCGACAGGCTCTGTTTGCCTCGAAGTCGACACCGGCAAGCTCTACGCATTCAACGAGAAGAATTCTACATGGGTAGAACAGTAGGAGGTGCGGTATGGATCTATTCGATGTCGCAATAGCAAAGAAGATGGGCGGTGGAGGCGGCGGAAATCCGAACCGAGTGGAAACAATTACAGGTACGGCAAATGATCTTGGCTTGAGCCTAAATAAACAAATGACCCTACGAGACGCAATCGGACAAGGGGAAGCATCAGCAACGATCACATTAGTGTCTGAACAATTAGGCATATATATGAGATGCCCTCTAACGACAATAGGAGGCAATTTATCGGGCTCGGTGGCTAACTTTGCAGATAATAGTTTAGCGACGGCTTATTCGGCTTCGTGGACTTACGAGGACGGTCTTGTAAAAAAGTTAGTGGTATATGCAAACGGCACTGTTACCGATGGCACTGCGTATGCTTCAATGATAACTTCCACGCTCAACATCACATGGCACCCGCTTCCATAGGAGAACATTATGATCAACTACACAACACCAACCATCTCCCTGGTCGTAGAGGGTGTGAACATCTCTGACAGTGATGTATACGTTTCTATTGAGCAGGGCAAGACGGAATTGACCAAGTCAGGCGCAGATCTGACCATCACGACAGAGACTGTACAGCAGGTCACGAACACACTGATATCGTTCACCCTCACACAGCAGGAGTCGGCTCTGTTCGATTATGACAGGAACGCAGACATACAGGTCAACTGGATAAAGAACGGAGTCAGAGGCGCAACGAGGATCGAGACAGTCCACGTTTTGCGGAACCTTCTGAACGAGGTCATCGAATGATTAAGTTCAAGGTCGAAGACGAACAGAATATAATAATGTACACCTCCGAAGCGGATGTGTCCCTGAGCACGAGCGAGGCGCACCCTGTACGCCTCAGAGCAGAGGACAACAACATGAGACTGCGAGCTGACGGCGGTCAGCCTGTCCGCTTCGAGGTGTCCGACCTCGTGGATCTCGGAGGCATCGTACCGACAGGGTCTATCAGCATCACGGGCAACGGCACATACGATGTGACGACCTATGCAGAGGCTTCCGTAGATGTCCAGCCGGACGCACCGACAGAGGTGCTCGGTATCACGCAGAACGGCGACTATGACACATACCCGAACTACGCAGGTGTCAGTGTCGCTGTGTCGACCATTCTGAAAAGGGGAGTTATCAGGCCTGACGCGGAACTGATCGAGACCTATACGCACGACAGCCTTGTAGTCGAGGATGATGAGCTGACGCTACCTGCATACAGCACAACGGCGAAGACAATCGAGGCGGCTGCGAACCTCTCGCCAACCATCGCGCTCGATTATGATAACTACTATTATTATGTGGTCGAGCGGTTTCTGACTACGCCTGTCTATAACACGGACACTCCGGTGAAGAGCAGGAACGAGTTCGGTACAGGTGTGGCTCTGTACGAGATAGTCGACATCCCGCCTAATTCGTTTGTTGCGGCGAACGGCAAGGCATACGCGTCAAGGTCGGCTGCAGCTGCTCTCGGCTCGGTGTACAGGCTCCTGTATTGGTCATCCGCAACCGCTGTGGCTGTTTATACATCCTCGTCTTACGGATGCGCTCAGGTGGCGGCGGCTCCGGCTATCTCGTCCGGCAAACTCACCATCAAGGCTCCATCGATACAGATGCGCGGAAGCACTTCATATCTGACTTCCACAGTATGGCCTACGATAACGGACATCCGAAGACAATTCGTCATCGAGGTGTATCGTGTCCCTAAAAATCACCTGAACGTCGAAGGGTGGGGACTCGACCAGGAGACTATGGCCATCATCGACTGCGTGAACAACAACCACGGCAAATTGGTTTAGGCCGTTCAAGGACGGCAGAGCCTCCTTTCATATTGATACGCAACGAGACCGGGGCAGACCGCTCCGGTCTTTTTGCGTGGCGTTTATGCTATAATCAAGTCGGCAGCCTCCGAAACGCTGTCATTTTGATTTCGCACCGGGTCAGACCGACCCAAAACAAGAGCCCTCCGGGTAAATCCGAAGGGCTTTTTATTATGCTCGTATTGGGTAAAAAACCGCCCGCATATTTTCCGTTTTAAGCATTTTTTTCGAGGGCGGCCGATGTATTTATCCATTGATTTTGCGGGCCATTTCGACCGCTTCCCTGATAAGGTCAGAGAGGGAAGAGATATCAGCCGAACCGAGCTTGATTTTGCCGGGCTGGACATAAGGCAGCGAGATCCACTTCGCACGGTCCGTAAATTTGAATCGGGCGACATCGGTCGGGCCGATCGAGGCGGTAACATAGCTGTCCGACTTTCGTTCGAGCCGGAGATCCTCCGCACCGGATAGGGTGCAAAGCTGCCCGAATATATCCAGCTCCGCATCGGTGCAGTTTAAATCGCGAGCGTTTCCGTAATTACTGAATTCAATCATATCGAATCACCTCCGAAGAAATTATAAATCTGTATTAAGAATTGGTCAACTCCGCTTGACATTCGATTCGGGGGAGATTATATTAGACACATAAGGTGACTAATTCAATACAGAGAGTAAGAGCGTCCCGGACAGGGGCGTTAATAAAAAAGACGCAACTATTCCTAAAATCATAATTAAATAGATTGTGTTCCATCTCTAAAACTGAATAAATTGACATTAGTCACCTTCGAAGATAACGCTAATCTGAGGAGGTGATTTTTTTATGAGAACCGAGAGCTACCAGCAGTTCGCCGTTGTCAAGAATGACCAGGCATCACTATTCGAGGGGGAGCTCAACAAACGAATCAAGGAGTTAAGGGGAAAGAGTCCACAGGTTAAATTCGATGGGTTAACAGCCTATATCAGTTACATCGAGAACAGTACCGTCCCGGAGAGCATCGGTGACGAGTACGAGCTGAGCGGAGCCTGTTTCCGCTGCGAACAGTGTCCGTACTTCAGGCCCGTTCTCAAGGCAGACGGAACGCCTGATAACCGGGTCGGCTGGGGTTACTGCGATAACGCGCCGAACGACCTCGGCAGAACGTACAAGGACAGCCGGGCTTGTGATAGGCTGTTCGAAGAGATCAGAGAAGGGAGGATCGGATTATGCTTCAGAGGTTAACGATGATATTCATAGCGGTCGCTATCCTGTTCGGCGACAGTGACAACGTGATCGTGCCGGTCGGAGCGGTCCTGATCGCTTCGGTGCTGTTCATAGTCGGCAAGATCCAGGAGGTGCGCCATGAAGAAACCAAAACAGACAGATAGGGTCCTCGCGTGGCTGATAATCAACGGCGAGCTGACAACGAGGGAAGCCGTGACGGAGCTGAACATTATGAGCCTCGCCAAGAGAGTCGAGGAGCTGAGACGCGCCGGATACAGAATCGACATGACTTACAAGACCGCACCGAGCGGGTCGAGATACGGCGTTTATAAGCTGATAACAGAGTAGGAGGAGACCAAATGAACAACGGACAGATTTATACAGACAAGAGAGACTACACCGACACGCTCAGGGCAGCGCTCGAACCGATGCTTGATTTCGACGATATCAGATACGCGAGAAGCTACGTCACGGCAGAAGAATTCGTCAAAATTTCTGACCAGCTCGGAAACGCTGCGTTCCTGGATGTGACCGGAATGACAAAAGCCGAGATGCTCAAGGAAGTCGCGAGGGTGATTCTCCTCGATGAGATCCAGGGCGAATTCGCGCCGAGGAGCGTCGTAACGGATATAGATACAAAGCGCAAGATCGCGCCGTTATTCAGATAAGGAGGAGAACGATGAACTACAAGGTAACAATCAAGGTAAACGACTACGTTAAGATCGATAACGACTACAAGCGAGTCACAGCAGAGAAGAAGCTGACCTATAACGAGATTTACGATGTGTATTCGTTGATCAGCAGCCTTATTGAAGGATGCGGAGAGGCAGAGCTTCAGATCAAGGAGGTCAAGGACGATGAGCAGTAGATTGACAGGAGACTTCCGCAAATTTATGGATAAGAACTTTCTCGGTGCCTGGGATGTGCCGGACGACGGCGACCTGATTCTCACTATCGACCATGCCGAACAGAACGATGTTAAGAACGAACGAGGCTCGGAACGAAAGCTGACTCTCCACTTCAGGGAGCGCGACTATAAGCCGATGATCCTGAACACGACCAACGCGAAGGCCATAGCGAAGGCATACGGAACGCATAAGGTCGAAATGTGGGAAGGCAAGAAAGTTGCGATCTATTCGGCCAAGGTCACCGCATTCGGTGGCACTACGGACGCACTCCGCATCAGGGAGTACCAGCCGAAAGATGACAGTGTCTTCTGCGAGAACTGCGGGTCCAAGATCGAGCGACACGGAGAATGGTCCGCTAACAAGATCGTCACGATGAGTCGCTCCAAGTACGGACAGGCCCTCTGCTGGGACTGTGCGATGTCAAGGAAGGAGGCAAGTGATGGCGAAAACGACTAAGAAGGCTCCGAAGGTGTGGAGCGTGGAACCAATCTCCGTTGCGGACGGATTCCTGTACGCAGCGTACAAGCTCAAGGACACGCTCAAACCGGATACGCCCGGAAACAGGATCGTCCAGGGCGGGCTGTGGTCGACCAAGAAGGAAGCCCAGCTCGTAGCGGACCGTCTCAATAAGGAGGCGGAGTAGATGGGCTACATGAAGGACTATTACTTTGAGCGACCGGACTCGGACTATCCGGGCTACAACAGGATGTTCGGATTCTATCCGGACGAAGACGAGGAGGAGGTGGACGATGAAAACTCTGCTGACGAGTAAAAACTACTACTCAACAGAGGCGAATATGGACTATTGGAGCGTATCACAGTTCAAGGCTTTCGACAGATGCGAGGCTTCCGGTCTCGCATCGGCCCGAGGCCTGTATGAGCGAGAAGAGACCGATGCGCTGCTTATCGGGTCGTATGTGGACGCATACTTCTCGAACGAGCTCGATGAGTTCATAGGCGTCCACGGGGACAAGATGTTCAAGAAGAACGGCGAGCTATATCAGAAGTTCGAACACGCCAATACGATGATCGACAGGGTCAAAGCTGATCCGCTGATGATGCAGTTTCTGCGCGGACAGAAGCAAACCATAATGACCGCCGAGCTGTTCGATGTTCCCTGGAAGATCAAGATCGACTGCCACGGCGAAGACAAGATCGTTGACTTTAAGACGGTCAAAGACTTCGAGCCTCTGTACAAGGAAGGCTTCGGACGGATCTCGTGGATTGAATACTGGGGCTATGACATCCAGGGCGCGGTCTATCAAAAGGTCGAGCAGCTCTATTCAGGCCGCACCGAACCGCTTCCGTTCTACATCGTAGCGGTAACAAAAGAGAAGACACCGGACATCGCTGTGATACAGATCCCGCAGTCCGTACTCGACACGGCCCTGAAGATAGTCGAGTCGAAGATAGACAGATTCGACCTGGTCAAGAGCGGAGAAATCGAGCCGAGACGGTGCGGGAAGTGTGATTACTGCAAGAGAACCAAGAGGCTGACAGAGCCGGAAGTATATGAAATGGAGGAAATGTAATGGATATAACAAGTAGTGGGGCGTTGAGCCTTCTTGAGACAATGCTCTCTGAGTGCAGAGAAGATTTCGAGGGGGGGGGTCGTAGCGTATCTCGACGCAGAGGAGCGTGA
>Ga0247611_10010653_pt1 | contig 10768 bp, 7 predicted proteins | sample 177DNAGHGhighgp2_FD_192422 | JGI IMG/M metagenome (GOLD analysis project Ga0247611, IMG submission 192422) | Sheep rumen microbial communities from Palmerston North, Manawatu-Wanganui, New Zealand - 1770 DNA GHGhigh gp2 | ecosystem: Host-associated > Mammals > Digestive system > Stomach > Rumen ... | reverse complement strand
AGAGCCGAAAGCCTCCTCTGTCATGGGCAGCATGCCCACTTCACCTTCGTAGGAAATCATGTCGCGGTTGAGCTTGAGGTAATATACTCGCGGATTGCCCCACATCAGCCATGCCTGTCCGTCATCATCGATGAAGACTGTGGGGTCGATATGATCCCAACTGCCGTTCTCAAACAATGGTTTGCCGATGGCATCACGGAAGGGACCCGTGGGAGAATCACCCACAGCCACACCTATCGCCATGCCTTTCGACAGTCTGGAATGGGCGCAGATATACCAATAGAAATGTCCGTCGCGCTCAACACACTGACTTGCCCAGGCCCTGTCGTCAGCCCATGAGAAACTCTCCAGGGCAAGCGGTGAGCCATGGTCGGTCCAGTTGACCATGTCGGTGGTGGAATATACCCTCCACTCCTGCATCCAGAAGAAGTCGGCACCATCCTCGTCATGACCGGTATAGACATACATCGTACCATCATGCACCATGGGAGCCGGGTCGCTGGTGCACCATGTCTGCACAAACGGATTTTGTGCCTTGGCGGTCAGAGCCAACACACAAAACAAAGAAAGGACTGCAATTTTTCTCATAAAAATCAGGTATAAAGATAAATGTGGAGACAAAGGTACAAAAAAAAGAGGGGGGCGTGCCCCACTCTTGTTGCAAATTGTTTTTATCATGTATCACTGGTTTGCCATCACATCCATCATCTATGCAGACGTGGCATATCGTGTCGCTAATCACATCGAGCCAAGCGATAAGTGTCTGTCTCAAGTCCGTCGGTGGCATCCTTCAACACCAAGGTGAGCGAGTCGCCGGAAAAACGGCATTCCTCGGAAGCCATCGAACGTTTGTCGCCATAGAGGACATGCAGTTTGTGGTCGGAGCCCAATTCCCATGAGAACGGCATTCTATACACTTGCTTCCCATCTTGGAAGTTGAGTTCAAGTCCTGCTCCACCATGGGCGCCCTCCTTTTCCAACTGGAAGGTAATGTCCGCCGTTCCTGAATGCTCCTCCTTCACGCCACGCCAGTCGAAATAGACAGTTTCCATACCACCTTTCCATTGTCCGCTCAGCCGTTTGGCAAACTGGCTCAGGAGGATGGAGTCGGCACTATGGTCCTCTGTGTAACTCGTGTCATTGGGATGATTGGGGTTACCTGTGCTGTCGGGTTTTTCAGGCGGAGTCGGCAGTGTGTCGGGAACTGTGGTCGGCACAGAATCCTTGGTGTCAGGCTTCTTTTGGTTGGGATAAGAGAGATTCTCGCGCTCACAGCCGAAGGCTACGAGTGCGAGAATCAAAGATATTACTATATATGCTGTTTTCTTCATGCAGTCCTATTCCCTTGCCCTGAAGATGCGCCTGGGTGCGTCAGAAGCCTTGGAAGCCTCTGGATTCTTGGCTTTGGCTTTCTCCATGCCCACCTTGTTCTCATTGGAATAGTAGTCGTAATAGTAACGAGAGTCATATCCCCAATAGTAGCTGCCCCAGTTGGGTGAGTCAACATGCCTCAGGCGGAATTGCTGCCAACCTCCGTCTCCCAATTCGATGGAGCCATTGAAGTAGTAATCGTCAAGCGAATAGTCGCGTATCCTCACATAGGTACCGTCCTCGATGAAATGTATCCGGATAACACCATAATCGACAGTCCACTGGATATGGTTGGCAATATAATTGCGGCCCCATCCATAGCCATTGTAGTAATCAACCCAGTAACCGTCGCCCGAAGCATACCTATAGGGGTCGCGCAGGAAGCAGATTTCCGAGTAGGAAGCATCAACATACTGATCATAATAGTCGAAATAATATGACGTATACATGTCGCCTTCCCATGTTCCCTCAAGAGTTCTTGCAATGTATTCATCATCGTCACAACTTGTGAATGAGAATGCCAGCATGGCCATAAGGGCCATCATGATGGTTTTGATGTTCGTTTTCATGACTGTAGAGTTTTAGTTGTTTACTGGTGCAAAGATAAGGCATTATTGCCATACCTGCAAATGAAAACCCGCAATTCGTCGGGGATTTTCCCTATTTTGACATCGGGATTTCCCCAAGAACCGTTTTTTCCTTTCCTTGTCTCAATAACGACCAAGTATGATGTCCACGATGACCATTGCATCGGTCACATTGATGACTCCGTCGTTCATAATGTCGGCATGGTAGGAACAAAACTTTTCGTTTTCCTTATTCAGGATTTCATCCACCACCAGCATCACATCCGTCACATTGACAATGCCATCGTGGTTGACATCTCCTGAACGAAACTGATTTTCATGGTGCATGCGGAAATCACTGTAGAAGTTCGCCCTGACAACACCGTCCTCCTCACTGATGTCTTCAAGGGCGATATTGGACATTTCCCCCACATATGCCGCAAAATTTGTGATATCGAGCGTGTCGTTGAGCGCCGTTGCCTGTGTTGTTCCCGGGAACGGGTCGCCTGCGATATTGTTGAAGAAATCATTAGAGGTTATTTTTTCCCCATCGATGGTCTTTCCTATATTGTATTGGGCAAACAGCCATCCATCGGCAGGGACGACGGTCATGCGTGGATGCCCCTTGACATTGTTGACAGAATTGGAAGTCAGGGAAAAGTCATTTGGACTATAATCAACATGGTATACCACGAGGCCATGCCCTTTTTGGTATGTATTGCATCCTATGTTCTGTATATTCTCAATAAGGTAATACTCATTGCCTGTATTATCGTTGGGATTGGGAATCCGATAAGCCTCCCCTCCCTTGTCCAACGGCCTGATTTCCAATTCGGTGTCTTCAGTAAGAGACGGAATAGTTATCCAACCGAAAGACTCCCGTTCCCAGGCATTCAGCGCAGCAGGGGCATAACCATTAAGGATGTAGTTTCCACTGTCCATCAGGCTCCAGTACTCCATGCCTTGGTTGTCGCCTTTCACTGCCGTCTTGGTGGGATAGAAATCAGGCATGCCCATAGTGTGGCAAAACTCATGGCAGAGCGTCCCTATTCCATTGATGCGCTTGAAAGGAGGCTCAGTCCAACAATCGGGAAAGCCATTGAGTTCGGCACTCACGGCGTAACGTGACACCCGTTTTCCATCATATTTTCCACCACTTGTCGTGCCCGACTTGGGCCAAATACACGTACTGGCGTTACCCGACATGGACTGTGAATATCCCGCATAAATGATGATGACAAGGTCGACCATATTATCACCATTGGCATCATATTGAGAGAAATCCAGACTGTCGTCCATCAACGTGCATGCATTCTTGAAGAGCAAGTCCATATGCTCATCCTTGCCATCGCTTCGAGTTCCTCCATAGGTCTTCAGGGAGTCAGCAAGTGTGACCGGCCCATAGACATCAAACTCTGGCTCGAACTGTCCAAAACTCACCTTGGAAAAATAGCGTCTCACACTTGCAATATTCCGGTTCTCACCATTGCCATTGTCGGGAAGTGCCTTCATCAAGTTGAAATACTCATCAAACGAACGTTTGGGATTCTTGATGGAGAACTTCTCATCCTTGAACTCCGCCAAAATCACGACCGCTCTCGGTGAACCTGTATGCGGAAACATAGTGGAAGTAGCAATCACTGGTTCACGCTTGATTTTGCGGCGGGCTGCTTCCTGAAAACCGGCGTTCACATATTCCTCAACATGCTGTGCTGCCACCAACCGCCGCTCTGCAGCACCACGTTGATTGGCCTGATGGGCAAGTTGGGCTGTCGCCACCAAATCACCCTGGCTGTCAATCTTCCCCACATACCATGAACCATCTTGCTCCACCACCAGCACACCATCAGTTGTCATACAGTAATGGAAATCCTCATCGCCATACTGGACGATGGTCAGCCATGAGCCATCCGCCTGCCTCACCTCAACGGGGAAAGGCCAGGCCTTCACAGCATGAGCGCCAATGGCACAGAGTGATATGAGAAAAACAAGTAATATTTTTCGCATCAAGTTCATATTATCAAATGTTTGTTTTTCGTATGCTGGTCTTTATCTTCAATTTTATGCAAAGGTAACAATTTTATTTGAGAAAATTTGTCTTCCTTCTTTTTTTTGCGTAACTTTGGCTGCACCGAATTAATCGCAACCTTTTTTTATCAATATATCAAACACAATGAGAACAATTTACGATTTCACTGTCAAGGACAGAAAGGGTGGCAATGTATCGCTGAAAGAGTACGCCAATGAGGTCATCCTCATTGTCAACACTGCTACCAAATGTGGTTTCACCCCTCAGTATGAGGAACTGGAGCAGCTCTACGAGCGCCATCACTCACAAGGATTCACCATTCTCGACTTCCCCTGCAACCAATTTGGTCAACAAGCCCCTGGCACCGATGAGTCGATACACAACTTCTGCAAGCTCACCTATGGCACTGAGTTCCCCCGCTTCAAGAAAGTAAAGGTAAACGGTGACAATGCCGACCCACTCTTCAAGTATCTGAAAGAACAGAAAGGTTTTGCAGGGTTCAACATGGAGCACCCCATCGCCCACATCCTCGACGATATGCTTACCCAGGCAGACCCCAACTATAAAGACTCTCCCGATATCAAGTGGAATTTCACCAAGTTCCTTATCAACAAGAGCGGCATGGTGGTGGCCCGTTTCGAACCCACTGAGTCCATTGAGGTCATTGAGAAACAAATCATCGACTTGCTGAAATAGATTTTTAGGAGTATAGGAGTTTAGACATTACTTCTTCAACTACATTTACCAATATGGAGAGAGAACATGTAAAATGCCTGATTATCGGCAGCGGACCAGCAGGCTACACAGCAGCCATCTATGCGTCGCGCGCCAACCTTCAGCCCGTGGAGTACTGTGGTCTGCTCATCGGCGGCCAACTCACCCAGACCACCGTGGTTGAGAATTTCCCGGGCTACCCTGATGGAGTGGACGGCAATCAGATGATGCTTGACCTGAGGACACAGGCAGAGCGCTTGGGAGCAGATATCCGCGATGGCGAGATTGTGAAGGCCGACCTTAGTGCTCAGCCATACGTGCTGACCACCGACAATGGTCATGAGATAGAGGCTGATACCATCATTATCGCCACGGGTGCATCGGCCAAATATCTGGGACTCGACGATGAGAAGAAGTATAGCGGACAAGGTGTGTCGGCCTGTGCCACCTGCGACGGATTCTTCTACCGCAAGCGCACCGTCGCTGTTGTTGGAGGCGGAGACACTGCCTGTGAGGAGGCCCTCTATTTGGCTGGTCTTGCCAAGAAGGTATATATGATTGTGCGCAAACCTTATCTACGTGCCTCAGACGTGATGCAGCGACGTGTGATGGAGAATGAGAAGATAGAAGTGCTCTTTGAGCACAACACGGTTGGTCTGTATGGAGAGAATGGTGTGGAGGGTGCCCATCTTGTGCGCCGCAAGGGTGAGCCTGATGAGGAATACTACGACCTGCCCATCGACGGATTCTTCCTCGCCATCGGTCATAAGCCCAACTCCGACCTCTTTCGTCCCTGGCTTGCCACCGATGAGACAGGGTATATCCTCACCATCGATGGTACGCCCCGAACAGCTCTACCTGGAGTATTTGCTGCGGGTGATGTAGCAGACCCACACTACCGCCAGGCCATCACGGCTGCAGCGAGTGGTTGCAAGGCAGCCATCGAAGCCGACCGCTACCTCAGGGGCATCAGCTGAATACGAAGTATTTTATTAATTGAAGAGTAATTTTAACTCAAGAAGATGAAGATACTGCAACGGTCTTTTTTAATCACGGCCATCATATTGCTGACACTGCCCTTGACGGGCAGTGCTCAGCGATTGTTCTCAAAGGGTTCCACTATCGAAGATCTGATTCCGAAGGATTGGCATGTCACCCAAGCTCAGGGCGACCTCAACAAAGATGGCATCACAGACTTGGCGATGATTGTCATTCCCAATGATGAGAATCAGACGGAAGTCAGAGACAATGACACTGTCTCCAACGTCAACTCACCCATCCTCGCCATTTACAAAGGCTTACGTGAAGGGGGCTATTCCCTTATGAAGTTATATGATGATATCATGGAAGAACTTGAAAACGAGGGGGTATCCATCGACCGTTCAATAGAAATCACAGACCGTGGCGTATTGAAAATCTTTGTTTCCTATTTCTTTACCATGGGGGGATGGTCGGTGCCTTCCGCCACCTACCTCTTCCGTCTGCAAAATGGGGATTTCTACCTCATCGGCAAAGACACGGATGTCTTTTCCCGCAACACGGGAGAGGCTGAGAAGGTCAGTTACAACTACCTCACCCGCAAATGCCAGCGCATCCTCTACAATGCCATGGAAGACAACGTGAAGCCCAAGGAGAAGTGGAGCAACCTTCCCAAAAAGCCTCTCCAACGGTTGGGCACTTTCACCATCTCTGCCGAATAACCCACGAATTGAAGAATTCAAGAATTAGAGAATTGTTGCTATGCGTATCAATTCGCTAATTCGACAATTCGGGAATATTATGTTTTAGTCACGAATTCAAGAATTAAAGAATTGTTGCTTTGGCGTATCAATTCGCTAATTCGATTATTCGGGAATATTATGTTTTTGTCACGAATTCAAGAATTAAAGAATTGTTGCTATGCGTATCAATTCTCTAATTCGACAATTCGGGATTTGTTCCCTTTCGCGTTTTTCGCGGCCACAGCCACAATCCCATGAAAGTCAGCGCACCGTTGAGCATGAGCAGTTCGTAGCCGAACTGGTATTCGGTGCATGACTTGGTCCATTGGTCTGCAGCAAAACAAATGAGCGGTGATGCTACTGCGATGAAAGGCACTGCCCTATCGTTGACCTTTCGTTTAGTGAGCAAACTGAAAGCAAAGAGTCCCAGCAGAGGCCCATAGGTATAAGAGCACATCACATAGATGGCATCAATGACGCTGGGCGAGTTGACCGCCCTGAAAAGCAGCACAAAACCGATGAAGACCGCTGCCATGATGACATGCACACGTCGGCGAAGACGCACATCATCAGGACGGCGGAGAATATCGACACAGCAACTGGTGGTGAGCGCCGTGAGTGCAGAATCGGCACTGGAGAATGCTGCCGACACGATACCAAGGGTAAAGAGCACCACCACAGCCTGTCCCAAGCGCCCAGAGGCTGCGAACATTGGCAACAGTTCATCCCCAGCCTCAGGCATCGCCACACCTTGCTTTTCCGCCAACAAGCACAGCAGCACGCCCAAAGCCAGAAAGAGGAGGTTGGCGGGCACAAAAGCAAAGCCATACGAGCACATATCCTTCTTAGCCTCACCGAGCGACTTGCAGGTAAGGTTTTTTTGCATCATGTCCTGGTCAAGTCCTGTCATGACAATGACGATGAAGATACCACTGAGGAACTGTTTCCAAAAATACTGCCGCGACATGGGGTCATCGAACACGAAGATGCGGCTCCTGCTGTCGTCTGCCACCGCATTCACCGCTTCCCCTACTCCCATGCCGAGCGAGTGCATCACGCTGAGGATGATGAGGACAAGAGCCCCAAACATACACAGAGTCTGAAGCGTGTCGGTCCACACCAGTGTCCTGATGCCGCTCTGCCGTGTATAAAGCCATATCAGCACAACCATCAGCAAGACAGTGAGTGGAAATGGGATGCCATAGGCATCGAGCACGAAATGCTGCAGGATAATGCACACCACATAGAAACGTGCGGCTGCACCCGTCATCTTCGACAAGATGAAGAAAGAGGCTCCGGTGGTATACGACCGTCTGCCAAGCCGCTCACTCAGGAACGAATAAATGGTGGTGAGGTTGTGCCGGTAATAGACCGGCAGCAGGATGAATGCCACTGCCGCATAGCCAAGGATAAAGCCCAGGCATGTCTGCATATAGGTCATCCCGATGCCGTTCACCATCCCCGGGACACTGACAAAGGTGACACCCGAGATGGATGCCCCAATCATACCAAACGCCACCATGTACCAAGGCGACTGCCTGTTTCCTCTGAAGAAGGCATCATTGTCACGGCGGCGTGCCGTCAACCGACTCACCAAAAGGAGCAAGAAAAAATAGGCGGCTATGGTGAGCAGGATACTGAGTGACTGTTGGTCATGCATCGGTCAGCACCTCCTCATTGACGATTTCACGAAGGATGAACACCGCCTCGCCCACCGAAGACACATGCTTTACCTTCATTGACAGCCGATCCTTTGCTTCTTTCAGCTGACAGCGGTGATGATGTTTCTTAGCGAAATTGAGCACCTTGGAAAATGCCGTACTTTGGTAGAACGGACTGACTTTATTGTTGACAAACTGCATTTGCATATTGCCCTGTTTAAGAATGATGGTTTCACATCCCAGCATTTTGCCCAACTGCCTCAGCGGCACAACCTGCATGAGCTCGACACCTTCTTTCGGCACTTTGCCGAACCTATCCTCCAGACGTTTGCGGAATGCCTCCAGCTCATCATCCCTGCTGATGTTGTCCAGTTCTCGATAGAGGAGCATCCTTTCACTGCTTCCCGGCACATAGTTGTCGGGGAAGTACATCTCAAGGTCGCTCTCCAACGAGCAGTCCTCTACAAAGTCATTACCCATTATCTGACGTCCTTCCTTCAAATCCTCCTCATAAAGGCTGCCAAACTCCTCGTTTTTGAGTTCGGTAATCGCCTGACTGAGAATCTTCTGATAAGTTTCATATCCCAAGTCCTCCATGAACCCGCTCTGCTCTGCTCCCAATAAATTGCCGGCACCGCGAATGTCGAGGTCCTGCATAGCAAGATTGAATCCGCTGCCCAGTTCGGAGAAAGTCTCTACCGCCTCCAAACGTCGCCGAGCCTCCTCTGGCAAAAGCGACTTAGGCGGTGCAAGCAGGTAGCAGAACGCCTTTCTGTTGGAGCGCCCCACCCTACCGCGCATCTGATGAATATCGGAGAGACCGAATTTGTGGGCATCATTAATGAAGATGGTGTTGGCATTGGGGATGTCGATGCCGTTTTCCACGATGGTGGTTGAGATGAGCACGTCGTAGTCATGGTTGATAAATCCAAGGATGATGTTCTCCAGTTCCTCTGGTTTCATCTGTCCATGTCCGATGGCGACACGGGCATCCGGCACATATTTCTCGATGATACGTGCTATCTCTGGCAGGTTGGAAATGCGGCTGTTGACGAAATACACTTGTCCGTTGCGGCTCATCTCGAAATTCACCGCATCGGCGATGACCTCATGGTTGAAAGTCGTCAGTTCGGTATACACCGGGTATCTGTTGGGCGGTGGAGTGCGTATTATGCTCATATCGCGTGCGCCCATGAGCGAGAACTGCAGGGTGCGCGGTATCGGCGTAGCCGACATGGTGAGGGTGTCGACATTGGTCTTGAGCGTGCGCAGTTTCTCTTTGGTCGACACGCCAAATTTTTGTTCCTCGTCGATGATAAGCAGTCCGAGGTCCTTCCATTTCACGTTCTTTCCCAATATCTTGTGGGTGCCGATGAGGATGTCCACCCTACCCTCTGCGAGATTCTGAAGGATTTCACGTGTTTGTTTCGCCGACCTGGCCCGTGAGAGATAGTCCACCGTTACGGGGAAACCCCTCAGTCGGTCGGTGAATGTTTTGTAGTGCTGAAAAGCGAGGACGGTGGTAGGCACAAGCACCGCCACCTGTTTGCTGTCGCACACTGCCTTGAAAGCGGCGCGCACCGCCACCTCTGTCTTCCCAAAACCAACGTCGCCGCACACAAGACGGTCCATCGGACGGGAACTCTCCATGTCCGCCTTTACCTCCTGTGTCGCCCTGAGCTGGTCGGGGGTGTCCTCATAGAGGAAACTTCCCTCCAACTCATGCTGCATATAGTTGTCAGGACTGAAGGAGAAGCCATGCTCATGCCTTCTTCTGGCATAAAGACGGATGAGGTCGCGTGCGATGTCCTTGATACGCTTCTTGGTGCGCTCCTTCATGCGCTCCCATGCCCCAGTTCCCAAAGTACTGAGGCGTGGCGGCTCACCAGTCTCTGCCCTGCGGTACTTGGATATTTTGTATAGCGAATGGATGGACACATCGACGGTGTCGCCCCTTTGGTAGATGATACGTATCATCTCCTGATAACTGCCGCCAGTCTCGATTCTTACCAATCCGGCAAAACGTCCGATGCCAAAATCCACATGCACGATAAAGTCACCCAGCTCCATTTCCTGCAGCTCCTTCATGGTGAGTGCCATCTTGCCTGCTCTGGCTGTGTCGGAGCGCAGGCTGTATTTATGGAAACGGTCGAATATCTGATGGTCGGTGAAATAGCACACTCTCTCCAGATTGTCTATGAAACCCGCATGAAGCGTCTTGTCCACAGCAGTGAAGTCTGAAACAGGTTGTCCTGCCTCGGTCTGTCCTCCCTCCGCCTCAAGAATATCCCTGAGACGCTGTATCTGCTTGGGACTGTCGGAGAGCACCATGATGCGGTAGCCTCTGTCGATATAGTCTGCGAGCGTATCACGCAGGAGTGTAAAATTCTTATGGAAGATAGGCTGTGGGGAGATATCAAACTTCACTGTAGCTGCCGGCGTACCCGTTGGTTTCTTTCCTATGTCGATGCGTTTGAAACCGCTGATGGCCTCTTTGAACTGATTGGCTCGGATAAGTTGGCTCTCGCTGCGCAGGCGTTGCATGATTTCGTTGCGCTCCACCTCAGGTACCCCCTCCAGATGTGCTGTTACCGCCTGTGCCGAGAACCCCTCATCATAGATTTGTGCGATGGTGTCGGTGACATAAGCGAGGTCGCGCACGACCACAAATGTGTCGGCAGGCAGAAACGACATAAAGGGCTTCTT
>Ga0247611_10010652_pt1 | contig 10768 bp, 9 predicted proteins | sample 177DNAGHGhighgp2_FD_192422 | JGI IMG/M metagenome (GOLD analysis project Ga0247611, IMG submission 192422) | Sheep rumen microbial communities from Palmerston North, Manawatu-Wanganui, New Zealand - 1770 DNA GHGhigh gp2 | ecosystem: Host-associated > Mammals > Digestive system > Stomach > Rumen ... | reverse complement strand
GCCCATGCCCAACGTGATGCAACAGACACCCATACCGACCGCACAGCCTACATCGTAAAACAACTGATGGCTCTGCTTGCTACTGGCATCAGCCGAACAGAACGTGATGTGAGCTATTATGCCGAGCGGCTAAACGTGTCGCCAAAGTATCTCTCCGCCACCATCAAACGCGTGACAGGACATAGTGTAACCTCATACATTGATCGTTATACTATCCCCATCTTAAAAGACTATCTTAATGACGAACGCCTGTCCCTCACTCAGATAGCAGAACTTATGAATTTCACGACTCTTTCCTACTTCAGTCGCTATTGCACAAAGCATCTTGGCCAGTCGCCCAGCGAGTACCGTTTAAGTCTTCAGCCAACGTTCGAGTAGTTCTTTATTTATGAATTATTATCGGACACTTCCCATCCATTCTATTATATCCAAGAGTTCATACTCAGAATTTGATCCAAGAGTCGCAACAGTTTCTTAGTGCTTTTCGTCATATTGCGAGGGGAGTAGTCAAGTTTGATGTGTAATTAATTTCAGATTCAAATTCGTTCACTTACAAACTTTGTTGCTGCTTGCGATAATTACTCGGGCTCATACCCATGTGCTGAGAGAAGACGTGTATGAAGTGTGAAAGATCATAATGGGATTGACTATACCGACTTTAATAATAATATCTAGATTAGATGATATAATATAATACATTATGACATAACGTCTTTTCGTATTTCTGCGTGCAGAAGTTTTTTGATGCTGTGATGGCAAAATATACTATTAAGAGTATAAATTCAGAATCAATGTCTTTTAATTCTGGTAATACTGGGTTCCAAACACAGGGGTAGGGTTCGTCCTTGCTGAACGTGATTCCACTTTTGTAAGGTATGACACTGTTGCTAGTTATTATTGAATCAACCACTTCCAGCATGGAATAACTTCAATTACTCCATATTCGTCTTCAATGGCCTTTTCTTCATCGTAGGTAATTATTACTCTTCGCTTACATGACAATACTTTAGGTAACTTTTGCAAGGCTTCCACCTCTCGTTTCTGAGTCGTATCTGATCCTTCAATAGAATAAGAAACCTGTATGGCAATATAGCTGCTAGTTGTAGGAATGGTAATCTTACCTCCAACGCTTGATAGAATTTTGGTTACTCTGGAGTAGGATAGTGGCTGTTTTACGCTCTCAGCCATCTTTGCCTTTTTGTTCGACTTGAGAAATGCTCGTCTGAATGTATTATCCCACTGGATATCAACGAGTTTCTCTTTGTTCGCTACATGTTTTAATTCTGCTGCAAAGTTGCACATTTTTCACGAAAAACGTGCAGAATGCGCTATCTTTTTTATAATTCATCCCAACGAATGGAATATGATTCTAATAGTTTGAGGGGTATTTGCAGTTCGATAGCGGTTTTGCGCCAGTCTTTGATGGCTGAGCGAACCTCTTCTATAATCTCTGATGCTTCTTGACGTTCAAGCATGTAGCTCTCGCTTGCAGAGAGCAGAGCATTGATGTCCGACTCTTCAGTGTATGAGTCTATGAGCAAGCATTGATATGACTTGGCTCCTGGATTGATGTCGTATGCAGGAGAGAGCGTCCAGCCTTTCGGGGTGAGCAGGAAACCGTGATTACGGAAGTGGTCATCGGTGTTGCCAAACATAATGTTGAATGCCACTCTGCGATAAAGTTCTCGGAGATTCTGGCGCACTTCGGTACACCCACGAAGGATGAAATCAACAATGTCAAGATAGCCGTTACCTGTGCTGCTGCCAGCTCCATCGTCAAATCCAAGCAACGACATAGCAGAAGCAAAGTGTATGCGACGGCCTTCTGCTGTTCTATCGAAGCGTTCAGAAAGAAGAAGGTCACGGTCTTTTGAAATCTTGATGGTGCGCGTCTTTGCCACGTTGATGCCAGCCTTGGCTGCAAGCTGATGCGAGAAGTGCTCAATGAGTTCAGTATTCTCCAGATCCTTTTTTGACGGAAATTTTGCCACATACAGTTTGCCGTCCGTATCAACCACGTTGGCCTTAGGACGGGCACCGCCAAGAGAGGTTCCTGGGTCAATCAACTGGTCGAGCCAGCGTTGTTCCGGCAATTCATTACGCTCCTCTGCCAATTCTATCTCATGGCAAGCATCGCACAGGGCACGAAGACTCTCAATAGGGGGAACAAGGTATTTTGCACTTGCATTAATATAGTTATCGCCATCTTCCTCTTTGTAACGTATGCCGCCCATACGGGTGAAGTCCTCGATACCAATAAGGTAGTCGTAATTGGTGAGCATACGTTTCGGTCTGCCTTCCTGTTGGGCAGTCAGTCGCTCTCTGCGGTCAAGCAACAAACGTCCCCAGCGATCAGGGAATGAATCTTTGACAAAGCCGAACACATTATCATTACCACGAGGATGCTGCAACGAAGGAACATTCAGCAGGTCACCACTTAGCAGGATGCCGCCATGTCGTTTCAACCACTGACGCGAATACTCAAAGACAAAATGGTCCTTGCCACGAACATGTTCGTAGCCTAATATTCCAATCTCTTCGGGAGAGGTTAGGAAATCAAAATCTGCGTAAACTGTAATTCTCTTCATCGTCTCAGTAATTCTGCATCCTGAAGTTGTCTGCCAAGAGCGTCGTCGGCAGCCAACAGTGTGATATCCTTTTCCAAATTAAGTGCAAAGAGTACACGCGCATAGATACCCATGGAAACCGTTGGGTCGCCATGTTCTACCTTTGAGACAGTCAGACGTGTCACAGTAGCTCTGTCTGCAATGTCCTGCATAGACAAATGTCTGCGCTTACGGGCCAACATGATTTGTTCGCCCATAATCTTCAGGTTCTGGCTCAATGCCCTTGGCATCGTTTTACCAAATGTATTCTTACCCATAATTGTATCTTATTGAGCGCAAAGATAAATAAAAATGTTTAATATAATAAACATTTTAAAGGATATTTGTGCTTTAACGCATGTTTTTGGTTCTTTTGTCGTGAAAACAGTACTCCATCAGTCAATCTGGTGGGACTATTTGCTGTTCTTGCTTTCAAAATTTGTCAAAAGGCCAATATCTTTGTCTGTACGCTCATACTTTTAGCAAAACTTGATATTTTCTGCTGAAAAAACGTTATCTTTGTACTCAGTATTATGTAATAACGTATAACATGGAAGGTAAAGATCTAAACCGACTGAAAGTGGTACTTGCGGAGAAGAAGCGCACCAACAAGTGGTTAGCTGAGCAAATCGGTGTTGACCAAGCCACGGTATCTAAATGGTGTACCAACAGCGCACAACCCAATTTGGAGAATCTGATGGAGGTTGCCAAATGTCTTGAAGTTAACGTCAATGAACTTCTGAGGATGTAAAAGCAATGAATACGAATCCTCCTATTGTTCTCCTTTAGTTTCCTATATCGTAGCAAGGGCGTAGCGTAGGCAGAGTATAGACGTAGCATAGACCAAGCTTATACCTTCGGAGATGGTTCGAAGTGGGTTCGGAGATGGAAGAAGAAAACGAGATATAACTCTGATGGATTACGACAATGGATTCATATTACAGAAAACGATGGTGAGCTCCAATCGTTCGGTAGACTGGTCGCTGTTGAACGACGGAATGATCATTCCTGTGCCAGCATGTGCACATATTTCCTATTTTACACGTTCGCAGAACAACGACTCCACGAACATCATTATCATCAGCCCCAATTACCACCGGATTATCCACAAGAACAATCCAAGGTTCAATCGCAGGAAGTTACAGTTCGAATTCGAGAATGGTGAGGTGATGAGATTAAAGTTGTATGAGCATTTGAAGGCGTAGTGAGTCAATAATAACAATTTGATATACACAAGGACATAAAAAAGGAATAAACGGAAATAATAAATAAGAACAGCTATGAATCTAGGTTGGATTGACTTCTCGGATAGTGACCGAAAGAAAACGATGGATGTACTGCGTCTGTTTCAAGAACAGGGCGCAGTAGATGAACTCGGAATAGGTGTTATCCGAGATGGATTCGCAAATTATTTTTTTCCTGGAACCTCTACGATCCAGACTCGTGCGAAATACTTCTTTATTATTCCTTATGCAATGATGGATACAGTGAGGGATACTCATGTATCCTCCGTCCAACAGGCTTTGCGCCGTTTGGACGAATTAGAGAAAGAATCTGCTGTCATTTTAAAGAAAAATAGTGATGAGCAAGGGATTATCGGAGCTACGGTTCTGCCTAAATGGGTAGTCCGCACTCCCTCAACCATCTATTGGAATGGCCTTCGTACTTTGGGTATCTTCAATGCAGGTCTATTCCAGAATATTTCCATTTCTGAATACTTTCGTTTGGCCATTAAGCTACGTGAAGAGAAGAAAGCCTCTACACTTGGTAACCGGAAGGAAGATGCTGAAGAGAATAATAAAGACGATGTTGATGCCGGTGACTTTCTATTTCGGAATTTTTGGCATTTACCATATGTTAAAAATTGGAAGGATGAATTGTCCATCAATCTAACTCCTAATGAAGCTGATTATCTCGCTATAAAAATTAAGGAATCGAATCCGAAGTCTGTCTTTGCTTTTGTTATCCGTGAAAATATTGATATTGAGCAATACGTTGATTTCTCATCCTTCTCATGCGACCTTAAACAGAAACTTGATGAAGAGAATGCTAGTATGATGGAGTTGGCTGACCGTTTCAATGATTTCATTTCCATAGCTCAGATTCGATACAATCTGATGTTATCAGAAGGCAGAAACGATACAGCACAAACCCTTTGGGAAGATGTGAAGAGTCGTGCATCAGAGTATGCAGATAGTGTTGATCTGGAAGCCGTTTTTGGTTGTCTTCGTCTTCATAATAAAGATCTTAAAAAATTTCTCGAGTGTTTCAAGAACGCCGTCATTAGAGGAGATTGGGATGTTGCTGACCATGAAATTTTAAAACAGGAAGTTCGAATAAAGGGTGCTCGTGCCAAATTGAAGAACAAAAGCAAGTATCCAGAAGACAAATGGATAGGTGGCTATAAACTGGATTACCGATTCACGGATGCTCGCAGACTCATTATGGATATAAGGAAAGGAGGTTACCATGTTTAAGCCCAAAGAAGACAGATTGAATTACGGTCAGCTCTTGATGCCGCCCGTAGGTTATACATTGGTGAGAGCGGTAGGTACGACATATTCGCTTAACCTTGAAACACTCATGTCTGTGTGTATAGCCTTGGGCATTCAGGAAAGCACAGACAGCACACTGACTAAGAATCCATTTGCTATACTAAAGTCTCTCCAAGGGCTTTCGGAGAAGTTGTTAATATTTTGTGAAGCAGGTCAGATTACCCAGATGCCTCCAGATAAATCTCCATTGATGTTAATGCTCGACAAGATGATTGTTCCCGTCAAGTTGAAAGCTAACAAAGGTAAAGACATACCATCATTTCATCCCAAGACATGGACCATCCAATATGAAGATGCCGAAGGGAATCTGTATTTCCGTTTCATTGTTTTAAGTCGGAATCTCACATTCGACCGAAGTTGGGATGTGGCGGTAAGTCTGGATGGAAAGTTGACTGGTGGTCGGCATAAGTCTTCTTATCCTATTGCCGACTTCTTGGAATACTTGAAATATAATGCTCTGGAAGGAGTCTCCATGAAAACGGAAAAGAGGAGAATATTGAATGCATTGATTCAAGATATTCCTTACGTTAAGTTCTGTCTTGACGACAAGCGTTTCCTTGACTTTGAAATCATTCCACTCGGTATAGGAACTGTGAATATCGACAAAGACCCACTGATGACGAACACCTTCCACGATTTACTCATTATGTCACCTTTTGTATCTAGTGGTGTGTTACAGTCATTTGACCAGCGGAAGCAGCTAAAAATTAACAATCGTCATTTAATTACTCGGACTACTGAACTCCATAAGATTGCTGGGAAGTTGGAATCCTTCAAAGTATTTACGATGAAAGATACTGTTGTCGAAGGAGAAGAGATAGTGTCTGACGATGAGGCAACAAAGGTTCAGCAACAGGATATACACGCCAAGATGTATCTGATGACAAAGGATTCCAGTTCTACCTTATATTTAGGATCAATGAACGCCTCGGAAAATGGCCTTCACAGAAATGTTGAAATGCTACTGAAGTTGTCTGCTTATCGCTATTATCTGAACATAGATCAGATTGAGGCTGATATATTTGGACCAGACGAGAAATGGAATCCTTTCGAAGAAATAGACCTCAGTACTATTGACAATAAAGAGCCGGAGAAGAATGAGAAGGATGAGCTAGAACGTGTGATTAAAAGTATATGCCGCTTAAAATCTAAGGCTGTTGTTGAACCATCTGGAGATAATTATAAGCTAACTGTCAACTTTAAATGTCCACGTGATGTGTTCCCTAATGTGGATATTGCTCCTGCCAGAACAGTTAGGACACAGCCATTGTCAGATAAGGTGGTATTTGATGGTCTCAGTGCTCTTGAATTAACAGAACTGTACAGAATCACTGTCAAAGGCGAATCTGAAAGCTTAACCCGAATGATGCTAATTCCAACGGAAATGCCCATAGACCGTGACGACATGGTAGTTAGGAGTATTTTAAAGGACAAGAGGGCCTTTGTAGATTACCTTGCATTCATTCTTGGAGATGACTATGTCTTAAGTGCACTGGAAATGGAGGCAGCAAAAGTATCAGAAAGAGATAAGGACCAGTGGTCCAAAGAATACAGCCTACCTGCTATTTATGAAAAGATGCTTAAAGTTGCATACAGTGAACCGGAACGTCTGAAAGAAATCCGTCATATCATGGATAGAGTTGCGGATTGTGATATCATTCCGGATGAATTCATCCCAATGTATGAAACCTTTACAAAAACATTGAAGTTGAAATGAGTACTATAGACATACAGATACAAGAAGTCGAGGCAAAAACCCTCGCTATGCTGAAAGACTTCCAACGTGCTACGGTGGAAAGGATTGATACCCTCTATTGGCATGGTCAAAAACGTGTACTTGTTGCTGATGAGGTTGGACTAGGGAAAACCCTAATTGCTCGTGGAGTCATAGCGAAAATGGCGAAGCTTAGGTATCTAGAAGATGATCCTCTATTCAAGGTGGTGTATGTATGCTCTAATCAGAATATTGCTCGTCAGAATATACGCAAGCTGGTTCTATCAGAAGATATTTCATCAATGGATGATATATCTGAGACTCGTCTTTCTATGCAACATCTCAGAGTTGAAGAACAAGAAATATCAGCGAAAGGGAATGGACAATACATTCAGCTGATACCTCTTACTCCTCAAACCTCTTTCCGAGTCACACAGGGGGCTGGTAGTATGGACGAACGGGCCCTGATGTTCTCAGTGCTGTCATTTCTTCCAGAATTCCAAGAAAGTGCTGAACTTCGAGACAAACTCAATTTTACTCTTCAATATGGTGTGAAAGATGATGGGTGGACTTGGAGAGTATCGAAAAGTCCCAAATCTTACACAAATCGAATATTAAATTGTAGGAAGCAGACATCAGGAGATTATCCTGATAGTGTACTTACAGAGGTCAAGGCAAGCCCAGTTTTTCTAGAAATGATGGATTATCTATCTGGGCGTTACTATACTAACAGTGTAGTCCAAGGTGATTATGGTCTCATCTGTAAGTTACGTCGACTATTCGCTGAAATAAGCGTTGGCCGTCTTAATCCGGACCTCGTCATCATGGACGAGTTCCAGCGTTTTCGTTTCTTGATAGAGAATCAGGACATTGATACAAAGCTTCTTACTGATAGATTTCTGACTGACAAATCAGATGACGTTCAAGACCTTGTACGTGTGTTGCTTCTTTCTGCAACTCCTTACAAACTTTACTCCACACCAGAGGAGATTCAGGAATCTGGTGAAGACAGTCATTACACCGAGTTCATGTCTGTGATGAAGTTCCTTCTGGAAAGTGATGTCGCATACAAAGATTTCAAAACAGTTTGGTCAGACTATTCTCATTCACTTCGAGAATTATCCACTGGGGATGTCTCTGTCCTTACAATGAAGAAAAATAGAGCAGAAGAAGCTATGTATGCGTGCATGTGCAGAACTGAGCGTAATTCTGTGATGGACAGTGGAGATTATATCGAGGATGACACCAAGAATGATCACTTGTCTATTTCAGAAGGAGACATTCTTGCTTATCTTGATATTCAGCGGGTACTTGAGGAAACTGGGTTACGCATTTCTTTGCCTGTTGACTACGTGAAGAGTTGCCCGTATATTCTCTCCTTCATGCAGAATTATGAGGCAAAGAAAAAGTTGACCGATTATTTCAAAAAGAATCAGGATAAAGTTGAGATTCTCCACAGTAAATGGCTTTGGCTAAACAAATTGACAGTCAATAGGTATAAACCGCTTCCTCCTGTAAATGCTCGTTACGAGCGATTGAAGAAAGAGGCTGTTGATGCAAAATCTGCCTTGTTATTGTGGGTGCCGCCAACAAGACCGTATTACACACCGCAAGGGGCATTCAGAGGTGTAGAATCATTCTCAAAGGTTTTGGTATTCTCTGCTTGGGAAATGGTGCCCAAGATGATAGCAAGCCTTCTTTCATATGAAGCAGAGCGTTTAGCTATTGGTAAATTGGGAGGAGAGTACTTCGCAAAGAATCGATCTCCACAGGGGCGTCTTACTTTTAAACTGGACTCCGGTAGAGCCGCATCAATGACTCTGCTTTCACTTGTTTATCCAAATAAAGCTTTGGCAGATTTGTATAATCCTATTGAATATATTAATGCAGGAATAACAGACCTTAAAGTCATTGAGAATGACATCAGAGAAAAGGTGCGTAGGCTACTTGCACCATATAGAAGTATGCCACAAGTTGATACAAGACTACCAGACAACACTTGGTATTATCTGGTTCCTATGCTATTTGATGGTAAAGAGCGAATTAGACAATGGGCGGAGTATACCACTTCAGATGAGAAAGGTTTTAATGCGCACAAAGAAGTACTCCTGAACCTTTTGGACGAGCCATTAAATCTTGGTAAGGAACCCTTTGATTTGGAAGAAACTATCGTGAATATGGTTCTTGGATCTCCTGCTGTATGTTGTCTTCGTGCATATAACGGCCATACAGAATGGGCAACAGAATTGGCTAAAGTATTCAGACGTCGCTTTAACACTCCAGATGCTACAGCTATTGTAGAGCTGGCATACAACCGTCGTAAGAATGATGATGCTCACTGGCAGGACGTTTTGCGTTATTGTAGAGATGGCAATTTTCAATCAATGCTTGATGAGTACTTCCATTTAATCAAAGAGGGTGAAGCAATCGATGAGAAACGTCATCAGCAGATACTTGATGCCCTTACACTTCATACCGCATCGCCAGAAGTAGAATCATTCAATGAATTCAAGGCAAGAATAAGTGGAGACAAATCAAGTCGAGAACGTAAGATGCGTTCTAATTATGCTGTGGCGTTCGGTCAAACCCGCGGCGAAGCTGAAGGCGTTGTGAATAGAAAAGACAGTATTCAAGGCTCTTTCAACAGTCCTATGCGTCCGTTTGTTTTAGCCACAACATCTATTGGACAAGAAGGTTTGGATTTCCATCTATACTGTCGTAAGATTATGCATTGGAATCTGCCAAGCAATCCTGTCGAACTAGAACAGAGGGAGGGGCGTATAAATCGCTTCAAATGCTTGGCGATAAGGGAGAACATTATTCGAAAGTACGGCAACATTCAATTTAAAGGTGACGTATGGCAGGAAATGTTTGAAGCCGCAGAAGTTGAGAAAGGTGAGCATCAATCCGACTTGATACCATACTGGTGCTTTGGAAATGATCAGGTAATTAAAATTGAAAGGCTTCTACCTTTCTATCCAATGAGCAGGGACGAGAACAACTACGCTCACCTCATCAAAATCTTAAATTATTACCGTCTCACTCTAGGACAACCGCGTCAGGAAGAACTACTTGAATACGTGTTCAGTGAGATTAAGGATGCTGAAAAACTGAAACAGCTATTTATAGACCTTTCACCTTTTAGCAAGAAGCATACGTTGTAATAATATAAACGAGAATAAAAACGTTATAAGAATTATGGGACTAGCAGAATCACGGGACGGTTCTTTGATCCGCTGAAGATGGCTGAGGTAAGAGGGCTGATGTTTGATGTATGATGGCTGATAGTATTACGGAGGCACGAAATAAGAACGGATTAAAAGCGTTATACGAAATATGGACAAAGAGAATAAATTGATACTGTACAAGGATGAGGAAGGCAGGGTGAGTGTGAATACTCGCTTAAGGAATTGAGCGAAGAGGGAACTCGAAAGAAATTCTTACAAGTTCGTCAAGAGGGCAAACGACAAGTGCGTCGAAACCCGTGAAGCGGTTGAAAAATCTTAATGACGATTCGGATAGTGGCGACCTAATCAAGTGTTAAAACAAATTTTGAATATGATAGACAAGAACGAAATTACCCGTCAGTTGCAAGACTGGATTGATCAGATGGAGAGAAGCGGTAAGCACGTGAACCTGGATGATATTAACTGCCATCTGGGTGAAATCATGCATGCACAGAACGCTGCTCCAAAGCCGGATTTCAATGGATTCTCATCAGAGCAGATGTACCAGATGCTTAACAGACCGTTAGAAGTGGGGTGTCCAGTACGACTCCGTCGATTAACAGAGGAACAGATGGAGCGGATTCCCGTCATGCGACAGACTCTGCACCTGATGAATGAGTTGAGCGAAAAGGAATTGAAACTCACGGCACAGGGATATATACCTCC
>Ga0247611_10010651_pt1 | contig 10769 bp, 13 predicted proteins | sample 177DNAGHGhighgp2_FD_192422 | JGI IMG/M metagenome (GOLD analysis project Ga0247611, IMG submission 192422) | Sheep rumen microbial communities from Palmerston North, Manawatu-Wanganui, New Zealand - 1770 DNA GHGhigh gp2 | ecosystem: Host-associated > Mammals > Digestive system > Stomach > Rumen... | reverse complement strand
AGTTTAGTCCACTAAACCGACTCTAAAAGAAAGGAGTGCCCACATGGATATTGTTAAAGTATCCCAAATAGTAAGCACCGTAGGCTTTCCAATCGTGGCCTTTCTGCTTATGTTTTGGTATGTGACAACTGAATCTTCAGAAAATCGCAAAATTCTGAACAAGCTGAATGCAGCCTTGACAAAACTGGCAGAACGCTTGGACCGGGCGATTGAATCCAATGGCAAGTGATACTCTCAGATTCCTTGACACCGACCTTGATGGCTACACTGAAACACTGGTTCTCAACAAGCGTGTCTCTACTATGCGATACGTACAGTATATGCTCGACAGAACCAGTCAGATGTTTACCTATGAAGGTTTGCCGGAAACGATTCCTGGTTACATGATTGAGCTAATCCTACAGTCAAGAGGTTATGCCTGCTTTGCTGAAGTAGAAACTCTATTTCCGCAAGACCGCCTTGGTGGACTAAAACGAGGACTCTTCGTTCTGAGAGGTTCATTCGGTGAAAAACCGGACATATATCTTAGGCCAACTGGCTTCATAGTCGCCAATCCAGCACTAGCAAAAAGCTATAACTTCACTATCGGTAAAGACTGCGAGATTATTAAGAATGACACTCGTGGGATGGGTCTGCTCCCAATGTTCTTCCGGTACGCCCAACAAATGACAGAGAACGACATCTCCATTAGGTCCGCGCAGATAAATTCAAGACAGCACTCCACTATATCTGCAAAGACAGACGCTGAGCGTGAATCGGCGTTAGAGTATTTGCAGCAGGTTGAAGCTGGCGAGGTTGGTGTGGTTGCAGAGGACCGTATGGCTTCGGGAATCAAAGTCCATGCAGCAGGAAGCTCTGCACCAAATAGCATAATTCAGTTGATTGAACTGCAACAGTACCTTAAAGCCTCTTGGTTCAACGAGATTGGTCTTAATACCAATTTCAACATGAAGCGAGAGTATCTGTCTGCCGAGGAAATAGCAGCCAATACCGATGTACTTCTTCCTCTTGTGGATGATATGTTCTACTGCCGCCAAGAGGCCATTGACCGAGTGAACGCCATGTTCGGCACAAAAATCAAAGTATCCAAGAACTCTTCCTGGGATAATAAGGCCAGAGAGTCTGAATCGGAGATTGTTTTGATGGAGAACAAGGCAGAAGCAGAGGATGGTGATGATAATGCAGAGAAGAAGTTATCCGAGAAAGACACTGATTGAGGCGTTCCCCGATTGGAAAACTCGTGGTATCTTCGCATTTATTCAAAATCCTCCCTGGGCGAACGATACCGCTGTTACCGCAACAGCTCTCGATTTGGATTACTTCGGTAACCGCTCTGGAAGTAAGCAAATAGCTCCTATTGTTAATCACTTGCTTTCGAGTGGTGTGGTTGATGATGTAGCCTCCGAAACGCTTGCTCAGATTATCAAAATGAAGTTTGGTGATACTTGGAAGCGCAGATGGGACGCCTATCACCTTCAGTATCAAGCCGACAAGAATTACGACGTCACCGAGTCAGGAAGTCATGGTAAAACCACTTCGATTCAGTCAACTAAAACCTACAACTCAGGAACGTCTGGTACATACCAGGGTTCTGCCTCTGAGTCTGTTATGCATGGTAAAACAGAAACAACTGTAGCCAGGGACAGCAGAACAGGTTCATCTGGGGTATATGGTTTTAACACACAGGAGGATTCCGTGCCTTCTAATGACTCTTCCGGTGTAGTTGACTACAATGCCACTGTTACGGACGGCGGCTCCGATTCCACTAACGGGTCCGAAAGTGGAAGTAACTCTACAAGCCATACAGGAACTGACGGCGAAAATACTACAGGTTCTGAAAACGGAACTAATTCTGTTATTAAGTCAGGTATCTTTGGAGGCGTATCTCGTCAGGAACTGATTTCAAAGGAATTAGAATTATGGAGAAAGAGTTTCTTCGAGCAGGTATATGAGGACGTTGATTCCGTGTTGGCACTTCCTATCTATGCAGCTGAAGAGTCTCGATATTTTATCTATTTATAAGGAGGTAAACAAGTATGAACAACACTGGGTACGTTTTAGTTGACTCAACCGGGTTGGATATTTCAGAATCCAGCGCGCAGACTGTCGATGGTCTGTATGCCAAACTGAAAACGGCTCACGACATCGGTAAGATGGTTATTCTTACCAACGTCAAGAACGGCGAAAATCCTGTTTCTCCGTTCCCGGCCATGCTGGAGGAGGGCGTGGGAATTACCATCACTCTCGGTGACTTCTCGGCTGTTGTTACCACTGACGATGAAGTGACTCCGGTAGCTCCCACCCGCCGCTAAATATTAAATAGGAGGTATACAAATGGAAATCAAACAGGTAGCTGACTTCGTAAACTCCGCTCTTCTCGAGAGTCTCGGCGATACTGCCGTTATCAATGAGGACCTTTCCAATGTCGTTGACGTCGGCGCGGCCATTTTCAATGGCAACGCTTTCGATGCGTTTGTCAAGTCTTTGGTCAACCATATCGGCAAGGTAATTTTCGTCAATCGGCCCTACCGGGGCGCCGCTCCCACTGTGATGATGGATTCGTGGGAGTACGGTTCGGTTGTTGAGAAAATCGCTTCTGAGCTTCCTACGGCCACTGTCAACGAGTCCTGGGAGCTGGTTGATGGCGCCTCTTATGACCCCAACGTTGTGAGTATCCCCAAGGCCAATGCCAAGTTCTTCAATAAGATGGCAACTTTCCAGGTGAAACGCACCATTGCTGAGCGTCAGCTCAAGAGTTCTTTCTCCAGCGCCGGGCAGCTCAATTCTTTTGTTGCCATGCTGCTCAATGAGATTGAGAAGGCCATGACGGTGGCCAACGATAATCTCATTATGAGAACCATCAACAATATGATTGTTGAGTCTGCTTACGACGCTTTCAACGGCGGGGCTATCACCGGAGTTGGTACTCCCCGGTGTGTGAATCTGCTGGCCCGTTACAATCAGCAGTACAACACCTCTCTCACAGCCGCTCAGGCTATTCTGAATCCCGATTTCATCAGATATTCCGCCTATCAGTTCGCTCTCACTACTGACAGGATGACAAGAATCTCTCAGCTCTTCAACATCGGTCAGCAGGCCAGGTTCACCCCCAAGGACCTTCAGCACGTCGTTATGCTGGCAGAGTTCAGAAATGCGGCGGATGTGTTCCTTCAGAGTGACACCTACCATGAGGCATATACCAAGCTGGTGAAGGCGGAAACAGTTCCGTACTGGCAGGGTTCCGGCACTGACTATGCTTTTACTTCTACGGGCCTCATCGACGCTACATCAGTGGCCGGACACGTCCAGGTAATTTCGGGCGTTTTGGGTTGTATCTTCGACCGCGATGCCCTGGGTGTCATGAACTTCAACAGTCGTGTCACCACGCAGTACAACGGCGCCGCTGAGTTTACCAACTACTGGTATAAGCGGGACGCCAGATACTTCAACGACACCAACGAGAATTTCGTCGTGTTCTACGTTGCGTGATTTGGTGAACTAAATTAGCCCCGGAAGCAATACTTCCGGGGCTATTATTAGAGGTGCATTATGATATATTTCAAAGTTGATGCTGGTTATTTTACAACCAGAACACCTAGTAATATTAGCGAGTTTACTGCGGTAGATACTAATCGCTATTATGGTATTGTAACGACGTATAATGCAGAATTTACGGAAAAAGATCGCAATCGTAGTGAATTGATTACTGACTTATACAATAGTTTCGGCGACGATATGTACGAAATATGGGGCGTGCCATTCGCTAATACAAACACCGCTTATTACAATTCAGTTTTATATGGTTGGATTCCTTGGGCGTTCGATATGTACCCTAAGTTGTATAGTTTGTTTGCAGAATCAACTACACCAGGAAGGATGGGTGCTTATTACTTCAAAAATCTTAATAAAGTGGTGCAGTTACATGATGATGGCTATACAGGAACGGTTTATGCTGTAAATACTGAATCAGGTGCCCTAACTAATATAACATTGAATGTTGGCCGTGGTGTTAATGGTAGCGGGTGGGAATCATTCGGTTTTGGTTTTATTCGCAATTATAGTAAAGGTATGGACCTTTCGACGGCCCAATATGGTTGTGTAGAAGGCACCTGTAGAAATCCTATTTTTGGTAAATATAACTGGAAGTCTCGGAACTACAACCAGTTGTTTACGGTGCTTTTTGCTGATAACCCAACTCCTGACTACGTTATGGACGATGATCCGTATATACCAGGTGGAGAATCCGGACCGGGCGGCGGAGATGGAACTTTTGATTTTTCATCCACAGACATAGTCGTTCCATCGCTTCCGTCAATAAGTGCTTCTGACGCTGGTTTTCTTACTCTATTTAACCCATCATCTAGTGAGTTGAGAGAGTTGGCCGGATATATGTGGTCACCAACATTCTCAATAGACAATTTCAAAAAATTATTTGCCGACCCAATGGATGCCATCTTGGGCTTGCATATAATCCCAACAGCAAACGGTCATCCAACATCAACCGCAGGAACTCTTGTAATAGGTAATATTTCCACCGGGCTGTCCATGCCGAAGGTTAATGAGCAATATTATGAACTTGATTGCGGAGAAATACAGATTAAGCCTAAATGGGGAGCGTATCTTGATTACTCTCCTTATAGTCAACTAAATCTGTATTTACCGTACATTGGGTTTGTACATATTTCTCCGGATGATTGTATGGGTGGCTCAATCCGGGTAGTATACCATGTTGATGTTCTATCTGGAAGCTGTATTGCTTTTGTATATTGCAGGTCCAATAGAGGTCAGGATGGTCATGTGCTGTATTCGTTTAATGGTAGCTGTATTTGCGTATGCCCAATAACTAACGGGCAATATGGAAATATGTTCGACGCCATTACAGCAGCGGCTCAATCAGCGGCGATGTTCGCCGCACCAGTGGTAGCCGGACCAGCTGGAGTTGCTGCAAGTGCCGCCGCTCCTGGTCATGCTGTACTATCTATTGCGGATGTAGTCAAACCAAATATCACCCGTTCCGGATTTGCTGGCGGCTCTGCTGGTCTTATCGGTATCCAGTATCCCTACCTAGTGTTGACAGTTCCTAAGATGTGTATTCCCGGCCAGCAAAATGTATATATTGGTTACCCGTCTTTTATGACTGTTGACATTAGTTCGTTAAGTGGTTACAACGAAATAGAGGTAACGCACCTTAACAGTATGACCTGCACTTCGGCAGAGTCAGAAGAGATTATCAATCTTCTTCGGCAGGGGGTGATATTCTAATGGCGTTCAATATTGTTCTTCAGCGCAACAACAGTGAGAACATTCATGTAACAAAAGATGTAACCGATTTAGTTAACTTAACTGGGAATCTGAGGACGGATACGTCGATTATCAACCCGGTATTTCTAATTGAATGTGACTTGTCGGAAGTAGCTGATTGCAACTATATAACGGTCCCCTCTTTTAATAGGAGTTATTTTGTGACCAATATTGTAAGCGTCAGAAATAACTTGGTTTCTTTCACCTGCCATGTGGACGTATTGTCCAGTTTCGCAACACAAATAAAAGCCAACAGGGGCATTGTTCGTAGGGCAGAGAATAAGGAACAATATAACCTATACATCAACGATGGTTCGTTGGTTTCCTATCAGGACCCCTACATTCTAACAGAACCCTTTCCAAATGGTTTTACTGGACTCGGTTTTATACTCGCTGTAGCTGGCTCAGCATCGCAGCCTGAGACGAAAGAGCAGACAAAATAAAAAACCCCTCCATCTCAATGATGGAGGGGTTTCTTTTAGTTTCTTATATCGTAGCTATCGCTCCAGATTAAATAGTTTCTTACAATTTCACCAACTTCATTGTCAGCATAGAAAACCCGGTTTTCTCTAAAGAACTGGAGAATCTGTCTTGATGTATCATCATCTTGACGGGTAAGACACATTTTGTAATTCCATCGTGGCGAGGCTTTAGTTGTATAAACCAAGTCGGTGTCAGGGTGTTTAATTTCACCAGTTTTACGGTGGAAGAACAGAAAATAGTAGTCACTGAAACTTACGACTTCACCCTGCAAGGTTTCATTTTCAAATTCTATAAAGAACGTAAAAATTATATCCTTGGGGCGAAACGCTATTGGCTTATGAGGGTAAACAGCAATTTCCCAAGAACCTTGGGTAATCATTTTTAGCTCGGGATTATCGAAAGCAAAATAAATATCTGATTTTTTGCCACCAAATCGGGAAGTTGGCTCTGCGTATTCAACAGCCACCTCAAGCCCAGAATCACCGTACCTGTAAATATCAATGGTACCGGGGTCTTGTTTCTGAATGTGAGATAAACCCATTTCAGAAAAGTAGGGACATGACCTATTTACAGTGTTGCCGAGCATTATAACTTTTACATTATCTCGCTCTCGGATTATGGTTGATAGTGCGTTGCTGAACAGGATGAATTCATTCGGGAGGTATCCGTTGCGGGATAGAAATTCATCAAAAATTATTGTCGTTACCCCGGGAAATGACAACGATTTGATATGTTCAGCTCCGTTCAAGTCAAACACAAAGCCGCAGGGGTCAGTTGCTGGTTTGCTCTTTCCATCTTCATCCATGATTTCCATTCTGAATGTGCCGCCATGATAACCGACGTTATCGTACTTACCGCCACTGTACTTTCTGGGAGAACCGTTCTTATTTAGTGAACTAAAAAGAGTCATTAAGTTCTTCCTGCGGACGTCCTCGCCCCATCTTCTAATGTAGGCGAATTGCTCACCCGTTCTACAATAGTTCTCAATACAATAATCCAGAGAGGAATACGTCTTTCCGTTTGACCGCTCTCCGATTACCATGTAATATTTTGCATTAGGGTAATCGTTCATAATCTTTCTGATATTGTAGTATTTCATTTAATGGCTTTCACCTCTTTCTTCTCAATGTAATTTTTGTTATCATCCTCATACTGAGTGAAAATGGAAATTTCATCATATGGCTTAGCCCTTTCCAGTTCCATTTGGAATCTGTAATTAGCCTCTTGTAGCCACGGCGTTTCAAGAACTGTATGAAGATTTACCTTAACCAAATAAATCAAAATCTATCCTCCCAAGCTGTTATTAAATACTCCAGGAATCTAGCAGTCGGATTAAAGGAGTAATCAGAAGATTCCATATGAATTGAGCTTAGTTCACTAAACTCGTATTTATTACTTAGATAGTCAGTAACCTCTCCGGCGGTTGGTTCATCAATGTAAGTTAAGGTTAGCCTCCCGGAATACTCAGGTGGTACTACTAAATCTAGGTTAAAAACGTCAAATGGACTATCTTTACCATCGGCTTCTGCTTTTCTTTTTAGGAACTCCATGCCTTTCTTTTTGTTGACACCAGCAACAGTTAACTCCCATTTATCACCCTTTCTCCACATATATCTTTTGGCCCCTAATGTTTTGAACTCGTCATATATTCCCTCGAAATCCCAAATCCCTAACTGTTTAGTTTCACCAAATTTGTTTTTTGGCCTAGTTAACTCTTTATCTATTCCATGTTTCTCGCAAGCCAGTTCTAGTCTTTTTATTATGTCATCGTTATATCTCTGAATATAATCCATATGCTTTTCTGGATTAAGAATTTTGATAGAATCGGTATCTGAATAGATATAGTCTTCACCGCAAGCCAAAATGCCAGAAAATAGATTTGCTCTACTGTATGCGGTTACCCAAATACCCCAAGCATAGAAAAGAAATCTATACTGATTATTGTTATACTTGTCAATCTGTGAAGAAAGAAATTCAAGATACTCTTTGTCGGTCATGTTATCGTAATTGCCAATATATCCCTTTTCTTCGTCATATTCTATAACTTCTTTGACGATATCAGTAACACACATTCCGTATGCTGAATTTAGCATACCCTTTGCTAACAGGTACTCTACTTCTTTCCCTGACACCCCTTTCAAAGCTGTTTTGTCGCCATAGAGTTTCAGTATTGCTTTTACAAGCTCGGTAGGCAAATAACCCTTTTTGTATATCCAAAGATTTGTTACTTTAGGCTCACCTTCCCAGTCGTAAAATTCTTCATAGGTGAATAAATCCTGCTCTGTACAACAAGTTGTAATGTTTTCACCCGACACTATACGTCCATTATCTATTATCCAGTGCTTTTTTGAGGGTGATGGTCCCCAGCATTTTGATGCTGATATTGGGTGGTCAGGTGCTTTATATTTAGGATTTAGTACACTAAACTCGATGTTAAACATACAGCAGTTATCATTAGACAATCTGTGTATCTCTTCTATCGAAGAATTGCCTATAAATTCCCCTCTTGACATTGGGAACTTTTCAGCAACCATTGTGGTGGGATATGAACTCGTGAAGTCAAAAGAACCCACCTGCTTCCAAACTCTTCCTATCTTGCGAACACTAGCGTGCGTAAATCCTCCTTGAAAGCAATCTTTCATTTCGAGATATTCCGATGGCGTCAAGATTAACGTCCGCATTAGACTGTTCATCTTTTTCCATCGTCTCTCGAAAGCAGGCATCCCTGCAATACCTCCTCACATATCCCGTATTGGTGAGAGGTATTTTTGAAATATCACCGTCGTGCCAAATCTTCTCCTGGATATAAGCAAGTAGAACACGAATATCATTTTCACAATATTTCAGTTCTTCTGGCGTAAGTGGTGTATTGGGGTGTCTAATCAAATTGTAATCGAGGTCACCAACCATTTTGGTTACACTAAATTTTGTTAAATCCTCAGCGGTTTTAGCTAGCGATTTTCCGGAAAGTTTTAGGGAGCAACGAAATTCAATGCCAGTGGTGGTCCTAGCATATACGGGCTTTCTATCATCCATGATAAACAATTTATCCCATTTGAAATGCCTTCGCATCCACTGAAATTCATATGGAAGATTATGGACATATACGATAAGTTTTGGAGCATTTTGGTCAACTGTATTGAATATGGTACTGACTGCGTTCATTGTTGATACGAATGAGTCCCATGTTCTCCCTGCCGTTACATGGGAACCGATTCCGAACTGCCAGTGATACATTATGGCATATTTAGTATTATTGATATAGAAAGAAGAAGTTTCAATATCGAACGCTGCTGGGATATTATAATACTTAACCTTCTTCTTAGTACCAACAACCAATTTTTCGCCTGACTCTATGGCCTTGAATAAATCTGTAGTGACTAACGATAGAAAATCATTTATTGGGAGTATTCCAGTCTCCGTCTCTTCCCCTACGAACGTTAGCATTTTGATAATTGCCCTCCCTGTAGTTGCGTTCGACTTCTCCGTTGGCATAAGTAGGCTCTTGGGATTCCTCCATTCTGCTAAGCAATCTATTCAAATCTCTAGCAGTAAACTCTCTATTCCGCCAAAAGGTCATTTTACCCAACATTTGCTGAACCCTGGTGGATTCGGCATAGAACTGACTGTTTTGGTGCATGAACTCATTGTAAGCGTGCCAATATCTCCTCTCTTCCTCTGTATCTTTGAAGCCAGTTTCAGTTGTTTTAGTTGACTGAACTCCGAAGATTCTTTCATTTCTTTCTTGTGCTACTTTTCTTATGCCTTGTACGGTTGAGGTTTTGGCTTGCAGGAAGGTTTGCACTACAGCGAACCTGTGTTGAAGCGTTCCACGTTTGGCTCCTTCTGAGGGCAAGAAATCGGTAACTGGGGTATCGCCAATGTACTTATCTAATGCTGGGGAAAATAAATCATTTCGTTCGATTTGACCTATCCTTTTTTCGGCTAATTGCACCGCTCTAGTGAGTACCTTGGCTATGTCTGCGTTTGATAGGTTTGCGATATCCATATCTACGATTTGCCGTGACTTTAGTCTACTAATATCAGTTGGAAGTTTCCGTATTGGCCGTCTGGCCATATTTATCTCTCCTTTCTATAAAATAAACCCGAGGCTCTATTGAACCTCGGGTTTGGTTGACTAAATTGTTACACAACCTCGATTTTGACCAGGTTGTTACCGCTCCTGGTTTTGCCCATAGAAAACTTGAACTTGACCCCACCGTCCTCAGCCAGGGCGTTGGAACACTCCTCAACATCCCCACCGAACTCAGCGGCCCACGTCTGACACACCTTGTTGATAAGGGCGCCGCCCAGATAGAACTCATTGGGCTTTTCGGCGAAATTGATAACAGGGTAGGTCTTGGGCTCTCCGGTCTTGACATCAGGGGTGGTGATGAAGTCGAAGGCCACGACGGTATACTCACCGCCAACCAGGTCATTGGTTTCCACCTTGGTGCGGTTCTCCATCAGAGGGGAGAGGGAGAGTTCCTTACTGGCGAGACTGCGGAAATTGTGGTTAGACATATTTGTCATCCTTTCTGGCTGTTTTGGGTGCCGCCCTTATTTATTTGGTTGACTAAAAAGTTTGGTCTGTTTTCCATGTGCTGTTGCTGGGCTAAATATATGGCTGTCTTATTGACTAACTGAGATACTCGACCGACGGATATTGAATAGTCTTTTGCGATGAGGTGAATAAGTTTGCCAGAAATGTATTCCTTGTAGATGGTGATGTTTCTATCAACATTCTTCATGTCAATCACTGTATCTGAAGGAAAGCTTATTATTTACATTACGCTCTGCTTCAGTGTGATACCAGACGATATTTCTGGCAATTTGGATTACTCGGACTGGTGAAATGCCGTAAGCGTCGGCAATATCTACAACCTTATATCCTTTGATATATGCGGTGTAGATTTCAAGGTTGCGCTTGTATTTAGTGTTGGAATATATGGAAATCAACTCCTTTCGGTTGACTAAACCATATT
>Ga0247611_10010650_pt1 | contig 10769 bp, 11 predicted proteins | sample 177DNAGHGhighgp2_FD_192422 | JGI IMG/M metagenome (GOLD analysis project Ga0247611, IMG submission 192422) | Sheep rumen microbial communities from Palmerston North, Manawatu-Wanganui, New Zealand - 1770 DNA GHGhigh gp2 | ecosystem: Host-associated > Mammals > Digestive system > Stomach > Rumen... | reverse complement strand
CCTTCATGTCCGCCTCTGTGAGCGAGAAATCGAAGATGTCGAAGTTCGTCGCCATGCGTTCCTTGTGCATCGATTTGGGGATAGCAACGATGCCGCGTTCGATGAGCCATCTAAGGGCGACCTGTGCAGGTGTCTTGCCATATTGCTCACCGATAGCGGCAAGCACGGGACTCTTGAGCAGATCATCCGATCCTTGTCCTAACGGTCCCCAAGCCATCATCCTGGTATCAAAACGCGCCATCTCCGGAAGGATGGTTCGTTGCTGCGAGAGGACACAACATTGGAGTTGGTTCACGGCAGGCTTGACATCCACTACGGAAGCAAAGTCATAGAATCGGCATGCCTGGAAATTGCTCACACCGATAGCGCGGGCCTTGCCTTGTGCGTACGCTTTCTCCATCGCACGCCATGAACCGAACACGTCGCCGTAGGCTTGGTGAATGAGCAGCAGGTCCACATAGTCCGTTTGCAATCTACTTAGACTCTGCTCGATGCTCCGTGCCGCTTTCTCTTCGCCTGCATTGGTGATCCATATCTTCGTGACGATAAAGATGTCTTCACGCGGAATACCGGATTGGCGGATGGCATCGCCTACGCCCTGTTCATTACCATAGGCCTGTGCGGTGTCAATGAGGCGGTAACCTACCTCGAGCGCGTCACGTGTACACCGTTCTGCCTCTTGCGGCGGAACCTGAAAGAGTCCGTAGCCCAAGAGCGGCATCTCAATGCCATTGTTCAGAAGAATCGTTTGCATATTGATGGTTGTATATTTGAGTTCGTTAAAAATTACTTTTGCCATTCTATCCCACGCAGGCAGGCGGGGAGTTTGGTGCCGTGTTGTTTGTGGTGGGCAACACAGGCACAACAGACCCCGTGACGGGGACATCCTTCTTTTGTACAGGGACAATTGATGGAGTTATGTGGACAATGGGTCATGGTGGTTAGTGTTTTTAGTTTATGCACCCATTACTCCTTTTAAGTCTTTCCAATCAAAATCTACAGAGATTAGCTCTATCCTGTCAAATAGCAATTCAAAATTTCCTATTTTAGCTTTTTCCACTCTCTCCTTGAAGTTATTGCGGTGTTCAGCAGGCAACCAACTTACGTCATTATGCGAAATTATATCACGGAGGGATAAATCTTTAGCCTCATAATTGTCATTATACAATTCCCATTTGCAATAGTAAATTAGCACCTGTAGTAATAATTCTATAAGTGCTTGCTTGTCTCCGCTTGGGTGTATTTTTTGTAGATATGCTTCCCAAATTCTCTCCCATAGTTCTTTTACTCCGCATCTCTGCTCTCGGAAGCAATCATATATATCAGGGTGGAACATGTTAAAATACACCAAGAGTACGACTAAAGAAAGGGGAATATCTTCCGGATTGAAAGACCGAAGAATCACATCCAAGCGCGCTATGTATTTTTCTATATCTCTTAAACTCTGTTGTGCCGGAGCGAAACAAAGTCTCATCATTTTTAGGAATTCAGCGTTTTTATCTCCTCCACCATAATGTTTTCTATTCCAATTCCAATACGTCTCCATGTACTCGCCCATTCCACGCTCTTCATAGAGCATCTTGATATAATCACGAGGATTCGGTTTAGGTAAATTAAATTCCAAATCCACAAATCGACGCAAATATGCTTCTGTGTCAATATCTAAACCACCGTAAATAGCTTTAACGGATTTACAAATCACGTTTTTATCAATAGAGAGTACAAATATAATATTGTCTATTGTAAAGAAATGCTTGATTCGTTCCAACATTTGTACTGCGTAATCCGGTCGGCAGCGATCTAACTCATCAATGAAAATAATCAGCTGCTTATCTCTGCTTATTTCTTTAGCGAATTTTGCTAATTGCTCTCTGAAATCAGTTACAGTTTTCTTGACACTCTGATGCTTTTGGAGCTTATTCTTATTTTTTAAGCAGTTATCAATAAAGCGTTTGAAAGTCGCTCCGAGTCCTCCTATTAGCATAGCATTTGGAGATGGCAATAATTTTACAATCTCTATTGCTGCATCCCACAATGCCGATAGTTTCTGTAATTTCTCCTGCGGTAAATCTTGTTCCTCAAAACCACTACGTAGACCGTCTATCAAAGCCATCATAGGGTCTGCTACAAAATCACTTTCCCATGCATTAAAATAGATAGTCTTGTATCCTTCTTCTTGCAGTTTCAATTTCCACATCCTGATAAATGTGGTCTTTCCATACCCCCAATCGGCATTTATGGACAAAGTGAAACCGCCTTCGGTTTTCTTGACAATCTGCGTCAATACATTTGCCGCGTTCTCATTGCGAAACAGCAAATTTCCGTTGAATGGATCCTTGGGAGTTGGTTCTATTGTCTCTGCTTTCAGTTTCATTCCTTTGTATTATCTATCTATTCTATATTGCATTCCTTTCTCATTTGTTCTATAATCTCATCTGAAAGAGTTTGAAATTCTTTCCATCTGGCATCTTGTCCCATTGTAGCCAAACTTTGCATACCTTTTTGGTCTTTAGAAAAGGTACTCAATGCTTTCTGCCATTCATTGTTAAAGTCTTCCGTTAAGGCTTTTAATCGTAACAACATCGGCATCAATTCTTCAGAAGCATCTAATCTTACGGTAGCAATTGCCTGTGATATTTTAAGCAACGGGAGAGACGCTGTTTCAATACTTTTCCATATTTCCGTATTAAATTCAATTAAACATTGATCTAATGCATTCGGGTCAGAACTATTCTTGATTACTTTTGTAAAAAAGTCCATATAAATCTTTCCCATGGTGGTGATTGGATTCATAGACATTTGCTTTGAAATGCTATCCATCTCAACCATAAAAGCCCTATATGCATCATGACGCATTTTTTTCTGTTCAATAGTCTTTTGCAGATTTCGATTCTTTTTAGCTCGTACTTCTGCAACAACCCACCCGATAATTGCGACAATGCCTGTAATTACCCAACCAATAATTATAATAGTAAGATTTGATTCATTCATATAATTCCGTATAGTTTATATCAACTCAATGTCATAATTAACTCTTCCAAACTGATGCATACCTTTGTAAATAGTTTGTACATCAATTCCGGCTCGAAACTATCTTTGTCGGTAATTAGCACATAGACCTTCTTCCCTTGTCCTGCGAACCATCCCGCTTCTGTATGGGCTGAACGACCGCAAGGCATTACTAGTACGCAAGCATCACAAGCGGTCATGGCTTCTATATCGTTCTTGAACTGACGTTCAGCGAGCGTGTGTGTGAGGTTAGCTTGATATTGTGCGGGAGTCCAATCGGCACAATGCACATCTACGTCCGTCCAATGGAATCCCGGGTCTCCTGAAGGCGGGTTACGAAAGTCGTACACGTTGTGTCCTGCGTTGCGCAAGGCTGTTACGACATCGGGATAATATGTATTGCGCCAAGAGGACGCGACGTAGATATGCATAATAATGTCATGTGTGCAAAATTTGCACTTGTGATAAGATATTATTTATCTTCGACTGCCAACAAGGTCGTGTCACGATAGGTGTGGAAGATGTTGGGCTGGATGGGTTTGTATGCAGGGAATTGATAAATCAGTTCCAAGTCAAATACCAAACGCGGCTCCTTGTCATTGCTCTTTGGATGAATTTCCGCTTTTGTGCCGACACGTGCAATCTTAATCAGATAGATGTCTTTCACACCTTTGCCTTTGATGTAAGGCATAAAGTAGAACAACTTATTGAGCGCAATCGTGGATGGGAAGTTCTTCGTCTTCCCAGTGTAGTAAATCTTAGTTTGACCACCGTCCAAGAAATACTCCTCGTTATCTTCTTTTACCAAGCCGATAAGCACGTGTTTCATCGGGTCTAAACCTGCCGTTTTCTTCGGTGCGGTATAGACGATTTTATCTTCCGAGTGCTCGAACAAAGACAGTTCCAGTTTGGGTTGCCTGTCACGGTGTTCCTCGATAGGATGTGTAGAAACCGGTTCCTCATCGTAGATAAAACGATAAAGTGATTTACCGACCTCGCGCACAATACCGCACACGAGTGCATTACCCATCAAGAATGCACGACGACCATCGGACACTTCTGCGTGCAGTGTTTGGTTGTCTGGGAACATGTTCAGACGCTCCAATTCAACGGGTATAAGACGACGATAGCGTCCAGTACGTGTTTGGATAACGTGTTTGAAACGTGAAGGTGCATTTCCTCCTTCGCCGGTAATCATTGTACGAGACGGACGATCTAACGGGTCAGGGAAAGCCATGCCTCCTTCGGAGAAGTCATACTCGAATCCTTCTTTGCTGACACGATGAATCTTCTTTGCACCTTTTTCATATTGCCATTTCGGCAGTTCCTCGTCCGAAATGAAGAACTCCTCTGGCACAAACTCATCGTCCACAATAATATCGCCCAAGAGTTGGCAAGGTCCTTCATAATGAGGAATTGCATCCACGGAATACACGTGGCGGTCAATCATTATTCCGGCGTTGCCAAACGGAGTCTCTTTCTGCCCTTGATTGAAGTTGTCCGACACTTCTTTAATCGTACCTTCAATGTCGAAGATGGACTCCGTACGATACTTCTGCTCAAACGGGAAAGCTTTCGCGAGTACACCATCAAAGAGCACCCAATCGCGTTTATCCTGTACCTTGTTAGCGACTACGCTATTCTTTTTGTAAGCGACGATATATGTACGACGACGGCGTTGCGGCATACCATAGTCAGCCGCGTTGATAATTCGCCATTCTACGATGTAACCGAGGTCGGCAAGCGAAGCGAGAATGATAGCAAAATCGCGTCCACGTTGCGTAGCAGGTGAGTTGATGATACGATCTACGTTCTCTAAGAAGAGGTAGTTCGGACGATTCTCGCCTTTCTCATTGACGATACGATAGATTTGCCACCATAGCACACCTTTCTTACCCTCGATACCACCAGACTTGCTCAACGTTGAAGCAACCGAATAATCTTGGCAAGGGAAACCGCCAACCAACAAATCGTGGTCAGGTATATCGCTCGTCTTAACGAGATTGATGTCTTGATTACTGTGACCTTCTTTGCCGAAACGCGCACGATAAACGATGGAAGCGTCTTGGTGTTGCGTGGACGGTTCCCACTGGTTGTTCCAAACCGTTTTGTAACAATCCGAAGCTCCCTCTAAGCCGATACGGAAACCGCCAACACCGGCAAATAACTCTACTACTTTAATATCTTTACTCATTTTCGATTAATTTTTTCACAACTTTACGACTAAGCCAAATGCTTTGCGGAATCATTTTCAGCCCATTTATCTCCAAGGTCTTGTATTTGTCAGCAGATGTAGTTGCGCCACCTCTTACAAATACAGCATTTGTTTTTGATTTCGGGAAATTCGGAGCTTCTCTAACAGAACCAGACATATTGACTCTTCCTGCTGCGGAATAGCCCTTTTGTTGTTCTATGCGAAGTTTCTTGTTACTGATAAGGTCGCGAACCTCATCCCAAGTCTTTTTTACATTCTCATAGATAAACTGCTCATCGAAGAAAACGCGCTTGAAACCTTCAAAGATAATCTCGTGACCAACGTATCGGTATATGATAAACAAGAAATGGTGGCCTGCAAAATAATCGTATATTGCAGAATCCTCAAACTCAGTTTCGTTAGTCCATTCAATCAGGTTGGGCAAGAAAAGTTTCATATCTTCCTTACCTCTACCATTCTCCCATAACGGAACACTCTTCGCAATAATGCCAATCTTTGCAAAATCCTCTATATCGTTCAGTTTAGAGGCATGTCCTCCAAACATTTTAACTACAGCATTTTCAGCAAAGTTCTTGGCTCCTAAATTTATATCTACGTTTAGAATCTCGGCTATTTGCTTGAACGTCTTTCCCTTGTACAATTCACTTAATTGCTTGCACTTCTTATCAAGATCTTCATACTTGCTGATACTCTCGCTAAGTTTCTCATAGCTTTTGTTCGAGAAATAGTGGTCTGCAATAACAGTAGCGAACGAGCGTTTCAGACGGAAACGAGGATTGTTTGGGTACTTAGGAGCTGTATCAATCAACATTAATTGGCTACGTAATTCATGTGACAGACGCGGATATTGTGCCTCTCGTTCTTCCTGGGTGCGATAGTCACGATGAATAACGATTAAGAAATTGCGTACTAATAACCAATCCTGTCTAAGAAGCAGTTTGTCTTCTGCACTAAACTCGTAGAACTGAAAACCTAGTATCGGGAAGTCTTTATATTCACTCAGAGTAACAGTAACGGGCGAATTATACCAGTAATACACCCAAAGCATATGAGCCAGTTTGTGCCAGAAATTGGATGTCTCGAACTCTTCCTTTACTATAGTTGAAATAGATACAGCTGTAATACTAACCGGCTCTTTGCACTCGTAGATATATTGAGAATCAGCCTTCTTAGGCTTTATCATTCCTGTTGTCTTTATTTCTGTGGAAACTCCATCAACCAAAATGTCCGGCTCTTGCTTGCTATCTTTTTTGCAACCAAGGATTGACATCTCAACAATATCACCTGCGATGCCCTTCATCTTGTCGCGACCTTCATGGTGCAAGAAGAGTTTAGCTTTGTCTACTTCGAACAAAGTTTTACCGATAGAAGCTTGTAACAATTCCTCTACCTTCTGCCGTGTAAAAACTCGGCTCGGGTCAGTTGTTGATGCCATATCTCTGTTTGTTTTAATTCTTCTTAAAGGCAACACCCGGCAGGTACCACAGGCCGACCAAAGCCTTTACCTGCTGGGATTTCCGTTGCCATAGTTCTAATCTTTTCCATAAATGCTCCTTTCTAGGCGGAGGCCGCTCTTCCCGTTTCATCGGGACGACGCTCCGGGTCGTTCGTGGTAGAGCGGTTTTCTTAATCGAGGAAGATCCAACTATTTGCGATGTCGCTCGCCTTGTCGTTGTCCGGATCTCCGTCTCGAATGAGGTCGGCTATCGGATAGATACCGTCGTCCTCCGTTCCTAGGAGATTGTCTTCCATCTCTGCGCGATACTCCATTTCGTCCTCATCCAGATAGACATGAAGTGTCGCATTTTCGTACCCGTCCGGATTGTCAAGGTACTCTTGTACTGCGTCGTAGATTCGTTCTTCCAACGCGTGAATGTCTTGAATACTTGCCATTGTTTTGGTCGTTTGTGGTTTATAATTATTGGTCGTGATTTTGCATAGGCGCGCAAAATCGCATGCAAAGGTAATACTTTTTTTTGATATATACAAAAAAATCCTTCAATATTTGCAGTTGTGCATTTTTTTTCGTACCTTCGACCAACTACCCTAAAGGGGCCCTTCGAAGGAACGTTCGCACAGTTGTGCAAACGCCAATCTTTTACCGCAAAAACTAAAACTATGCAAGCATGTTTTATTTTTTGTGCCAAAATCTTGTACATTTCAAATATTTGTTGTACCCATTGGGTGCTTGAAACCATAAGAAAGATTCGCCAAGATGAGCCGGATACGGAGGGATAATACGGTCGCAGCAGTGCGGCCGTATCTTTTTGTATCGTTTCGTAGCGATTTTGATACGACACAAGAGACGACACAAGAAAAAAAGTACAAATTCGCTACAAATCGTACATATTTGTTTCAAAAAATAAGCTCTGAGTTTCTATGAAATTTTGGAGGACACCAACAATTTCTGTCGGTGAAAATTAGAAAATGCTATAATTTTGAAATTTTTTTCGGATAATATTTGCACAAGTCAAAAAATAGCTGTACCTTTGCACACCATTTGAGAAAACCATAAAATACCAACAATATGATTGGACAAATCTTTAATGCAAAAGAGCTGACACAAAAGCTAAAAGCTACCGTACAACGTACTGGAAAACTCGGCTTTACGGCCGAGACACTCGGCGCGCTCGACATCCACCAGGGCACCCACATCCGCCTGGCAGAAGATACCGAGAGCAAACGCATCCTCTGGATGGGCGTAATGCAGGAACCCGCAGATGATGCTTTCCCCGTCAACAAGGCCGGTGATTACTACTACGTCAACACCACCAAACTCTTCGACACAATCGGTATCGATTATAAGAAGAAAAACTGCATGTACGACATGTCGCGCGTTCCCGATTACGACCAGTTTATCGGCGGCGAATGCTACAAGATGACGCTCCGCTCTACCGACCGCAAACCGCAAACCGAAACAGCAGCAGAAACGGACGAGTAAACTGACGCGTGGACCCCGACCTCAAAATAGAGTTTGAACAAGCTGAACGATCCATTGAAAACGACCGCGGATTATCGGCCCACTACAAAGCCTCTGCCGACCAAAAGCAGAGGCTACTCGACATTGCACGTCAGGAGTCCACACGCGCCGAGCATTACAAGCAACTCTACGAGGACGAGCATCGCCAGAACGAACAACACCAAGCCTATATCGCCAAACTCGAAGCGCGCATAACCGAACTGGAAGAACGGCCGACAAACGTCTATGCAGATCAGTTCGTCAACCTGCAACAGGTAGCTCAGCAGGACGTACGCAACCAACTCGTAGCCGGCAACCAGCGCAAACGCGGAAAAAACAAGATACTAGATCTCTCTAACCAACTCACACTATGGCCCAATCCAACGACCGCATCCTGGTAACAGGACCCTATATCGCCTTTCAATCCGTCGGCACCCAGTTCATCGGGGGCCGACATACCCACCAATGCCACAACCCCGAACAGCCACAACATGCGGACGAACGTATCGTAGAGGATGTGGAATATGAGGAGCAGTCTCCGGAGGCAAAGCCGGAGGCGGAATCCAACTTCCCTTATCTCACCAAGAAATGCTTCGACGAAAACCGCGTCGCTACCGTCGAAGCCGAGATACAAGCCGCCCGAAAAGGTACGGCCGAAGATATGTGGCGTACCCTATGGACGAACGAGAACTTAGGATATCTGGAGGTGAAATTTATTGATGCCACCACCCTCTATCGAGCCATCGAAAAATGGTACGGAAAACTCCCCTATACCGATCGAAATTTCAGAGGCGCTCGTAGCAAACGGTAACTTCCGTCTATTTCCGTCTGTTTCCGCGTAAAACGTCCGTTCATTTCCGTTTTACTTCCGTCTATTTCCGTTCATTTCCATAATGACCTGCCTTTCTGGCGGGTCTTTTTTTTTATTCCTACCTTTGCACCGCCTTTCGGAAAAAGACAGCCTCTCGCGGTGAGAGAATCTTAACCCTCCGAAGGGCGGTGTTATGAGTAAAAATTCATCCAAGTCCACAAACGTGGCAAACACGGAAAACACGATTTCAACCGAGGCTATCCAAGAGTTGGTAGAACTTACACTTCGTTCACGCAGAGACTCCCAGCGCGCTAAGCAACTACGCACACAAGCCAAGATGGAGGCATTGGCATTGTACAAGGCCCGCCATTGGGAAGTGGGAAAAGACATGCCTTTCGAAGGCGCAACCCTGCGGCTCTATTACGAGACCGTCTTTACTTGGGCCAAGAACACCAAGATCAAAGGCGCCTTGATGGACCTCTATTTGGCGCAACTGGAGCATATCGACTTGCTCAAGCAGCAACTCAAAGAAGCCGAGGAGAATCTCAAGAATACGGAGGCCGATCTGGCAAAGGAAAACCCCAACAGCGAATCCATCAAACGCGAACTCCGATTCCAAATCCGCTAAGACACAGGTGGCTCTGTCCCGCATATATGACCGATCCTAAAGAAAAGAAAAAGAACCAAAAATAAAAGAAAAAAGTGTGGTGGTGGTATGTGTATAATCTCTGTAGTCCCTTACAGAAGCTATGCAGATCCACTTACCACCACCACCTAAATTTTTTTTAGAAAATGGATAATAGACATATACAAATACCACCACCAACGTGGGAAGATATGTGGACGGTGCTGCATGAACACGGTGCGGGATGGCGGAAAGAAGAAGGTACAAAACGCTATTGGGAAACGCTCAGCGAAGAACAACAAGCACATGCCTATACCACCATCACCAAGAAATTGGCGGACGGACTTTTTGTGCACTACGACCCGATACAAGCCATCAAAGAGACACTATGGAGCCTGGCGGAAACAAAAGATGCCGAACCCACCAACTATCAGGGTCGCGCCCTGCCTGCCGGCAAGATTGTCGTCTCGGCAAAGTACAACGGTGCTTGGGGCTTCTACACCCTCGAAGATGCCGAGGTCCACAACATGCCGATCCGCTATCCTGACCACATCTTCACTACCGACCGCAGAATCGTCGACCAGATCAACAACCACGTCGACTGGGTCCAAGTCTCCGTTCCTTACATGACCGAAGATTTCATCTTCTGTTCCCGCGCCAACGCGCTCAAGTACCACCTCCACATCCTCACCGACCCGAGAAATCCTGACCCGCATGGTCTCTAATGTATCGACCATGCATGGGCGATCTTAATTTTTAATTTTTAATTTCCATACCCCTATGGCTAAAATAAAACTATCTCCCCTTTTCGACTCCGTCTCCGGCACGCTCTCGCGCCGCACCCTTTCCGACGGACGCACCGAGACCGTCTACGTCACCCGTAACGGCCACCTCGGCACACGTATCACCGGCGAACCTACGCCCCGCGTCCTCACGCCCGCACAAATCCGTGCGCGACACCGCTTCGCAGCTATCTCCGAAGCCGTCCGCCTCATCTGCCTGCAGGCCGACCTCCCGTGCGACACCCCCGCACGCCAGTACCTAACACCCTTCGTCAAGGAGCACTACGCCCAACTTCCCGACGACCGTGACCAATCCTGCGATGCCGAGACCCTTTGTCAGGCCTTTTGCCGTCGATTCTCCTCCGAAT
>Ga0247611_10010649_pt1 | contig 10770 bp, 7 predicted proteins | sample 177DNAGHGhighgp2_FD_192422 | JGI IMG/M metagenome (GOLD analysis project Ga0247611, IMG submission 192422) | Sheep rumen microbial communities from Palmerston North, Manawatu-Wanganui, New Zealand - 1770 DNA GHGhigh gp2 | ecosystem: Host-associated > Mammals > Digestive system > Stomach > Rumen ... | reverse complement strand
CGTGTAAAGAAAGGCCAAATAATAGCCGAGATAGATGGAACCACAGCCAAAAGTTTGCACAACACAGCAATGGCATCACTTCGCCAAGCAGAAGATGCATACAACCGACTGCAAAAGGTTCATGATGAGGGCGGTATAAGCGACGTGCGATGGATTCAGATGGCCACCGACTTGGAGAAAGCTCGTCAATCAGAGATAGCTGCCCGTCAGAGATTGGAGCAATCGGTGATTCGCGCCCCATTCGATGGCATAATATCATGCCCCAATCGTCATGTGGGTGAGGACCTCAAACCGATGGAGTCGTTTGGAAAACTCATCGACCTAAGCAAAATGCGTGTCGGATTTTCGGTTCCTGAGCGAGAGGTAGGATTGCTTAATGTCGGAGCAGATGCACAAGCGACGATACCCTCACTTGGCGACAGAGAATTGAGGTTGCGGATAAGCGACAAGAGTCTCATAGCTAATCCTATGGGGCATACATATAAGGTATATGGTACTATTGTTGACGGAAAGAAAGATGGCCTTCTGCCCGATATGGTGGCAAAGGTGCATGTCGACATTCAAGGCATTGATGGTATTATAGTACCCACAGAGAGTGTGCAGACAATGCCAGAAGGTACGATAGTGTGGGTTGTAACGGGAGGTCGTGCATACCATAGATTGGTGACAGTCAGCGATTTTGTTCGCAGCGGAGTGATGATTGAATCTGGGTTGAAAGCAGGCGACACTGTAATCGTTGCAGGACAGCATAAACTATATACAGGAGCTAAGGTGGAAATCGAAAAATGAGAAAAGAAGTCAACTGGATGCAGTAGTAAACTAAAAATGAGAAAAGAGTATGCCTAGGAGAGTAAACATGATAGAAGGGGCGATGCGTAGTTTTCCGCTGCTGGCGCTTAGCATCATAGTGGTAATCGCTATTGGCATCTATGCTTTGCCTCACCTCAATAAGAATGAATTTCCAGATGTTACTATACGTCAGGGGGTTGTGGCTGTGGTTTATCCAGGAGCCACAGCAGAGGAGATAGAAGAACAGGTGGCCAGCAAAGTGGAGAATTATCTCTTCACATTTAACGATGTAGACAAAACAAAGACCTACTCCTATAGCCGAAACGGAATGCTGTATGTCTTTGTGTCGTTGGTGCATTCAAAGAACGACTCAAAAATAACATGGTCGCAGATACGCGAAGGACTTGCACTTTTCCGTCTTACAGATTTGCCACAAGGAGTAGCAGCAACTGCTGTTGTAGACGATTTCGGTAATTCATCATCACTACTGTTGGCAATAGAAAGTGCCGAACGCTCGCCACGGGAACTGGAAGATTTGGCCAACAGGATGTCGACACGATTGCGCAGCATCCCAGAGTTGGGCAAGATAAGTTTTGTAGGAGATCAGAACGAGGAGATAGCCGTCCATATGGATCCCGTAAAATTGACCCAATATGCCGTGTCGCCACAGATGATTTCTGCCGAATTGGCAGCACAGGGATTCCGAACCATTTCGGGTCATCTTGCCAGCGATAGCGGCAATGCATTGGTTCATGTGTCGATACCATTCGGAAGTCTTTATGACTTGAGTGAGCTTGTCATCTTCTCTGACCCAATCACGGGTCAGACGTTGCGTCTGCGCGATGTGGCAAGGATAGAGACACATTACCCTGAGCATGAGCCACATATCAAATACAGCGACTCTGCGGCGGATAACAACCGATGCATAATGCTTTCGCTAGAGATGAGAACTGGCAACAATATTGTTGAGTTTGGCAACAAAGTGGAGAAAATCATATCCGAATTTGAGCATAAGCTCACTCCTGATATCCACATTCACCGCATAACCGACCAGCCAGTAGTTGTTGACAGCTCAGTTAAATCATTTCTCAGAGACCTGATAGAGGCTATCCTTGTGGTAATTATCGTGATGCTGATGCTCTTCCCGCTGAAGACCGCATTGGTGAGCTCCACTTCGGTTCCTATATGTATCGCGGCTACCATAGGCATTATGTATTTCATTGGTTTCGAGCTGAACACGGTGACACTTGCTGCACTCATTGTCGTATTGGGTATGATAGTTGATGACTCAGTAGTTGTAATTGATGGCTATTCCGACTTGTTGAAAATGGGACATTCGCGATGGTATTCAGCAGCTGTGTCAACGTCCAGATTATCAGTTTCGATGCTTTTCGCCACAGCCTCCATCGCCTTGATGTTCTTCCCGGCGCTTGCCATTTTCGAAGGCGGCATTATGGGCGATTTTATAAGACTATTCCCATGGACAATACTTATTGCACTTGCATGCAGTTTCCTCTTTGCGGTGCTTGTCATCCCTTATCTTTCGGCACGACTGATTGGCAACAAGTTGGAGAAAACCAAATTCGAGATGCTGCAGGAGCGTTTCTTTGCAGGATTGCAGCGAGGTTATAAAAAACTTCTCGACCTCTGTTTCCGACACAAGAAACTCACACTCATTGTAGGTGCAGCATCGGTAGTGGTTGGTTTGCTGTTATTCAATTTCCTCAATATACAGATACTTCCCAAGGCGGAACGCGACAGCTTTGCCGTTGAGATACATCTGAATGCATCAGCTCCATTGAGCGAGACAGAAGCTATCAGCGACTCGTTGCAGAAGATTCTTTTGGCCGACCCACGTATCACAAGTGTCACATCATTCATAGGAATGTCGTCGCCGCGTTTCCACATTTCATACGCACCGCAGCTGGCAAGCGACAACTATGCGCAGTTCATAGTCAAGACAACCGATGACAACGCCACAAAGCAATTGATTAGTGAGTATTCACAGAAGTTGGAGAATATCTTCCCTGTGGCACAGATACGATTCAAACAGCTTGACTACCAGATGACAAATGCACCAATAGAATTTTATCTTAAAGGTGGTGACTACGACAAATTGGCATTGGTGCGCGACACTTTGCTCGGCATCATGAAGCGAGACTCTAATCTTCATTACGTCCATTCCGATTATGACGGCACAGAGGAGATTGTAGATGTGGTGCTACGCCCTGATATATCCAACCGTTTGGGTATCACGCAATCAACACTCTCCGTATATCTGAGCGGAGCCCTTTCCGGCACACGTCTTTCATCCATGTGGCAAGGAGGCTACAATATACCTATCGCTGTGTATAGTGACGGCATAGAGATGGATTATGCATCGTTGGGCGACCTGCTGGTACCTTGTGTGCAGTTGGGTATGTGGGTGCCTCTGCGTCAAGTGGCAGACATCAAGCCCATGTTCCATCACGACAATATGCCGCACCGTAATGGAGAACGCTGTATAACAGTTTCTTCCGATGTTCGGCCAGGAGTTGGCCAACTGAAGGAGCAAGTAGCCATTGGACGCCAACTTGATGATATACAGATGCCCGAAGGTGTCAGCTGGGATTATGGAGGTACTGTTGCTTTCTCGCAGTTGATTCTTCCCGACTTAATTATGGCAATCATTGCCGCTATATGCGTGATGTTCTTGGTGTTGATAATCCACTACGGCAAGATAGGCATATCGCTGCTGTCCATATCAATGGCGTTGCTTTGTGTCTTCGGATCCACATTCGGTTTGTGGCTTTTCGACCTCGATTTCTCCATCACCGTGACTTTGGGAATCATATCGCTGGTAGGCATAATTGTGCGCAACGCTATAATAATGTATGATTACGTTTCCGAACTTCGCACGAAAGAGCACATGTCGATAAGCGAAGCTGCATATAATGCCGGATTGCGGCGCATGCGCCCCATTTTCTTGACTTCAGCCACCACGGCTCTTGGCGTTATCCCCATGATAACAGCAGGAACGCTGCTTTGGAAGCCCATGGGTGTAGTCGTATGCTTTGGTACACTCTTCACTCTTCCGCTAGTCATTACTATCCTTCCCGTTGCCTATTGTGTTGTATTTGAAAAGAAAGATCGAGGCAACCATAGACCTATAAAATTCTAATCTTATGAATCGTATAATCAGCTTGAAAAGTAGCAAACTGCGTCCCGTATTTGCGATTTGTATATTTTGCCTTATAAGTACATTCATTTCTGCGCAGACACTTACACTTGACAGTTGTATCGCCCTTGCACGCAAGAATAATGCGGACATCCGTACATCGCAGCTCGAAATAAAAAGGGCGCAGGAGGTCAAGAAGCAGGCCTTTACCAAATTTTTTCCGCAGGTGAGACTCTCTGCTTTGGGATATAAAGCTGCCGAACCAATAATCTCCTTTGGTATCAGCGATGTCAAGTCGCAGGACATGCAAGACCTTCTGGAATCCATATATGAGACATTCTCGACCGAAACAGACATCAACGACAGGGTGGAAGCCATGGAGCATGGCTTGAGCGGCTCTGTCTCCGTAGTGCAGCCAATCTTTGCTGGAGGACGAATAATAAATGGCAACAAGCTCGCCTCTATAGGAGAGCAAGCTGCTGAGTTGCAATCGGAAATAAAGGTTCGTGATGTGGTTGAGAATATAGAGTCTTCATATTATCTTGTAACTGGTTTGGCCGAAAAGGTTGCTACAGTAAATGCAGCACTCTCGCTAATCGATTCACTCGACAAGGTTGTCGCTTCGGCATTAGGTAACGGATTGGTGACTCGAGCCGATGCCCTTCAGGTGGAACTCAAGCGTAACGAGATAAATGCTATGAGTCACAAGTTGGTTAGTGGAATACGATTGTCGAAGAGATTACTATGCACACAAATAGGAGTTGAGTATTCCGATGATATCGTTTTTCTCCCCGAAGACGCACTCGAACCTCCACTTGTGGATTTTGCTTATGGCAATCGCGGCGACAGTTTGCGTCCCGAATCCAAACTGCTAAATCTCAACATTCAAGCTGAAGAGTTGAAGAAGAAAATGACTATTGGAGAGAGCCTGCCACAGCTTGTTATAGCAGGAGTGGGGTACTATGGCGACATGACGCGCGATGTGTATAGCGGCAATATAGTAGGCATCTTCTCACTCAATATCCCCATTTCAGGATGGTGGGAAGCTTCAAGAAAAATCCAACAGCATAACGTCAAAATAGAACAGGCACGTATCATGCAGGACAACCTGTCAAGCATGATGTCGCTTGAAGAGGAGAAGACCTATAGCGATATGATTGATGCATGGATGCTGATAAAGAGCGACTCTTCTGCACTTGATGTGGCACGAGAGAACTATCGACTTGCACAGCTCAACTATACGGCAGGAACGATTACGATATCGGATGTCCTCCAAGCCCATGCCCTTCTGCTTCAAGCCCAAAATGCCCTTACCGACCGCAGAGTGGAATACATAACAGCTCGACGTCGACTATCTGACCTACTTGTAAGTACATCAGAACGATAATTTCCCTTGAAACAGAGAAGTGTTTTTTGTCATGAAAAAAATCTACGGTTGAAAAAAAATGTTTATCTTTGCAAATCGTATATCATTATACAATATGATGTAAATTTTTGAACATCAAGGCATATTAGCAGTATAAGCCCTATTTTTCACTTTACAACTTAACGCTGATTTTAACATTAAAATATTATACAATGGAAAAAAAAGACCTCCTTAAAGAAACTGTCAAGCACATCGACATCAAGAAGTATAACTCGACTGATATTATCGACGCTATGCGCAGCATGTCTTTTACCAGCCGTGATACTGCACGTGCCACCGACATATTCATGAAGATGGTTGCTGAGAAAGACTGCACCAATATCCTCACCATTGCAGGCTCTACATCTGCAGCTGGTTGCATGCAGGTTTATGTCGATATGGTTCGTAACAAAATGGTTGACGTTGTTGTCTCAACAGGTGCCTCTATTATTGATATGGACCTCTTTGAAGCTCTCGGTTTCAAACACTATATCGGCACAAAGGAGAACGTTATCCCCGACACCAAGCTTCGTGAACTTTATATTGACCGCATCTACGATACCTTTATTGACGAAGAGGAACTCCAGGCTTGTGACAATGCAACATACGAACTCGCCAACATGCTTGAGGCTCGTCCATATAGCTCACGCGAATTCATTTATGAACTTGGCAAATGGCTTCACAACGGTCGTAGCGTAAAGAAAGACAGCCTCATTCAGACATGCTATGAGTGTGGTGTACCTATCTTCGTGCCTGCTTTCAGCGACTGTTCTGCTGGTTTCGGCATTGGCAAGCACCAATGGGAGCGCTCCAATGCAGGCAAGCCCTATCTCAGCATTGACTCAGTTCGTGACTTTGTAGAGCTTACCAAAATCAAGATGTCTTGTCCCGAATCAGGTCTCTTCATGGTAGGTGGCGGAACACCTAAGAATTTTGCGCAAGATACCGTTGTCTGTGCCGAAATCCTTGGTCATGAGGTTCCTATGCACAAGTATGCTATTCAGATAACCGTTGCTGACGTACGCGATGGTGCATGCTCATCATCAACTCTTCTTGAGGCTGGTTCGTGGGGCAAGGTCTCCGAAGAACTGCAGCAGATGGTTTATGCCGAGGGTACTACAGTCATTCCTTTGATTGCCTCCTACGTCTACCACAACGGTGCGTGGAAAGATCGTGAGTACAAGAACTGGCAAAAGATTTTTTAATCGCTAAAGGTTTTGTGTGCTTGAGTGTTTGAGAGCATGTGGAATGCAATCGGCTCAGCCAATATTGCTTGAGTACAAAACTCTAAACAATACTATTTGATGGATTCAATTATTAGACAGCAGATTCGTAACCTTATAAAGCGAGAGGTGGTTGTTGCCACAGGATGTACAGAACCAGGTGCTGTAGCCCTCTGCGTGGCTAAGGCTCGTGAGGTACTTGGTTCGATGCCAGACAGTGTTGAGTTGAAACTCAGCAAGAATGTATTCAAGAACGCTATGGGTGTCGGCATCCCAGGCACGGGTATGGTAGGCCTTCCGATAGCAGTTGCAATTGCACTATGTTCTGGCAACTCTGCACGTCTTCTCGAGATTCTTACTGTCCCTGCTGAGGAGATAGAAGCTGCCAAACGATGGCTCACAAATAATGGAGATCGTATCAATATTGGTCTCAAGGAAAACTGCGAAGACAAACTCTATATCGAGTGTGTCTGCCATAAGGACGACGACTCTTCAACCGCAATTATTTCTAAACGCCATACCAATTTCGTCTATATAGCAAAAGGCGACAAGGTGCTTTTGGAAGGAGAAGGCAAAGAGAATGGTGAGTGCGGAACAGATAATGGCGACCCTGATCTCTCGGCTCACATTGTATATGAGTATGCTACTACTGCTCCTATCGAAGAGCTGGAATTCATCAACGAAACAGTGACCCTCAATAGCAGTGCAGCTAACGAGGGCCTCAAGGGTTATGGTCTAAATACAGGACGCATCCTTATGGAAAATGCTGAGGGTGATATCGTTCATACAGTTATTGCACGTACAGTAGCAGCCTCTGACGCACGCATGGACGGATGCACGCTTCCTGTATACTCTAATAGTGGCAGCGGAAACCAAGGCATAGCATGCACGCTTCCTGTCTTTGAATATGGTAAAGCTAAAGGCCGTAGCCAAGAGCAGATAACACGCGCACTTATCCTCAGTCACCTCACATCTATTTATATTAAGAAAGGTATCGGCCGACTGTCGGCTCTTTGTGGTATTGTCAACGCCTCAATCGGAGTGACTTGCGGCATCACCTATCTTCATGGCGGCACATACGACCAGATGTGCTATGCTATCAAAAACATGATTAACACGCTGGCAGGCATGGTATGTGACGGAGCAAAACCATCATGCGCCCTCAAAATGTCGACAGGCTTATATAGTGCCTTTGTAAGTGCAGAGTTGGCTCTGCATGACAAGGTTGTGGATGCATGTGACGGTTTATCAGAAAAAGATGTTGACTACTCAATCCGCAACCTCGGACGTCTTGGCCATGATGGAATGGATCAAACTGATGATATGGTACTTGATATCATGACACATAAGAAATATTGATGGATAAAAGAATTATTGAAGTCACGAACTAGCTGATTAACAGATTGAATTATTATAATAACCTATCAACAGATCAACATCTTAACGTATCATCTAATCTACTTATCAACCTATCAACGTTAAAAAATCAATTGGCAAAAGAGTTGCATTTCTGAAAAAAAATGTAATTTTGCCTTTTCAAATAGAAAAAAAACAAACCCCTTAACTTAATAGAGACATGGATTTTAACAGCAACAGAGATCACAACAGCAACAGAGAATTTAACAACGGCAGAGATTTCGGCAGAAAAGAAGAGCTGTATTCGCAGGCGATTAGTGCTGGCAAACGCAAGTATTTCTTTGATGTGAAAGAGACCCGCGGTGGTGACAAATTTATCGTTATTGCCGAAAGTCGCAAACTATTCGACAACAACACCGGCAATTTCTACTACGAGAAGAACAAAATGTTCCTCTATAAAGAGGATTTTGAAAAATTCCAGAAAGGCCTTTCCAATGCCTTCCACTTCATTGAGACAGGTGAAATACCAGAACCCGTTGTCAGCGAGCAAGAATACTATGCTCCTCAGGAAGAGTCTCAAAGCAACGAGAGTACAATCGATGGAATAGATTTTAGTTTGTAAATAATAATCGCCTTTTCAAGGTGTTTCCCACCTAATAAAGTGGTAAATACCTTGTGAGGCACCATCACGAAATGGGAAAAATTATTTCGATAGCTAACCAGAAAGGTGGGGTAGGGAAGACCACTACGGCCACAAACCTCTCGGCATCGCTTGCAGTGCGTGAATATAAGGTGCTGCTTATCGATGCCGACCCTCAGGCCAATGCTACTTCCGGGTTGGGCGTCAACCCCGAAACGGTCGAGCAGAGTGCATACGAGTGCTTCCTGGGTCAGGTTCCTGCTAAGGATTGCATCGTTGAAACAGAGATGCCAAACCTTTGGTTACTCCCGACACGCATAGACCTTGTTGGAGCCGAAATCGATCTCGTCAATGAGAAACAGCGCGAGTTCTATATACAGAAAGCCCTAGAACCAGTCAAAAACGACTATGATTTCATCATTATCGACTGTTCTCCCTCGCTGGGTCTTATTACTATAAATGCGCTTACTGCCTCCGACTCGGTAATTATCCCTATACAGAGCGAATACTTTGCACTTGAGGGTCTTGGAAAACTTCTCAACACTGTTCGCATCGTCCAAACACGTCTTAATCCCAAACTCAGCATTGAGGGTCTTCTAATAACCATGTATGACTCTCGACTGCGTTTGGCACGTCAGGTGGTTGACGATGTTCGCAGTCACTTCAAACAGATGGTCTTTGACACTCTTATCTTCCGCAACACTAAGTTGGCTGAAGCACCAAGCTATGGACGTTCCATTATCATGCATGATGCCACATGCCAGGGTGCAATAAACTACCTTAATCTCGCTAACGAGATACTCCACCGTAACGGTATGCCCGACAAGAAGGTTTAACAATCATATAATGACGACAAAGAAGAAAAGTTCAGGATTGGGACGTGGTTTGGGCTCTATACTCCCAGATGTGGATATTGATGCCGCAATGGGAAAACCGAACCTTACCACTTCAATCACCACAATACCTCTCGACAGCATTGAGGCTAATCCTTTCCAACCACGAAAAGAGTTTGATGAGGAAGCACTCAACGAATTGTCGCAATCTATCCGCCAACAGGGAGTAATTACTCCTATTACTGTGCGGCAGATGCCCGACGGAAAATATCAGCTTATCGCAGGCGAACGTCGTGTTCGTGCCTCGCAATTGGCTGGTCTCAAGGAGATACCTGCTTATATCCGAATTGCCACCGACACTCAAATGATGGAGATGGCTTTGGTTGAGAACATACAACGCGAGAACCTTAATGCTATGGAGATTGCCTTCTCTTACAATGCCCTCATTGAGGAATGTCAACTGACGCATGAACAGCTGAGTGAGAAGGTTGGCAAAAATCGCTCTACAATTACCAACTATCTGCGACTACTGAACCTTCCGTCAGAAACACAGCTGGCTCTCAGTAGCGAGCAGATTACTATGGCACATGCTCGTTGTCTGGTCAACATTGAAGACCCTGAGCAACATTTGGCTTTACTCCATGACATTATCAATCGACAACTTTCTGTGCGTCAGACAGAGCAACTGGTTAAGGAGTTCACCAAACCCAAACCTGCACCTCCTGCTCGCAAGAAGGATGACCTCCCAGAATTACATGCGGCTTCCCGTTCATCACTGAAACAGTATTTGCAGTCGGAGGTGGACATCAAACGCAGTCGTCGCGGAAAAGGAACGGTGACCATCCATTTCAACAATGATCGAGACTTTGAGCGTATTATGAAACTTATTAATAAAGACTGAAAATTTGACGGTGCGCAATCAATTCAAAACCAAAGATTCGTATTGTACAATCAAAAAAAGGGTAGGGGCATTAACCCTTACTCTTTTTTTGATTGCTATGCCGTTTATTGGTTTTGCTCAATCCGAACAATCTGAGTCCAAAGTGCAAAAACCAGCGACAGAAGTTTCCGAACACAGTCCTACACGTGCACTTATCCTCTCGGCTGTTCTGCCTGGCGCCGGTCAGGTTTATAATCGTCAGGCATGGAAAATCCCCATCATATATGCAGCTATAGGTGGAATAAGCTACTACACATATACCAACTATAGTCAGATGAAGTACTATCGTGATGAGTATTTATTTCGTGTTGCCCATGATGGCCAGACACAATACCCTGACAACCCAGATATGGCAGCAACTCCCACTTCGAATATTTATAATATGTATGAAGCCTACAACCAGACATTCCAGCTCTCGGTCATATTG
>Ga0247611_10010648_pt1 | contig 10770 bp, 7 predicted proteins | sample 177DNAGHGhighgp2_FD_192422 | JGI IMG/M metagenome (GOLD analysis project Ga0247611, IMG submission 192422) | Sheep rumen microbial communities from Palmerston North, Manawatu-Wanganui, New Zealand - 1770 DNA GHGhigh gp2 | ecosystem: Host-associated > Mammals > Digestive system > Stomach > Rumen ... | reverse complement strand
TATCTTAAAGCGTACTGAGTATGGACTTGTTTTAATTCCATTTGGTGTGCTAACTTTATCTGGAAATAGTGTATCTTCATTTAAAGTAGATATCTATGATAGATTAGAAAAGAAAATGTTAACATTTGAGATGTTAGCTAGTACGGTTCTGAATAGTTCATCAAGCGTATATGCAGCAACTGGTGATGTTAATTACTTCCCAATGGATAATGGTATTCTCGGTATTGTACTGAATCCTGGCCTTACTCCTTCCATTTTTGTATATAACTTCAGTGGAAGAAACTCTTATATCAATAAGAGATTCGACTTACGTGGCATCTACATTAAATAAGGAAAACTATCATGGTTGCAAGAATTCTAGTAAATAGACAATTATACGAAAATGCTACAGATGTAAGAAGATTACCAATTTATGGTATCGAATTTCCTGATCCTGCTGCAAATCTGATAACCATAACTGTTACTTCTGAAAATGTTGAATACATATTTATCACAGTAGAACTTGATAATACCTATGTGGAAAAAATCAACAATCTGTTAAACTGTTATAGTTTTTATGAATATGATAGAAGCGATAACAAGATAAAGCCAAAAACGCAAGGTAATGTTGAGAATAGAAACATTCAATGGGAAGATTATGATAAATCTTACCCATATGCATGTGAACAATGATTCTCGTGGGTCACGTTAACCGAAAGGTTAATGTGCTTGGACAAGGGAAATTGACACTGAAGATCGGTTCGTCTTCTCACCGATCTGTGATGAAATCTCCTTTCTTTCACTCTAAAGAACTATATTGTTTCTAGAATAAGAGATCTTCTTTATCCTTTCTGCACTCTTATTTGCTAACGATTCAATATAGTTCTGCTTTCTTTCGGGTAGATGCCTGGTGCATTTTGCACCAGGCATCTTTTTTATTTGTACAGAAAGACATATTACAAAGGAACTAGGATGAAACAAGACGACGACTTATCATTTATCCAAACTATTCTTCCTATTATTTTTGGATCATTTATTTTCTTTATAATACTAACTATACTCAATTACCTTAATGTAATTTAGGAGATTACAATGGAAACTCAAAAAGAACAGGAAAGTACAAGAATGTTCGACTACAAGTTAGCCAGAGAAACAATCAGCAATCTGTACAACTCTATCAAAGAGATGTGGGATACTGATAAATTTGATAAAGAAAAATTTATCGAATTAATTAAGAACGGACTCACAATCAATGCTGCTGATACAGCAGCTATCCTACTCTATGTTGCTGATTCAAAAGGATTAAACAAGCAAGAATGGGTTGCACCAATTATTCAAATTATTGCTGAATCAGAATCAATCGGAACAAAGTTCCGTGTTAGATTCTTTAAGGGATTAACAAAGATTAATTGCTGGAAATTAGCAGTTTCATTTTTGAATTACAAATCAAATGCTACTTTCCGTATGAATATTTTCTTAACTATTTCTAGAGAAATCAAAAACAAGAATATCTCTTGTTTAAGAGAATTACCTCGTCAAGGAGTAGTTGCAAATCGTATTCGTGGATTCATGGGATATGAACCAAAGAAATGGAGAAAGCTTTTAGCTAAATCTTGCTGGTGGCAATTAGCAACTATGATGAGTACAATTCGATGGAACCTCATCGATTATACTAAACTTCCCACATGCTTATTAGTAAGATATTACAACGCCTTTATGAGACATGATAAAGATCGTTTCAATGCTTATCTTAGTGATAAGAATTCCAAGGGATTTGTTGTAAACAAAATTAAAGCATCTCCTATCAAAATGGAAATGCATACTCTCACTAGCATCATAAAGAATTATAAATCAATTTTCCTTGAAGATATCAAAGGAGATAAGCATGGAACTTCCAACCACGATAGAAGAACTAGAAGCTTTACAAGAACAGATAAGAAAGAAAACAGAAGTTTTAAAGAACAATCCAGAACACAAGTTCATAGAAGGATTACATCAAATCCTAAATACTAAGAACTATGCTGTTCCTCCTCAATATGTAAAATACATTGATAGTATTAAAGATAAGAAACCAGGTGAAATAATTAAATCTATTATGGATAATGATAAGTTAATTCATTTCCCTATTCTTATGACATTACTACAAGTGTGGCCTTGTAACAAAATTACATTAAGAGAACGTTTGATACAATTATACGATTCTTATATTTTTCATAGTGAAGAAGGGTATGCTTTAGCAGAAATTGTTAAGTTCCCTGTTGATAGAATATTAGATGCTTGTAGAGATCATGATCCTGCTTTATCTTTAGGATTAATCAATGATCAACTGAGTACTCTATATAAACTTGATATGGAAAAATATAATACAGGAAATAATAAAAATCAAGCTACTGGATGGTTAAATACCGCTATGAGTAATCTTCAGTTTATTGCTTATGTAATAGATGAAAGTGACGAAAAGAAAGCCAACATCTTTGCATTATCTTTAAACTTCATGATGAAAAGAATTATAGCTTATGATGATTATTCAGTATTGATTATACCTAACAGAATTTCTAATACAACTGTGTCAGAAGCTGTAGGTCATTATGGTATATTCAATAAACTTGTTGATGAAGCAAGTAGCAATGGATCAGATTATATCTTTTCTAAAGCTATTCTAGCTGCATTCAAAGGTGTAGAATTCGATAAAGGATTAGCTGTTTAAAATTACATCACCATGAGGGATATCCCTCATGGTGATGATATTTATTTATGTATATATAGCTAGCATAGTCCTAACTATAAACTTAACACAAACACCTATGGAGGTATTTTTATGGACAAAGAACTTAGAACACTTTTGAAACACATTATCAGTCAGCAAAACAGAATCGAGGGTCGTTTAGCACGACTCGAAGCAGAAAGGGAATTAGAGGCTCTCGACAACCTTGAAGACTGCGAAACTGCCGGTTGGGTTGATGATTATTTTGCAGACCTTCAATGCTTGCCTGTTTCAGACAAAGCAATTGAGGAAATTCTCAAATTTAACCATATCCCATACATGTGTATGGCAACTATTCGTGACGCAGTTCGGTGGGCTGAATGGCAACGTCTGAAGAAAGGAGAAGATAGATCAAAGTATTATGACGAAGTCGATGAAGCACTCACTTTTAGCTACGAACATATGTGGAATTTCGATGAGCAAAAGTGGGATGTTGGAGAGGAATATTAATCAAGATTTAAGCCCTAGTTGTTACTAGGGCTTTTTCTTTGTGATTTAATTTATATATTACTTAAATGTTCGTTATAAACAAAATTACTAATATAAATTAAAAACAATAAAGGAGTCAAACATGAAAGCACTTAACCACACGGGATTTTCCTCTACCATTAAGCATGAAAAATATGCTAAAATTAGAGGAAAAGCAGAACATGAAGAAAATGAATCGGATAAAAGAGTATTCGGTTATACTCGTACTACTAGAATAAACGAAAAAAGTTCAGAAGGAAAAATGCTTCGTTTTAAAAAGCATGTTAATTTACAAACAACTAATCAACCATAATGAAAGAGGAGTCCTATACGGACTCCTCTTATTTTTCTTTTGTATACTGAAAAAATTTATAAACATATATATCTATATCGAAAGGAGACAAATATGAGACATACAAAAAAATATTACAAATACAGATATGTTCGTGTGGATTCTCATGAACTTCATGATTTCCATGAACGTCTTAAAAAGATAACAGAAGAACAAATCGAAAAACATGTTTCTAAAATATTGGCAGGATCTAAAGGAAACGAACCTAAAGAAAGAATTATCGCAGAGTATCTATGTCAAAAAGCTTGTCGTAGAAATTTAAGACAGCTGATGCATCTTCATAAATGGGATACACGTTATCGAAAGGGTTTTTCCTGCACATTCGAATACGGGGACATATGTCATAAATATTACATTTATGCAAGTGGAAGTGCTGATACAGTTGATCAAGCTTATATCGAAGCTTGTAAGGATTTCATCAATAGCTGTAAAAGCAGAGCACAACAACCTTAAGATTCATCTTAAGATTTATACCATTGTATTCATACTGCAAGAACCGGACAGTGCAGATGAACGTAACAAAAAGGCAGCATTATTTGTTTCGAAAATGACGGGGACACCGGTTGCCAGGCCCATTGGTGCAAAAGAGTAGGGAAGCTACGATGACGTTGCATATCTTGGTCTATCCAAGTAAACAATGATTCACTCTTAAAACGAACTACAAGTTCAGGAGTAAACCTGAAAAGTGTTGATAAGTTAACCTGATCAGTTGCTTGTTAACATGGAGAGAAGGATCTACAAATGCATTGTATCCATACATTCTAGTCTTGCTAACTAGGGATAGCAATGTTATTTGCAAAACTTCTAAACAAAAATCTAGATGATTTGTAGAGGAATGGTGTGACAATTGTCGCTATGTGTCACACTTGTCTCGTGCTGCTACTTAAAGTCTAAAGAGTCAAGTTGATGTATGCTTGGCTCTTTTTTTTCTTTTTGTCCAAGCATCCTATGGATTTTGCTTATACATTAATATATAAAGGAGACGATTATGTCTGCTAAATACGACCCTCCCTATAATGAAGAGCAAATGCGTGAGCATGGCTATTCTGAAGAAATCATAGAGAGATTAAAGAAAGATCCTGTTCATAGTTGGAGAATGAAAACTGGCATTGAACTTATTCATAGAGAACCAACTAAAACAGAACTTATGCGCATCTGGAAAAACTGGCAGTTAATGACAGATGAAATGAAGAAGAAATCAGAGGCTAAATGTAAAGAATTATTTGGTTGTACCAATAAAGAACTTTACGATTATCTGCTTCCTCAGTATAAAAGTGATAAGCCAGAAAATCTTAGAGAAGAAGTTAAATATCCTCCAAGAAAATCAGAAGAAGCATTGAAACCTGCTAAAGTATGGACTATGAACGACATTAAATCAATTGAGGATTTACAAGCGTTTTATAAAGTCTGTCGTTATGGTTTGGTTGATTGGAAGGCTGGTTGTTTCTGGAAAGAAACACACAATTCCATGACAGGAAAAGATTATGATGAGAATTGGAAACTTCTTTCTCCTGAACAAGTTTTAAAATATCGTTGTGGCATTTGCTATGATACTGCTATGATGTCTCACCATTTCTTAACTAAATGGAAGATTCCTCATCAATTTTTCTTTGGAGGAACAAAGAGATCTCTTAGTGACGATTACGATAGTGATGCAACGCATACGTTTGTAATTTATCAAGATGGGAATAAATGGAAATGGTTAGAAGGATCATGGGAACCGTTCATAGGTAATAATTGGTCAGAATCAGATCCTGTAGCATTAATAAAACATATTGGCAAAGCTATGGCTAATGCTAGTCATTATACAAACTTTGTTTCAAGAATAACAAAGTATCCGAAATATGGAGTTAATATGCATGAGTTCCATCATTTCTTAAAACCAGAAATGTATAGTCCGCAATTAGAAGTTGCTCCTGATTCGAAGTATTCCAAAGAAGATTATTCTAACGAGCAAGTCGTATCTGTCTTTTCTGACAAATTCTTTGATGAATATTTCATGAAGAAGTTTAATTTTAAGACTATTAGTTTTCCAGAAGAAGAAGTTGAAACACTTAGTAAACAAGATCGTATTATTACAACCAGAGTAAGTTCTGATTATGATAGATTCCATGAAGGTGATATTGTCCAAACTTTATGGAGAAAGAAATATAAAGTAGTAAAGCGTGTTGAAATTACAGATATTAAAGATCATCCCTATTATAGTGAACTTACAAAGGATCAAATCGAATTCTTATCTAAGTATGATAAGATTGCTGTTTTGACTTTAATGATCCAAAAAGAAGAAGAATCTAATGAAGTTTTAGCTGAAAAAGGAATCAAAAACGGATATCTCTATCATGGATCTCCTAAGTACTATAAAGTATTAAAACCACAAACACAAAAAGATGCTAATGGAAAGAAAGCTTTATCTTTATCTCCATACAAAAGCATAGCATCGATGTTTGTAGTTGAATTTAATGATTTTAGAAAAGAGTATGATAGATGCTGGTTTAAAATAGCACAGTGGTTCACTGATAATAAAGATCATAGATATGAGTGTTCTAAATCAATAAACATTTATCACAATATTCCAGGATTCAATACGGAAAAAGTATATAAAGGATATCTGTATACTGTTAATGCAGAAGAAGCATTAAAAGATGCTACAGATAATCCGAGATGGAAAGGTGATAAAGAGGTTCTTTCTTATGTTCCTGAATTAAAGCCAGTAAAGGTTGAACAAATAGAAGTCAAAGTTATTTTCAAATATGATCTGGAGAAATGCGAATGCAATTACAATGCTGTTCGTAAATCGGAAGCATCTAATGAAGCAATTATAGCAAGAGTATCTAAGAATATCAAAAATAATCTTGTTTATCATGCTTCACCATTTGAACTCAAGAAACTTAAAGGAAGTGCAACTCTTGCTGTATCAGGTGAAAAGGGTAGTGTTTTTGTATCTCCTTGTAAAGGACTTGTTTCTTGTTTTGTAGTGAACAAAAAAGATATCCTAGAAAACATAGAAAAGCAACTCGGTAAAAGAGTTGTGAGTTGCAACTTTGGCTATGATGTTTGGAATAAACCTGTTTCTGAACTTTATGAACTTCCTAAAAATGTAACAATAGAAATGAATATCAGAGGATTTAAACCTTTCAAAGGTACGTCCACTGGATATCTTTACACTATTGATTTTAGCAAATATAAAGACAAATGTCATATGTTCAATAAGAATCCTAACAGTGATGTTGAATTTCTTATTGAAGGTGATGTGGATTATATCAAAGCTGAAAAGATAACAGTCAATTGGACTTGTGTATCTTCTGAAGCTGAAATCAAAAGAAAAGGAGAAGGACAACTTGGAACTTCTGATTTAGGAAGAGAATCAGGTGAAGAAGGATATAAACCTGGACAAATGAAAATAACAGATATCAAATCAATCGATGATTTAAAAACTTTCTATAAAACAGTAAAATACGGTTTTAGAGAATCAGATCAAGATGCAGCTACTGAGTGGAGACTTTCCACTTATCGTTATCTTTTACATCACCCTGTTGGTATTTGCTACGATACAGCTGTAATGTCAGATTATTTCTTAACTCAATGGAATATTAAGCACATGATGTTATTCATGTATGCTGATATTAACAAAGGTTGGGAAAATACTCCTACACATATGACTGTTATCTATCAAGATCCAAATGATAAACTATACAAATGGTTAGAAGGATCTTGGGGTGATTTCAAAAATAACAATTGGGCTGAAAAAGATCCAAGAGTATTAATTAAAAATATTGCAAAAGCACACGCAAATTCATGCCATCATCTTGTTAAAATTGGAGCGGTTGAAAAAGCTCCTCTTGATGGAACATGTATGATTGAATTTTATAATCAGGTTAGAGCGCAATGTGATCATCACTTATTTGCTAGTATTGAACCTGATAAGCAGCATGCTGAAGAAGATCTTAAAGCTGATCTTGAACAAACTAATACTCAATTTAAAGAAATATCAAATATAGATGATGCTTGGTGGAATTATATCACAGAAGCTGTTAATCTTGCAGCAGAAGCATCTGGTGATGAAAAATGGACAAAACAAGAAGTTAAAGATAAAATTACAAAAAATAATATCAAAGTTTATGCTTTAATTCAAGAAAGATATCTTCCTGGAAAAGGTAGAAACTTTGCAGAATATTTTTCACTTGTTGGTATGTCCCAGTTTACACCAAGTACAATGTATATTTCTAATGTTGCAATTATGCCTAAATTCCAAGGAAAAGGATTTGGTAAATATTTAATAAGAGCTACAATAGATAAGATTCGTTCTGAACATCCGAAGAAAGATATCTTTATTAATGTAGCTACTAAAAATAATAGAGCTAAATCTTTATATGAAAAAGTAGGATTTAAAGAGATGAGTACTACTGAAAATAGTATTAAGATGGTTCTTAAAGCTGATGCACCAGCGATGGAATCCTTCGCTGATGTAAATTGGACCGAAGAAGATTTCAAAGAAGCTGTAGAAGCTCTTTCTAAAAATATCACTAATTATCTCAATATAGGTAATCATGCTGAAATTAAATCAGCACATCCTGATTGGGAAAAAGATGCATCAGAGTATTGTTCTGCATTCTTACAGAATGGTAAAATAGAAAAGAGTAAAATATTACAGCAGATCCTCAGTCGTATTAAACTTCCTTCAGAAAAATTAACAGATGCTACTTCTACTATAGAAGTAAATCAGTATGATAGATCACAGTTAGGCTCTATAGCTCGTTCTATTTATGAGTTCTATATCAAATACATGTTACGTTGCAATGTGTTTACAAGAAAACTTGCGAAACTGTATTTCGATCAACATGCAAATGAAGATTGGGCACATGATGTTAGAATCGAAGAAACATCAAAACAATATGCTTATAATCTTTTAGATGAAGATCAGATTATCAATTATGCTCCTTATATCGTAAAAGAGTATGGACCAATTGAACTCAAATCTTCTTTTGATCTATTAACTGATAACTATGTTAATGAATATATTGCGAAGATGGAAACAGATCGCAGATCTAAAATGTATTCGTATCCTGATTATTGGGATCCATCGAATATGCCAGACTTTGCATTAGTATTTTATCTTGCAGAATTAACAGTTATGCACCATACTGATAAACTTTATCAGAGTGCACTAATTGAATATGATGTTTCAGAAGATCAAAGCGAAAGAGCTATTGCTGTATACGGAGAACTTCGTGATTTAGCAGAAAGAAAAGCTGATGAGCTCATATCTACTGAAGCTGAAAAATACATTCAGGAAGCTGGTAAATATTACGTTCTTCGTGGGTTCCCTGTATATCCATTTATGCACAGATTACAAAGATACTATAATTCTAACAAACTAAGTAACTTAATTTCTATTGTTAGATCAATTGGTATTACATCTTGGTATACAGCAACAAGAACTGTAAAAATCCATAGATTCTTTGTTCCTGAAATTATTCTTCTTTTAACCAAATTCAAGATGGCTCCAAATATAGTAGAGTATCTTCAGAAAGAAACTTGGTTAGGAGAAAAGTCAAGTATGCACACTGATTGTAATATCAATCGTGTATATACAAACTTAAATTGTACTCTTTATCCTCACCAAGACAAATTCATTCGTGAGTATGCTGATCATAAAGATTCGCACAAACTTCGTGGATATCTTTTATCTTTCTCGCAGGGTCTTGGTAAAACCATAACTTCTGTAGCATTAATGGAAGCATTAGGCAAAGAACGTGTTGTTGTGATTTGTCCTAAGAATACAATGGTAGAAACATGGAAGTCTCACTTCCAAAGATTTTATAAGAAACCACAGACTATTTATGTGGCAGGAGTAGATAAAGAATTTACAGGTCAAAGATTCTGTATATTTAACTATGATGCAATTGACAAGATGAATTCCATGTCAGGTGTTAAAACAGCTAACATGGGTGTCATTGTTGATGAAAGTCATAACTTCTTACGTATGCAATCTAGTCGTACTAGAAAACTCATTGACTTAGCAAAAGAATCTAATAAAACAGATATGCTGCTAATGTCAGGTACACCAATCAAAGCATGCGGTGTTGAAATGATACCGATGCTTTCAATTTTGGATCCGATGTTCGATGAAGAAGCTGCTCAAATCTTTAAAGACTCGTTTGGATACAGTACTCGTATTGCTAGTGATGTTCTGAATGCAAGATTACATTGCATCATGGAACGTGTTACGAAAGATGTACTTGATCTTCCACCAAAAAATAAATCTACGATTAAAATTAAACTTCCTGATGGCGACAAATACACAGTCAAGGAAGTTAGAAAAGGTATGGAGAAATACATTCAAGAACGTATGAAATTCCACCGTGATCACATGGTAGAATATAGACAAGAGTTTGATGAATGTATGGATTATTTGAATAAATCAGAACTCAAAGATGATCCTGATTTTAAGAGATATAAAGCAATTTTGAATAAATTAATTCATAACAAAGGGAAATTTGATCAAGGTGATGAAGAAGTTACTTGGCTAAACAAATATGAAAAAGAAGTTGTGGAAAAGCAACTCCCAACCGAATTACTTCAGAAGTTTAGACATAGTAAAGCTGCTATTAAATATTTACATCTTAAAGTACGTGGTGAAGTGTTAGGGCAATATCTTGGAAAACTAAGAATTGAAATGACATCTAGCATGTTAAAGAGATGTGAATTAAAGAAATTAATTGATGAGGCTCAGAAGAAAACAATCATTTTCACATCTTTTGTTGATACTATCGAAACGTGTGAAAAATTTGTCAAGTCTATGGGCTATAAACCGATTGTAATTTATGGAAAAAACTCTGGCGATATTGCACCTCTTGCTAAGCAATTTCAGACAGATCCATCATTCAATCCTTTAATAGCATCATTGCAGACTTTATCTACTGGTGCCACACTTACAGCAGCTAATCGTGTTATCTTCTTGAACAAACCCTGGAGAAGTGTAGATTATGAACAAGCCTCCGACCGTGTTCATCGAATTGGTCAAGACTGTTCTGTGGATATTATTTCCTTGGTTCTTGATACTGGTGATAAGGGTAATCTGTCTACTCGTATGGAAGATATAATGAATGCATCTGCAATGGCATTCGATGCTATTGTTGAAGAACATAAAGAAAAAGAAGATAAGAAGAAAAAGGCTGCCAATGAAGCTTTCTATCTCCCTCTTGAT
>Ga0247611_10010646_pt1 | contig 10770 bp, 3 predicted proteins | sample 177DNAGHGhighgp2_FD_192422 | JGI IMG/M metagenome (GOLD analysis project Ga0247611, IMG submission 192422) | Sheep rumen microbial communities from Palmerston North, Manawatu-Wanganui, New Zealand - 1770 DNA GHGhigh gp2 | ecosystem: Host-associated > Mammals > Digestive system > Stomach > Rumen ... | reverse complement strand
CGCAACGTAGCAGCGAAGTGAGCATAATAGGTAGCCGCGCCGCTTACGGTAGGCGTAGCATCGTTCTCATAAACTTTCTCTCCATTTGCCTCAGTTGCCCAACCGTCAAACGTATAGGTATATTGCGCCGTAGCGTCCTTGGTAGGAGTCGTTCCGTTAAAAGCAGTAGCCGCACCATAGTTCTGGTTGTCATCCGTCTCTAAAGTAATCGCACCATCCTCGCTCTTCCAAAGAACCATATATTGGTTTACCGTACGGGTGAAGACGGCTTCAATATTATCCACATTGCCTGTCACCGTAGCCGGAACATTGTCCCATTGACTAAATGCGTAGGTATATTGCGCCGTAGCCGCAGCAGGCGTAGCTGTTGCTACTGTTGCTCCGTTCACTTTCAGTACGTTTCCGTCCGTTGTCACGGTCGCTCCATAGGGGGCACTGACTGAGGAGGGAGTTATAGTACCATATCCCGCTTCTGCTGTGGTTATCGACAGGGGGTATTCTCTCGCGGTCTTATTGAACGTTGCGGTGTAGGTTGCATCGGCAGTAACTTCGGAAACAACGGACGGTGTCCAGCCGGCAAACGTGTAAGTCCACTGTAGGTCTTGATAGTCGCTAACCGAAGGAGGCGTAGTTGTTTCGCCATATTTCTTCTTCTGTTGCTCAATGATAGTACCATCTTCACGCTGATAAATGACATTGAATTGCAGCAAAACAGGAGTGAACTGCGCCGTGAAGGTGATGTCACCCTTGATAGCAGGGAAGGCTTCGCCTGCGGCGATAGAGCCTGCTTCCCATCCGTCACCGGCCTCCCATGCCCAACCGGCAAACTCATACGAGTTACGGCTGTCATTGGGGTGGAACGGTTTCGCGCCCGTGTACGCGGGTACCGTATTATAATCTATAGTCTGATCAACACCAAGCGATGTTCCGTCATAGTTCACAAAATGAGCTGTATATTGACGCGGGGATTCGCTAAAATATGCCGTATAAACCATACCGTCCACGGTCACAGGCTGCAAAGTAGCCGGATCCCAATGATCGAAGGTATAGTCGGTACTTACCGTCGAAGCCAAAGTAGGATTAGCAGGGAATGCCGTCGGGGTCTCTTCAAAATTGAAGAAAGGTGCATCAATAATCGAACCGTCCTGACGCTTAAAGAGTACCTGATATTTCAAATCGGTTTGACTGAACGTAGCCACATAATATACATCGCCCGTTACCAACGCCAAATTATCGGTCGTGCCATAGTGTGTTGCACCTTGTTGCCAACCGGTCCACTCATACGAGAAGGCAGATGTGTTCGCGCGGAACGGAGTCACACCTCCATATACCGGACGCGTTTTATTATATTCCACATCCGTTTCGTATAGTACCGATGCCGCGTCGTAATTATAGAACGTCACGTGATATTGGCGGGTTACCCAAGTATAAGATGCTGTATAGGTAGCCGCAGCAGTTACAGTTGCAAGTGTTTTATCCCAACCACTAAAGTTATACACCTTATCCACCGATGAAGCTTTGAGAGGGATGGTACTAGCTGTTTTTTCATTATATTTAGTTTCAAACAGCGCTTGCAGCTCTGCACCCGTCGTACCAGCATCTACCAATCCTGCCCAAAGGTCAGAATTATCGTCGTTCTTAAACGTGATGGTATATTGATACTTAGATGTTTCGAAATATGCTGTGTAAACCGTTTCATCGGCCGTAACTAATGGTAAAGTAGCATTCTTATCATACATATTACCGTCCTCGTCACGCCATCCGATCCAGTCATGTTTCTCAGTACTGGTATTCGCCCATACCGGGTTAGAACCGAAGAACTGAGGCGAAGTATTGAAACTATACAAATCGCCGTAAGAGCCGTTGGTTATCTTGTTGCCGTCTTTGTCTTTCCAAATTACCGTTACTTTCTTCGGTTTCCAATAACTTACACTATTGTCCCAATAGAAATAGGTACCGTAGTTATCGAAATAGTCATTATTTGCAACATAATATGTTGTTCCCGATATTACCTCCGGAGTCGGATCTACTTCCCACCATACGCAACTCTTATTTGCTGTAGTTGCTTTGGCGTTAATAAACATACGCGTACCATCTTCACTATGGTATGCATGGTCACCATTGGCATTTGCTTCTACTGCCACCCAATCAGACGGATGAATAAGTTGCTTATCGCCACTTCCATTGTTCTTATAGGTAAAACATCCATCTTCATAAGACAGAATCCAACGATATACATGATCATCATCCTCCATGTAAATCCACGTCTTGTTAGCCGGTGTATTGGCCCCTCCTTCATCTTGGCCTGTCTTGGAATAAGTGCCATCCTCGTTCTTAAGCCAAATAGAGTTAAGAGCTTTTCCTACATATTGTCCTGCCGAACCATTTCCTACCAACTGACACAACGTCTTATCCTTCCCGCTGTTTCCTGTAAAAGCCGCTATTGCCTCTGTAGAAGCAGGAGCTGCAGAACCAAATATGATCTTTCCAGCATTCTCTCGCGTAGAACAAATATTTGCACCATGTGCCGTTGTGTAACCAACACCTTGCAAATTCAATGTCCCTTCTATTTCGACCATAGCATCTCCTATGGTTGTACGTGGATTAACTTTCCAACTTGGAGAATAATACGGTTTAAAGAACTTGCCACTATACGAACTCCAATCATCGTAATCATAGAAAAATACACGTGTGTTGGATGGTATCGTCACCGAACCTTCTTTCTTAATGGTTAATTTAGAGCCTGGTATGAAGCAAACGTCGTTCGTAATAGCAATATCACCATAATTAGCAACGATATTAAAATTACTGGTTATTGGCAATACATAATCTTTAGAGTTAACTTCTACATAAACACTCAATGTAATACTACCCAACGATGCTCCACTATTCATGGTCCAATTCATATAATCCGTGCTAGGATCATATTCTTTACGCACCCATGTGTTATCACCTGCAGTAGCAGGATCCATAAGGAACATCGCATTACTTGTTCCTACCATAGTTACCGGTTCATCCGTTACTGCATTACCTACGTATTTCATATAACATCCACTATAGGCTTGTGCGGTTGCGCCCGGACGATAAATAACTGGAGCTTCTATATTTTGATAATAATAGTGCGTTACAAGGAATACACCTTTGCTATTTAAGCCATTGGTATTTCCTCTGATACTTGATGCCATTGTACCGCCTCGCCAATCTCCCAATTGGAAATCCTCATAGATGTACGAACCGTTCTTGGCATTAATTTCTCCCTTACCTGTAATGTATCCCCATGCTTGCAATGAGGAACCACTTTCGAGGTCAATATGCGAACCTTCATTAAGGTATATCCAACCATATGTATTAGCGACAACAGCGGTGCCTATTGAAGTTAAACCGGTATTAGAAACATAAGTTTGTGCACTTGCTTCAATCTTCCCTTTGACTGTCATATTTACACCTTCTGCAAATGTCAACTTGCAATAAGGAGTCGGGGTTGAATAAGTATAACTATTAACATTTACCCATGAAGGCGAAGTTCCTACTGCTGTTGTTTGGTTAGACTTATAGGGGACAAGCAATGTCGTATTAGCCGGTATCTCATAATCACCTTTGGACAATGTGTAGTTTGCCGTCATTACAATCGTCCATGTGCTCGATGGCGAAGCATTAACGACCTGCAAAGCCTCCTCAAGCGAAGCGTACGACGTACTATTTTGCGTAATTTTACATACCGCCTCACCGGTCATGTCGCCTGTTATACGCCAGTTATATCCTTCTGTTCTCTCAGGTGTTCCTGCTTTCGTGGCAACTTTATTCATTTCCTCGCCGAGTTTTTTGTCAAGGTTCTCATCTTTTACATAGTAACCGCCGTTGAGAACAAAGTATCCCGGTTCACCGGCAAGGCTAACATCAGCATAAGGTGTTGTTCCAGATGTACCTTTGAACTTACCATCGTTTGATGATTAAGGTAGGAGTTGCGGTAGCTTCTCCTTGTACAGTAGGATCTGCAACACCTGCTGCATAAGCAGTACCTCCGGTTGCTGTTGCCGTATATTTACCGCCATTAATGGTTGCCTCAGCTGCATTCGCATAATTACCTGCGAACTCGCCTGAAGTTACTGCTGCTTTATTGGCGTGCAGATAAACGGCATACGATGTGGCTCCGGCTGTAGCCGCAGCAGTTACATCATTGCCATCTCCAAGGATTGCCTTGCCATGCCAGTCGTAGCCATTCGTTGTGCTGGGAGCAGATGCATTCACGTAGATACCATATACCGTTGTCGTTCCGCTGGCATTGATCTTGGTATTTGTAACAGTCGTTTCCTCTTGGTCACTAATGATCATACCGTAACAAGTGGTGGTTTTCGTATTTACCGTGATGTCTGCGCCATCAACGGTACTCGGACCGGCTGTACGGATACCACATGCTGTTGTTGTTCCATTCGTCTTGACATCCAGTTTCACATTCTTTACGGTCATTTCCGTTGCAGCCGTTGCAGCCTTGTCATTGGACACTGCCCTATTAACAGAGTAAATACCATGTGCAGTAGTGGTGGCTGCTGTTACTTTGTAGGTACCGCCATTGACTATCGCCTTTCCGGCTATAGCATAACTACTATTGCCGGGGAATACAGCTGCCCAAATATCTGCATTAGCCTGCGTCACCTTGCCTGCATCTATACGACCTTGCATATAAGTGTCGAAAGCAGATTGTGTATATTGATACGACACTGCATTCAGATATACGCCGTATGCTGTAGCACCTGTTCGCGCAGTTACTGTAACATCCAAATTATTTAATTCCGCATCACCTGCATAGTTGAAACCAGTCCAAGCAGCGTCTGTATTATATGGCACATTCGCAGCGTCCACACGTACGCCATAAACTGTACTGGTTGCTGAAGCCTCGATCTTCACACCCGAGGCCTTCAACTTACCACTGACCGTATAAATACCATCTGCCGTTGTTGAGCCTGAAGTCGCGTAGAACTCACCGCCGTCAATCGTACAGTTACCGCCGTTGCTGACCGCACGAGATGTTGTGGTTCCGGCATTGGCAATAAACTTACCGCCGTGGATATTGAGTGTGGCAAATCCTTCTGCCTTGCCTCCTAATTTACGCTCGGCTGTTACATTGGACTCCGAATCATACGTCGACTTCGCCCGAGTGGACGTTCCGATTGCATACGCGTAGACCGTTCCTGTATTAGCTGTATAAGTACCACTGTTAACCGTCACCGTAGCACCACCGGCATACTCACCATAATAGTTGGGCTGAGCATTTTTATAAACTGTATTAGCAGATGCTACTGCCCACACGGCATAAGCAGTATGGTACTTGGTAGTAGTGGCAGTAACTTCGCAGTCTGTCAATTCGATATTGGCGAAATAGATAGCACCATGTGTCGTATTTATGCCACCGTTAGCATAAACACCGTAAGTATAATAATACTGCGATGTTACGTCAATCTTGGTATTCTTTATCTGAATTACATCATAATGATTCGTCTTTGACTGATAACTACCATTTGCAATAACACCATACGCGTAACGACCTAATGTAGAGACATTTATCGTTGCATTTTCTATCGTACCTGTAGAAGCAGCTTTATTGGCATGAGAACCATCTGTAGCCACTGCTGTGCCCATTGCGGCATTAGAGCAGTCAAATAAGACTCCATAAGCATACCTCGTTCCATCCGCATCAGCTGTACAAGTAGAGTTGATGGTACCGCCTTTCATCGTCAAAGTGCCCCAATAGCAATTGGCTGCAGTTGCAGAAGCAGCGGCGGACAAAGTGATACCACGGCAGTTGGAATAGGTGGCGATAACATTGATTGTACCGTCATTGATATTGACTTTACCGGGGGCGGAAACACCGTAGATATCTTGATATCCATCCACCTCTATTTCACCAGCATTCATCGTGAAAGAGGTATTGTTGTTCTTATTTGATGTTTGCAGTACACCTTGTGAGTTATTATATCCATGAACTTCTATTTTACCACCATTCATGGTTACCGTCGTACCAGCTTGGTTGTAAATACCTACCGCACGTCTGCCCGATGCTCCTTTATTTTCGCAATACAGTGTACCGCTTTCGAAAATCAAATTACCTTTTTCGGCATTTACTACATAAGCAGCACCGGCATAGGCATTATTGACATTTTCTATTCTACCACCGGTCTTGGAGTCCTTAATTGTAAGCGTCTTGCCTGCTGTGTTTAGATAAATGATTGAACCATTGTAGTTGGCTGATAGTATTTTACCATTTAGGTCAAGAGTAAAAGTGTTGGTTACTTTTTGGTTGGCATTCAGACTACCACCTGTCACATTACGTAATACCTGCAATGTACAACCGGCATTAGCAGCGGTATTGGCTTTCGTCCAAGCCGTAGCCCAATCACCTTGATAAATCAGCGTTTCGCCGTCTGCTGCAATGACCTTGGCATCGTCGGTTGCCAGTGCCTCCGAATGACCGGTGATGGTGACTGTTTTTTCCAGACCATTGGCAGCAGTCAGTTTCAATTGTTCTACAGTTTCGCCTACACCATTGTTGGTATTGAACTCATAATTAACCGTTACGGTCGTTACGCCGGTCGAGAAGTTCGGTGTTACCGTATAGCCGGTTACGCTGAACGAACCGCTTCCGCTGGTATGCGTGAGAGTCGGAGCGGTCGGGAAGTCGTCCTCGGCACCGTAAGTATAGGTAAAAGTAGCCGAACCCGTCTTACCGGACTCTCCCTGCGTTGCAAACACTTCCGTTGCTTCCGCACTCACGAACGTCATTGCGGGGAAGTTAGCCGTTACCGTACAGGTCTTTGCTGCGCTTCCGCTTGCTTTTGATTTCAGCGAAACGATTGTAGAATTGTTACGGCTGGCACCACCATAAGTTCCACCGCCATTGAATTTACCAGTAGCAACAACATTTGTTCCATCTAAAGCCCAACTGGTAATTGTAAACTTACCATCAGCTGTCTCCGGAGATTTGTCCAAGTCCAGCGCAATCGTTTTCAGATTGGAAGTAGCAAATGTTACCGTAAACGGATAATCGGTCGAAGGATTCGTCGGAGCAAGATCCTTAGAGGTTGGAGTCGCACTATTTACCGTCACAGCCACGATATTAGCTGTCGCAGTATAACTTGTACCGCTACCTGAAGATGAAGACTGAGCACAAGCCACACTACCACTGAGAGTAGCAGCGGTAGCCGGTCCGGCTGTAATCTTACCGGATACCGTAACATTATATCCTGGATCAACATCCACCCACCAATAATACGTTTGATTTGTACCACTTGTCGTACTACCGGCGCTTTTGAGAGCACCGGAAGTTTCGCTGCCAGGCTTTGAATTGCTGGTAGCATAGTACACCTTTCCCTTACCCGTTTCTCCTGTTTTGGAGATAGTCAAGTTGGCATAGTAGGTTGTAGAGCTACCACCCGCCCAGGCATTTCCGATGCCGAGTACCAGCACACACAACAACATCGCCGCATACTTCCAGACACGGGTATTCCTCCTGTCTCCATCGGATGCTGATCGGATGCTCATCGGATGCTCATCGGATGCTCCGTATGACGTCGCCGTAACGACACCTTGACTGTCACACGACTTCGCCGCATAGCGGAAGAGGTTTAGGTTTGCCCCGCCCCCGCGACGAATTAAATTCATTGATTTAAAAATTTTTGTTTCCATATCTTTTTGTATCATTAAATTATTATCTTTTTGTATATTAAATTATTTTCTTATATTTGAATCGGTCAAGATTGGTGCCGATAAGTTTTTATATCTTTTTTATTCTTATCCTCAATATTACACGTGCTTGCACATATGCGGATGAGCTTTGCACGTTGAGGGTGCAAAGTTAATGCTTTTTTTATAAATAAAAAAGAAAAATGAAAGAAAAATGCCAAAAATCCAGATTTTGCTATTTTAATGTAGCAAAAACACCTATACGCTTGAGTGGAATTACGATTTTGGAGGATTACAGAGTAACGAGATCACGGAATAACGGGATGACGGGATGACGTAATTACGGGATTACGACAAATTATTTCTGTTCAAATTTTCTTGTTCCGGTGCAATTGGGATAGTCGCTACAGCTCCAGAACGGTTTGCCGGAGTTAATGCCTTTCTTCGCCATCCTTTTGAGCATCGGTTTGCCGCAAACGGGACATTGCGGGGCGTCCTCGGAGAGGCTGTCGGCAGTGCGTTGTTTGAGGCGTTCGGCAGTAAGCGCTTCGGTAAACCCACCCTCTTCCGTAAAGGACGATAACTGCTTCTCAATCTGCTTGTTGAGCATGGTCGTTAGGCGGTTGCAGAGCACCAAAATGCCTCTCGCCGCCTGCATGGAATCGACCGTCTTGAGCCAGGGGGTCGAACTTATGCTTTTGCGCGAGAATATGTTGCGAGCTCTGATATTGAACATCATCTTTGTACTCGGGAGAGTCCAAAGGCAGAGTGGCGATAGAGATATATTCCGATGCTTGATTCGACCACGGTAACTGGTCGGATTGGAGGAGCCAGTTGATATAATCATTTGCCAACTCGGAGAGGCTGGCACGCGCCACGTCGGTCAGTTTCATCTCCGTCTCGCGGGAAGTATAGTGGCGCGAATTACCCTCGGCGATATTAGCGGTACAGGAACGTGCCGCCTGCGTCATCTGGTCAAACTGCCGCCCGCAGGGATCGTTCTGCAGCGTCAAAAACGCTCTACAGAAGTCCTGGGTCGCGAGTTGAATGACATTCGCAAGGATCCATGTGTCTAACCAATAATATCCGGCAACACCTATTTTCATAAGAGATTTATTTAAGGGGTTGTATATTTAAAATATTTTTTGTATCTTTGCACCCGATTTACATCTAAAGTATGGATTAAGACCGATTGAGGGGTGGTGATAAACACCGTAATTAACGTTCCGTCCCCATACTTTATACATCCAAAAACTGGATAGTTCATTGGGCTTTTGACCCCGCATTCGCAACGATAGTGTTCAGATGTATCAGATGTTAATCGTGCACAACTTAAAGTTTAATGTTATGACCTACATTGGTATTGACGTAAGCAAGGATTCGTTCGTGGCAGCTTATCCGACTAAGAGTGGTTACACCACCAAGACATTCCCTAACACCACTACTGGTGTGCGCAAGTTCGTTAACTCGTTACCGGCGGATTGCCATTGTGTGATGGAAGCGACTGGCAACTACAGCATGCTTCTCCTCTATCTACTCCAACAGGCTAATATTATCGTTAGCATGGAGAATCCGCAGAAAATTAAGCATTTTGCACGCGCAATGCTGTCCACTACTAAGACAGACGAGATTGATGCAAAACTGATTGCTACGTATGGCGAGAAGATGACTCCTGCGCCCTATAAGATTCCCACGGAAAGTATTATTCTGCTTAAGCAGAAACGTACTGTTCTTAGGCAACTTAAGAAGCAACTTACTGCTACAATCAATCTCCAACAATCGTTAGCAGTGTTGCCCAAGCAAGATCCTGCAAGTAAAGTAGCCATAGAGCAAACTGTTAAATTCTTGCGCAAACAGATCTCTAAAATGGAAGAGGAGATAACTAACCTTTCCACTAAAGAGTTTGGACGTCAAGTTAAACTGTTAACCTCTATTAAAGGTATAAGTGTTACTATCGCGTCTGCGCTCATCTTAGCTACCGGAGGATTTACCTACTTTAGCAATGCCAAGCAAATATCCCGATTCCTCGGTCTTTGCCCCACCTACCAACAATCCGGTACGTCAGTCAATTTCAAAGGTCATATTAATCGCAATGGAGATACACATCTGCGCAGTCAAATGTATGTCGCTGCTTTCGCATCTATTAGGTGTAATGCTGCTTGCAGAGAAACTTACGAACGTCTGCGCGCAAGAGGTAAATCCGGCAAACTTGCCGTTGTCGCTGTCGCTAACAAACTTATCCGTCAAGCATTCGCTGTTGTCACAAACAATCAACCTTATATAGATGGATTTGTATCATCTTATGCGTAGAAATTAATTTTTACTAAATTTTTATTATAGTTCGTTAATTTTTCAGTTGCTCCACTAAGGCATCGCTGATGTTATTGCCTATCTGTTGGCAGACGTCTTGGCTCCAGCGTTGGGCCATGGCGATACGAGACGATTGGTCTTCTATGCCACGCAGTTTGGCATAGATGTAACCGGCATTGAAATTATCTCCGGCTCCGACGGTACTGACAGTTTCGATTTGGGCAACCGGATAGATCTCACAACCAGTAGGCGTATAGACGCGAATGGATCGTGCTCCGTCGGTTAAGATGAGTGTGGAACAGAGGGGACGAATACGTTCATAGATAGTGTCAGCATCCTGTAAATCAAACAGATAGTCGAAGTCCTCCATCGAACCACGTACGACAGATGCAAGCCGCATATTCTCCTCGATATTCGGCAGGATTTGCGGCAACTCATCGATGTGATTCTTGCGAAAATTGACGTCATAATAGAGCCATACTCCGGCTTCGTGTGCTTCTGTGATGAGTTTGCGTGTGACAGGACGAATGACGGGATTGATAGAAAAGAACGACCCGAAAAGGACGATATCATCGGCTGTGATCTGCGGCAACGGGATATCCAGCAAGTCCCTCTTGTGGTCCTTGTAGAACTCATACTGAGCGTCATTGTGTTCGTTGAGGAAGGCTAAAGTGATATGCGACTTGGTGTTCGGATGTCGGCAGACATACTCATCGGAAACGCCATTTTTGCGTAGAAAAGCGCAAATCATATCTCCGATATGGTCAGATCCCGTTTGGGTAA
>Ga0247611_10010645_pt1 | contig 10771 bp, 5 predicted proteins | sample 177DNAGHGhighgp2_FD_192422 | JGI IMG/M metagenome (GOLD analysis project Ga0247611, IMG submission 192422) | Sheep rumen microbial communities from Palmerston North, Manawatu-Wanganui, New Zealand - 1770 DNA GHGhigh gp2 | ecosystem: Host-associated > Mammals > Digestive system > Stomach > Rumen ... | reverse complement strand
TTTAAATCTACTGAGTTGTTAAACAACTGTTGTTGTGGCATGTACTTAGAATATGTAGAAATATTCTGTGCAAATAATGGAATACCAAATGCACATGCTTCTAGCCATTTAATATTTGATTTACATCTATTAAATTCACCATCTTGTAATGGAGCAACAATTGCATTTAATCGAAGATTTTGCATCATATTTTGATATTCAAGAATTGGAACACCAGGATGATATTCAATTTTTCCTGAATCAAAATATTCAGCTAATCGTTCTGGCTTATAACCAAAAAATACCCATCTAAAATCATCAACTGTTTCTTTAATGCAATCTAAAATAATATCTAGATCATCATTAATCCATTTATAGTCTTTTGCTTCTACTTCATTTCCATCAAGATCTTTCCAAATAATTTTCTTTTGACCGTTTTCTTCAACTTCGATTTTTTCTACAATATTTCCATTTTCATCTTCATACCGATTTTCAATATTATAATGTGACATTGAACCAACAACACCAATTCTTGGTTTATTTTTAAAATCCTTAAAGTTCTTTAATGAAAGATCTTTAATAAATTTATTTCCATATAACCATCTTGGTAGATAATTTGGAATAGCAATAATATTTTCTAATGGAACATCATATCTTCTATGATAGTAATCCTTAATATAATCTGTTGTTGTTAAAACAAAATCAGCAGAATTTAACATTTTTTTAATGTTTTCTTGTGATTTTTCGTCTTTAAATCCTTTATAACCACGATTATATCTTACAATATCCTTATAATGCATTGCATCATCAATATTGTAAATTGTCCAGAATCTAAAATTTTGTGAACATGTACAAATCAAATCATTAAAAAAATGCATTTGCGCGTCATTGACCAATCTTTGAACCATAAACATATTTATGTTTTGATAAAAATTTTGATCTAAAATGACACGATCAATAATATTAATCTTTGTTTGAAATGCTTGTCCTAACGCCCAAATTGTTTCAATTGGCCAAATACCTCTCCACTGACCTGTCCCATTATAATCAGATGGAAAAAACACATTTATATAATCCATACTATTTTAATATTAAAAATATCTTTAATATAAATTATACAAATATATAAGAATTATTTTGATATTAAGATTTTTTTAATATATGAAATAAGTCTATCTTCATCAACAATTTTATAATTCCAAACATCAATGCCCATATTAATATTTAAGACTTGATGTTCAGCATCAACTAAATATTTCCATTTATCATGAACATGTCCGCAAAGATGAATATCACCAGGTAAAAATGTTCCAGCCGCGAATTGACTTGTACTTGGATAATGACTAATACTTACATCTGTAAATGGACCAAGTGTTGTTCTAATATATTTTCCAATTGATTTTACTTTATTATTTTTATCATGATTTCCTTCAACATTTACAAACGTTGGATTTATTTTTGATAATAATTCAGTTGGATTTATTTTACTTCCTGCTTCATTTCTATCTTGGCCATAACAAAATAAATCACCAATATGAATGACAATATCTTCTGATTTTGCAAATAAATTGCACATTGAAATTAAGACTTCATTCATATAATTGATATTTGGAAATGGCCTTTGATATGCATTTAAAACATTTGCAGAATTCAAATGCCAATCAGCAGTATAAAACTTTTTAGCCATTAAGAAATAAAGTCAGTAAATTGATTTAATTGTTTATTATATTCTGACATATTTTTAATTGTTAATTTACTAGATATATCTGAAATTGCTTTTAATTCTGCATCAGATAAATTAGAAATTGTATCAAATTTAATTTCAACAATAAGTGTTCCATTATTTATTCCATAACCGTGAACATAGATAATTGCACCATCTTTAGTTCCTTTTGGAATATTTAACGCATTCTTCTTTATTCCATACGGTGTAATTAAATCTGTTTTTCCACCAGTTACAGCTAATAATGGTGAAATATATTGCGTAATTTTAAGATCATTTGATTTTTCTATTCTTGAAAATAATTTACTATCATTTAAAACATTTATAAAAACATATAAATCACCAGTCGATCCGCCGTTTAAACCACCTTCACCATGACCTTTTACACAAATTCTATCACCAGTTTGTATTCCTTTTGGAATATTAATTGATATATGATGTGTATTGTTTATTCTGCCTGTTGCATTGCATTTTTTGCATGGCTCAGAATTTATTTGACCTGTTCCATGACATTTTTGACATGGAACAACATTTTGAATTATTGTAAATCCATGTTGTTGAACGTCAACAATTCTACCTGTTCCATTACATACATCACATGTTTTTATACTAGAATTTTTTTCATGTTTAGAACCATTACAATTTGGACAAGTATCATCAACTTGAATATCAAATTCACGATGTGAACCAAAAATACATTCTTTCAATGAAATATTTGTTTTTACTTGAATATTTCGTCCATCAATTTTTTCGTCATTTTGCATATGTTGATTATAAGCATTACGACTATTAAAGGAACCAGAAAAATTCCCAAAATGACCGCCAAAGCTACCAGCAAAATCATCAAAAAAATCACCGAACATGCTCGCGTGCCGCCTAAGAAAGTCGCCCAGGTTTATATCCTGGGCCCCTCCAAATCCATTTGATTCAGTTGAAAAACCAAATCTATCATATCTTTCGCGCTTTTCTTTATCAGATAAAACTTCATATGCTTCGGCAAGTTCTTTAAATTTTGTTTCAGCTTCTTTCTTTTCTGCATCCGATTTATTTTGCTGCCGATCTGGATGCCATTGCATTGAAAGTTTTCTAAATGCTTTTTTAATTTCATCTGGTGTTGCAGTTTTGCTAACACCTAAGACATCATAATAATCTCGCTTATTTGCCATAGACTACACCTACTATAATAATATATTGTACAAAAAATTTAAATATATTTTCTATAGAATGGTTCTTTAGATTTATTTGCAAACATTGGAAATGCTTTATGCTCTAATTCTTTTGGTATGTATATATGTTCTAAATTTGGGCAATCATAAAATGTATACTGTCCAACATATTTTAATGTTGCAGGTAATTTTACAATTTTTAAATTTTGACAATTACAAAATGCATTTCTGCTAAGTTGTTCTAATTTTGTATTGCTTAAATCAATCTCTTCTAATGAATTGCAACGAAGAAACGCATCTTCTCCAATTTTTTTAAGTGTATTTGGAAATTTTATATTATTTAATTTTTTACAATCTAAAAATGCACGGCTTTTAATTTCTTCAATATCAGTATCACCTAAATTAATAGATTCAAGATTTAAACAATATTCAAACATTCCAATAGAAATATATTTATTTATTATTGTTTTTGGTAATTTAACTTCTTGTAAGTTTTTACACATATGAAATTGAGTACTGTCATAGTTATCAATACCAATTTGAATACTATTAACATAACTAAAATCTATTTTTTCAATTCCAGTTTCAAAAAAACAATTCCCTCTTAAAATTAATTTATTATTATTTGGTTTAAATATAATATTTTTTAATTTATGGCAATAAGAAAATGCACCTGAACCAAGTGTTGTTACTGTGCTTGGAATTTCAGCTGATTCAAGATTTACACAATTATAAAAACAATCATCAGAAATTATTTTTATTGGTTCAAGAATTTTTATATGTTTAATAAATTTATTACATGAACATAACCTATCTGGAATAGTAAATTCATCATAGTTTTTTCTAAGATCTGATAATGGATCACTCTTGCTTATTCTTTTATGAATATTTTCTGATGTTAAAGTAAGTGTTCCAGAACTATAGTCATAATTATTTGAATTATAAATATTTACTTGTTTACATATCTCTAAATATGATAGTGCATGCACATCATCAAGATTATAAATATTTATTGTTATATTTGGCATACACTTTTTATCCATATTTGTAATTTTAAAACCAGTTGATATAAAACTATCACAAAGTGCTGATGCATTTTCAAAATTTAATGTTTGTACACAACCTGGAATATGTTCAAAAACATTTGTTTCAAAAATTGGATTTCCATAAATTGTTACAGTTTTTATACCACTTGTACCAATATTCATTATTGCATTTTCAAAAAAACGATTAGTAATATAAAAATTACTTGGAAAAACTAATTCGGTTGTATTACAGCTAATATGTGATCTAAATTTTAATGATAACATATCTAGTTTTTTAGTATCATCTTTTTCTACTTCTGGTAATATAATTTTATTTGTTGTTGCTAATAGCGTAATACTTGGATTCCCATAAAAACGTGGCATAAATTCTTTTACAATATCACAGTTCATATATTGATCTAAATCTGCAAATACTATTTTTTGAATTATACCATTTGTTTGAATAAAAACAAGATCTGTACATTTAGAAAAATCAAAAATTACATCACTAAAATTTAAATTTTTTATTAAATCTACTTTAGATGCATCATATGTTAATAATTTAAATTCTTTAATATTAGTTGGAATATATACATTTTTAATTTTTACTGCTTTATCAAATCTTGAATAATTTTTAATATCTTCTTCAATTGTTTGTAAACCATTTTTCTTTAATAAATTAACAATATATAGTAATATATCATAATAATTTTCGTCATTTTTTGGAACATCTTTAAAATCGATATCAATTTCATCTGGAATATATTTAGATATTTCAATACATAATGCTCTAGTGGATTTTACTGTATCATATGAAATAGTATAAACCTCATCATCTTCGTCATCTTCATTTTCTTCATCATAGTCATCATCTTCATCATAGTCGTCATTATCATCAAAATTCCAATATTTTTTATTTTTACAATTTTCAATTGCATTGGCCAATAATTTACAATCTAATTTTATAAGTTCATTGAAAAATTCTTCTGGTTTATTAGAATTACCATATGTTTCATCAATATCATTTAATAAATCTAAACCAGAATCATCCATTGCCAAAATTAAATCTGGTCCAAATCCTTTCATTGCATCAAATATTTTCTTTACATTTGGATTATTTAATGTTCCTTTATTATATTTAAAATCACCATCTAATTTTTTTAAAAACCATATTTGTCTATATTCACTTTCATATATTCCTTGTGAATAACTATCCCAGTGTTCTTTCATTCTTGTGCAATATGGAGAATTAATTTCTTTATCTCCATAGTCAACATTCATATTTGGATTTTGCCAAAGATTAAAAACAAATTTATTTGTCGTTTCATACCCACGTGTTTCCCATGCCATAATATGCTCAGATTCACCAATTAATTCAATTGCAAGAATATCATTTACTTGTAATTTAAATTCTTCTGGTGTTTTTATTGCTATTTTTTTATTTGCTAATTTTCTAGTTTCTGAAAAAAATTTTAAAACATTTTCAAATCTTCGTATTTCATTTAAATTTTTTACTAATATTTCTCGATTATTAATTACGACTTTTTCATTTGCAATATTAGGATGTTTTTCAAGCATATTATAATATTCAACAATTTCATCAATAACATTATTTAAATTATCAATATATCTATGCTTTAATTCTTCTTGAGAAATATTATTCTTTACATCATTTCTATACCAACGAATTATTGGATCGAAATTTAATTGTTGTTTTTCTTTAGACAATGAATCTAATTTAGCTCGAATTTTAGCTTCAATTTCATCATTGTCTTTTGGTAAAATTGTAACTCGTTCTAAAATATTTTTCATATTTATTTTTCTGTTTATATTATATATTTTATTTTAAATTAATATCTGAAACATCGCCATGTTTTGTATAGCGCCATGTCTTATAATCTTTTATCTTTAAAGATTTTACATTTCTTAATGGAATTGTTCTAAATTGATATTTTTTATTTGGCAACATTTCACAAACAACCATGTTGTCTCGTTCTTTATTTGTAGCACGAATCTGTTTTACAATTTCATCATTTCCGCCATTACAGGCATTTTTTACAAAATCTTCATCAAAATGCACTCGTATTTTTCTTGTTGCACCAGTTGATTTCTTTGTAAAAACAATTTCAATAATATTTGTTTTCCAATGTTTTAAGATTTTTCTCATGTAATTCATTGCTTGTTCATGAGTTGCTTCTGTTAAAAGAATTTTTCCTAAATTAGTTTGAATTTCTGATTCACCAATTCCACCTGCATCTACACTACCACCAATATCCCCAATATCTGTTTCTCCACCATCTGGAGTTATATCTTCTGGTTTTGCGTCTGGTTTATCTGGTTTTGGTGGATGAATTGGAAATATTGGCCAATAAGGATAAAATGCACCATATTGTCTATAATTACGTTTTTTTCTTTTCTTTTTTGTTTCATTAAGTTTTACTTTTGATAAAACATACTCATCGTATTTTTTTGATTTATTTAAATAATCTTCCAATGTTCCAGTTTGTTGAGCTCTTATTGGATTTACATCTATAGCAATTCCATCTATTTCAAATTCACCATCTTCTGTTTCTGAATGAAGAATATCAAAAAAATCATCTTCTCGCATTTTTCCTGAATATTCTAGAACAACATCTAAATCAGAATCTGATTTTGCAGTATGTCTATTTCTTGAACCAATTATTGCCATATTAAGAATTTTTGCTTCATAATCAGTTACATCATTTTCTATCATTCTGTCATGTATTCCATCAAGAATTAAATCTTTTAATTCATCTAATGATATATGCTCAAAACCTTGAATATCAGATTCAATGAAATAGTTTTTAGATGATTCATTTATGTTATCAACAATTTTAATTTCTGCAGTATCTGGAATATTAGAATTTTTAAGAATTTTTGGATCAAAATTCTTTGAAACTATAATAACTACATATGGATTAATCTTGAAAAATGCATCTGCATCAGCTTTTGTTACGCTATCTGGAATAGTTATTGTTTTTAAATTAGTATTAAAAAATGCATTTTGACCAATACTTGTAACAGAATTTGGAATTTCAATATGTGTAAGATTAGTACAATACTCAAACATAAAATCTGTAATACTTGTTATGGAATCTGGAAGTGTTATTGATTCAAGACTAGTACAAAACTGAAATACACATTGACCAATACTTGTAACAGAATTTGGAATAGTTACTGATTTAAGTTTGCCACAATCATAAAATGCATAATCTTCAATAGTTGTTACAGAGTTAGGAATTGTAATTGAAGTAAGACTTTTACAACAATCAAATGCTGCAAATCCAATACTAGTCACAGAATTAGGAATTGTAATAGATTCCAATCGATGACAATCACGAAATGCATATTGACCAATACTTGTAACAGAATTTGGAATTTCAATATGTGTAATTAATTTTTTAAGTTCATTATCTATTGAATTATCTTCGATTTCACCTGATATATTTGCAATTATTTCTGCAACAGTTTTATTTGCATTTTCTATTTGATTTTTAATCTTATTTTTTTCTGCAGAAAATATGTTTAAAACTTCTTTTTTAACATTTTTTCCTATTACTTCATCAAGATCAGCCCATCCAAGAAATGCTTTATCAACACTTGTTCCAGGAACTGTATCGTTTGGTTCAATAATATGGTTCCATCTTAATGTGGCTTTTAATAATTTATCGCTATTAATATCAACAAGAATTGCTATTAATGAAGTTCCATATTCATCATATGCAGTTGTTGTATTTGGAACAGGTGGTCTTATATTTTCCCAACCTTTTTTAGCTAATATAAAGAACATTTTAGTTCCATTGTCTACCCAAGAATTATATGTTGATTCTCCATTAGTATGGCACCATTCTGATTGTCCTCTATAACCAGTCTTATCTCCACCAAATTTATCATTTAATTCTTTATATGAACGTATCGGAATAATATCATATCCTTTATCTGATAAAATTAGATTCTTTGATTTTTCTTGTTGGGCCTGAGATATTTGCGATTGTATTTTTTTAGCATATTCTTCAAAATCAGAAAATTTCCATTTAGTTTTTAAATCATCTTTAATTTTAATTTCTTCTGTAGAATTATTTGAAAGATATAATAATGTTTGAATTATTTCATCAAGTTTTCTTTCAATAAACTCCTGATATTTATTTTTATCAGTTCCAGTATATTCAATAAACCACTTAATTATTGTTGAGAAATAACCAAGATTTGAATTCTTATGAGAAAGTGGTCCAAATTCATTTACGATTGTATCAATATCTAACTTAATAAGTGGATTAGAATACCAATCTGTTTGACCCAAAGGTGAAGCCTTTATCATATTAAATGCTGTTTTCTTATAATCTTCAGGCCAATGCTTTCCTTCTGTTATAACTGAGTCATTTGATTCAGCGGTTAATTTTTTATAATTTTCTGCATTGGTAATGCCAAATAATTCTATTGATTTTTTATCTGAAATATTTTGCATTTCTTTTGGCATTAAATTCCAATTTTTCCAAATTCTATCTAACTCATCTCTAGTTGGTTCATTATGTATTAATTCAATTCCAGTTTCTGCTCGCCATCTATGAATTGGACATTTACTTAGTTCATCATATTTGTCTGGAATATACATTTTTATTTCTTCTAATGACCATGGACGTTCATAATTTTCTTTAGTTAATGATTTATTTCTATTATAAAATTCAACATAATACTGGCCATTAGGATTTCTCCATTCATATTCTCCAACTTTTTGTGATGTATTAGATTTATCTGAAACTGTTCCTAAACGCTTATACAACCTAATTGCATCAGTATTGTCTTTATCTACAAAGCAATAAATTAAATCTGCGGTATTCTTATATTTTGAAACAATATCTTTAATTGTTCTTGTTCCATAACCCTTATTTCTATATTCAGGATAAATTTCTAGATCACCAATTCCAATAGCTTTAATATCATTATAAAATGATAAACCATATTTTCCAACTTTATTTCCATTGACAATAATATCAAACCATTGATCGTTATTAGATTCTGATTCATTTGTTCTTTTTAAATTGAACATTCCAGCTGATACAACAAAATTATCATTTTTTGTTAATATTCCATCATATTTTTTTGGTTTGCCTAAAACATCTTTATATTGAATTCCAAAATCTTGAACTTTTGTTTCTGGAGAAAGAATATTATCTTGAACTGAAGTATTATTAACTAAATCAAATGATTGAGTGCTAACATCACCTAGAAGCATTTCTTCTTCTAATCGTGCCATTTCTTCTTCAATTTGTTGTAAAAGCGTTTGTTTCATAATCTTTAATTATTTACTTTTATCAGGATATAAATACTAAAAAACCCAGGTATTACCTGGGTTTTTATTGCGTATTTTATATTGTTTTTACTTTACAATCTTTTCAATTGTTTCTACGTTCTTTAGATCGATAAGTGTCTTAAGTGAATCACCAGCATTTCCAGTTGTTGCTCCACCAACATTCATTACAGCAGGAAGTTTCATCTTACCAATACCTTCAGCATATGCCTTAGCTACACCAATTCGTGTTTCCTTTTCAATTTCAAGTTTTACACGATCTGTTTCTGTAATCTTTCCAGCTAATGCGATTGCTTCCTTTTCTGCCTTTGCCTTTTCAATTGTTTGCTGTGCAATAAGCTTTGTCTTTTCAAGATTTTCAGCTTCTGTTGCCTTTGCAATTTCAGCAACTGTCTTTTCTCGTTCAGCTTCAATCTTTGCAACTTCAGCTTCTTTCTCTGCTTGAATTTTTGCTACAGCCTTTTCCTTTTCAACTGCAATCTTTGCAACTTCAGCTTCCTTCTCTGCCTTAACAAGCATCTGTTCCTTTTCTAGCTTTTCAACATCAACCTTCTTCTGAGCTTCAATTGTTGCAACCTTTGCAGCTCGTTCAGATTCAGTTACAAGCTTTGCAGTTTCAGCATCAGCCTTGCCCTTAAATTCAGCAATCTCTCTTTCATAATTTGCCTTAGTCTTAATTGTTTCTGCCTCTAACTTTAGCTTTTCAGCTTCAGCAAGTCTCTTAGAAAGATCAGCTTCCTTCTGCTTAGCAAACTGTTCCTGTGTTTCCTTATCATATTCTGGAAGTCCAGCACAATCAAAAAATGTTACCTGAATTCCTTCAGCTAAAAGTTCTGGCTCATCAACAATCTTATCATGAATCGTCTTAGCAAATTCAGGAAACTTTTCAACAGATTCGCTTGGTGTATATTGAGATGCTACAGCTTGTGCAACAGTTTGTAGTTTTGTATGTACCTTATACCAAATCTTTTCATCATTGCCTTCTGCAAATTGATGCAATCTAATAATCATATGATCATTTGTACCATCAATTCGATATCCAATCTGGCAATTCAAAAATGCTTTAGACTTATTTGAAAACTGCATTTGAATTGCGTCATGATCCTGTGCTGAACAAATTTCTAGACTTGCCTTAGGATATGTCCAAATTCTTGGAAAAGCCTTTAAATACCAACCACCATCTCGATTTACAGTAATCTTTCCTGAGAAAGATTGAATAATCTGTAGATTTTGCACATTATTTGAATGCATCATCTTACAAAATAATGTAATGCCAAAAATAGCGCATATACTAAAAATAGCAATACGCTTAATATTCTTAACTTCTGAATTAGTTTCGTTATATGTTGTTCTCATTATTTTACCTCATTATTAATTATACTTAAAAAATAATTTTATTCAAAAAAATATTACAGATCATTAAGACTAAATTCTGATGTAGAAGATTCATTATTCTTAAGAATATTCATAAATTCTTCTTCTGAAATAACTTTGATTCCTAGCTCTTTTGCTTTCTTATTTTTTGAAGATCCAGAATTTTTATCATTTT
>Ga0247611_10010644_pt1 | contig 10771 bp, 12 predicted proteins | sample 177DNAGHGhighgp2_FD_192422 | JGI IMG/M metagenome (GOLD analysis project Ga0247611, IMG submission 192422) | Sheep rumen microbial communities from Palmerston North, Manawatu-Wanganui, New Zealand - 1770 DNA GHGhigh gp2 | ecosystem: Host-associated > Mammals > Digestive system > Stomach > Rumen... | reverse complement strand
TCGAGACTGTCAGAGAGCATCGACTCCATCCACAAGGCGTTCGGCCGCGGCGCGGTCCTTCTGGGCTCACAAGGGAGCGGCGAGATCAAGATGAGCCGGGAGCACCAGAGCCCGCATTACACGACCCTCTGGAGCGATATTCCCAAGACTTCCGTCCGGTAATCAGTGTTGTTTCTTCAAACGGCCGGAACGCGCCTTCTCCTCTGTGTCTTCGGATTCATCGTATCCGTCATAGGGTGCCTCAGGGTCATGGACCCTTGGCTTGCGTCGCAGGGAATTACACACCTTGTCGCAATGGGCGAAGGCCCAGTCCAGGTCATCCGTCCATCCGGTATGGCCGGTGATGATGAGTGGCGTCAGGCCCCGGCTTCTCAGCCTGCGCTCCAGATCCGCCAGGGAGCGCCTGGCCAGTTTGTTATCCACGGCAAGGACATTGATGAAGCTATAGCCGCCATCGGCCCCGAACCATAGGGTGTCTCCGGTGAAAAGATACTTGTCATCAATGAGATAGACCATGTGGCCGAGCGTATGCCCGGGGACCAGGAAGGCTTCCACCTTGACGTCACCGATGGTGAACACATCACCATCCTGCAACAGATGGCGCGGGTTGTCGATATAGACCTGTGGGAGGGTGTAACAGCCGAAGAGCACCTTCCGGCGGACCTCACCGGTAAGGTAACGGTTCTCGATTTCGCCGATATGCAGGGTGGCGTGCGAGAGGAGTCCGTCGCTGTCCCTTTCCAGCGCGCCCACATGGTCCGTATCCTGGTGGGTAATCAGCACGTCTTTGATATCAGAGGGATCGATGTTCAGCCAGGACATTTTCTCGGCCAGACGGTCATAGTTGTATCCCGCGTCTATCATGATGGTGGTGCCGTTCCTGGTGTAGAAGAAGATATTGGCGATCCATTCGCGGATGCAGGAAACGTGCCCGTCGATGCGGCCCGTATTCAGGGGCTTGAAGATCTCCTTGCCGCGATAGATGCGCGACATGGCTTTCTTTTGGAATTGCGATGCTTTTCTGGACATAGGGTGTCGTTTCTTTTTCAGACAATGGTACAAACCCACGCCGCAAGTGCCGATGCCGCGGGGAAAATGACGAGAAGTTTCAACAGCTGGCTTTTCAGGTTGAATCCGTACGTCCTGCCATCGAATACGCTCTCCACCTCGGGATAGAAATGCTGGAAGAACCGGAATCTGCAAAGAAGGAACCAGTCGATGAATATCATGTCATAAGCTTTGTAGACAGTAAATATGATCAGAAACCTTGTGAAGAATTCAGCGAACGTGAACCCCTCTCTGAATCCGTCCCAGATCGAAACCACACCCACACCAACTATAGTCAGGATACTTATGGCCATCAGCACCCAGCCCATCGTCCTCGCTCCGTAAAACAGTTCTTCCGTCCTCGTCCGGATGACTTCCTGCGCTTCCTGCGGCGCTGAAGAGAAAAACTTCTTATCCTGAATGAAAACCACCGCCGACAGCAGCATCAAGGTGATGGCTGCACAAAAAGCGATGGCAAGAAATATCGTTAACAGCATAATGTCCTACCCTTTAATTCATCACTTGATCAGTTTCATCTTGAAGTCGCAACAGTCCCCTCCCTTGCCGAGGGTCTTGGTGCGGCCCCAAACGAGTCTCGGATGCATGTTCCCATAGCAGATGTCATCGGCATCGCAGTAGGCCTCGCATAGTTCCGGGCAGCCATAGGCCATACATTTTTCCTTATAGGGACACCTCACCATGTCGAAACGCAGGGGCCATTCCTTATCTTCATGCCAGACGGCCTTGAAGCCCGCGGATTCGCCGAACATCCTGGGCGTCATCTTCCTGAACAGCCCGGGCATCAGACGATAAAGCCCCGGGACCTTCAGGAGCTTTCCAATCATCGCTGCGGTATTCCGCGACCTCCAACGGTAGTACCCGCACAGGAAGTCAATGGCTTCCTGCCTGGGAATCCCGCTCTCCGTCATGGCCCTGAAGGCGGCGACGGCCGGGTAGATTCGCTGCTTGGTGTGCATGTCATAAGCCTTCGGCTCATCGGCATTCTCCAGACACAGGGCATCATAATGCCTGACGGCCGAGCGCATGATGGCCCCGGCCTTCTCTTCGCCATATTCCTTTATGAGATGCGCAGGCAACTGCTCCAGGTATTTGTTCCGGTCGTGTTTCATTTCTTCCCTACCAGTACCGCCGATCCGGAAAGGGCCATCCAGGTCGCCTCCCACTTTGTCATGAACCGTCCGCCATCCGTGGGGATGAGCTCCACCCGCTCGTATCCCATTCCTTTCAGCCTCTCCACGAATGCCTGCATGTCCCCGTAGTTGCTCCGGGAGAAGATGTCGTGCAGGGCGAAGGTTCCTCCTTTCTTCAACACGCGCAGGGTCTCCAGCAGGATCGCCTGCCGGTCCCGGCTGGGGATGTTGTGGTAGACATAATTCGATACGACGGTATCGAACGTCCCGTCCGGGAAGTCCAGCTTCAGGGCATCTCCCTGCCTGAACTCAGTGCGGTCCCATACGCCTTCAATGCGGGCATTCTCCTCGCAGAGAGACTTGCTGAAAGAGGCGTATTCCGCGCCCCAGCGGTCGATGCCCGTCACGGTGGCCTTCGGGTTGCACTTTGCCACGGCGATGGCCAGCGCTCCACTGCCACAGCCCACGTCAAGGATCCGTCCGCCTTCGGGCAGGTCCACATACGCGGCCACCCCTTCGATGATCTGCCGGGACATCTGCCGCTTGCCCTCGTAGGAGAAGGCCCGGTGCATCAGGAGCGTCCAGAGGGTGACACAGGCGAGGATGACAGTTGCGATGAGAAAGATGATCCTCAGCCAGCCCAAACGGATGACAAGCGTTAGGACCAGGCACACGGCACAGGCCGCCGCGAAGCTCCAGATCATGCCCTTGGGCATCCAGTTCTTGTAATTCGGTCTTTCCATATTCAGATGCTTTTTGTCCTTTCCCAGACCTCCCCTTTCCTGTGGCGTACGAAGCGGAAGTCGCAGCAGTCGCCGCCCTGGCAGAGGGTCCGGGTACGGATGAAATCGATGTTGTGCAGATTGCCGTAGTTGATGATGTCGCTGTGGCAGAACATGGGCCCGAAGCGCTCCAGGACACCGTGTTTGGCAAATTCGTACTTATAGAGGCACTCCAGGCACTCGAAGTGGTAGACGTCGGCCGGGTCGTCCTTGTGCCAGGCGTACTTCCAGCCCTTGCCGGATCCGTACTTGAAGCCCAGCGGGATGATCTTCTTCATCACTGGGAGGAAGCACCGCAGTCGCGACATCTTCCGGAAGGACTCCGGCGTGAGGGCAGCCCACATGTGGGTGGAGATCAGCTCGAAGGCCTCCTCCGGGGTCTTCCCGTTCCTGCGGAGCGCCTCGTCTATCGCGATGGTGGGAAGGATGTTGCAGAAATGGCCGTAGTTGCCCTTGTCCTCGTAATCGCGTTCCTCCTCGATGAGGGTGGCCATCCGGGCGAGCGTGTCTTCCTTCTCCCTTTCCGACAGCTTCCCGAACAGGACGGCGTAGCGGCCGTTCATGACCATGGGCAGTGGCTCGTAGACTCTCTTCATCACTTCAAGGCGGTTGCTGCCAGCCAGTGGCGGGTTTCATCCCGATGTATGGTCACGTTCCGGAATCCGGCCGCGGTCAGATGTGTCTTCAGTTCGTCGGGCGTATAGGTGTGCATCCCCTCGATGATCTTCTCCCATTTTCCGTTGTTCCCGGACAAACCATCATCCTCGTTGACGATCAGGAAAACCCCTCCGCCCGAGAGGACTCGCCTCACTCCGGCGAAGCTCTTCTCGATGTCCGGCCAGAAGTAGACGGTCTCGAAGGCGGTCACAAGGGCGAACTGAGAGTCACCGAACGGGAGCGCTGCCACATCGGCCCCCCGGACCTCACAACGTCCCTGAGCGATGGCATCAGCATTGACTTTGGAGGATTTTGCAACGGAGACGGGAGAATAGTCGACGCCGGTCACTTTCGACGCCTTGCTTCGGGCCAGCAGCCGGGCGATGTTGGCGCCTCCGCCGCAGCCGATGTCCAGGATTTCCCCAGTCTGGGGGATGTCGATTATTTCCAGTCCCCACTTGGCCATGGCGGCGTGGGAACCGCCGTTCATCCCGGCGACCATCAGCCTGCCGAAGAACCCTTCCGGCTTTCGGGTGTTGCTGAATATCTTGCTGAGGAGTCCCATTAGTCCAGGAGTTTTGAGGATTTCTTGTCCACCTTGGCGCAAAGCCAGATGCCGAGGACGGCAATGGCTGCGGTCAGGACGATAACGGCAACAAGATGGCCGGGCGTCTGCAGGGCTTTGATGCCCTCGGCATAGGCCTGGCCCATTTCCTCGACGGCTCCGTCATAATAGAACTGCTTGTCGGACCAGAGCCGGATGATCCAGCCGATGTTGCCAATCGCAAGAAATGGGTAGGCGCAGTAGAGCGCCTTCCTTGAACCGTTGCCCATGAACAGGCGCACGATATCGGCCAGGACTCCGCCGCCCAGGATGATTGCCTTGGAGAGCAGTCCTCCGGCCTCACCGGTAGCAAGGCAGAAAAGGCAGACGATTAGGGCGAGGACTGTCCCCACGCCAAATTTCTGCCAGCGTGCTGCCAGCCAGAAATACGGACCGACGGCAAGAATGGCGGCCAATACGGAGAAATAGGCCCAGCAGGCGGGATGCAGGAATCCGATGAAACAGGACGCGAAAACGAAAAGGAAATACAGGAGCGCTACACCGACGGCAGCCCAGGGGTTGAGTTTCTTATTCATGGCAATTGACTTTGTTATGACGCAAAGGTCGTGATTCTCCCTCTCATTAGAAATCCCAATTATTAGCGATTTGTCGGCATGCGGGCAACCGGATCGTTATCGGGAAAGGGGATGAGAGCGGCCTTGTCCTTTGTTCGAATCGGGGGAAATGGTTACATTTGCATTCAGCTAACCCGAGGACAAAAATGCCATAGCCGTCGGCAATCCGGCCAGGGTTATCAAAACGATTCCTGTGAAATGAGAGAGACGCTGAGATTCCTGCAGGATCTGTCCCTGCACAACGACAAGGAGTGGTTCGACGCTAACAAGGACCGTTATCTTGCGGCCAAGGCAACGGTCGAGGCGCTCGCCGGAGACCTGCTTTCCGGCATCAGGAGTTTCGATGACACGGTAGGTCCCCTCTCGCCGAAGGACTGCACCTACCGCATCTACCGGGACCTGAGGTTCTCGAAGGACAAGACCCCGTACAAGACCCATATGGGAATATACATCAATCGCGGCGGGAAGAAGTCCGGCTACAGCGGGTATTATTTCCATGTCGGTGCTAAGTCGTACGGGAACATGGCCGCCATCGGGGACATCTGGTGCCCTCCGGAGGTCCTGAAAGTCATCCGCGAGGACATCCAGCTGGGTGGCGGAGATTTCCGGAAGATCCTCTCGGAGGTGGATCCGCGCCTTGTGATCGATGACCGCGGCGCCCTGAAACGGGTCCCTGCCCCCTTCCCTTCCGACACTCCGGATGCTCCCCTCTATAAACTCAAAGCCTTCTGCCTGTACTACGCTCCGGACGACCGGTTCGTCACATCAAGGGACCTGGCCGTGCGCCTGGTCGATATATTCCGGACGACGAAACCGTTCCTGGATTACATCAACCGCGCCATCGATTTCGTACGGGAAGAGAAGAAGGAGTACTTCAGCAGTTTGGATTTCTGATTCGCTTCCACTTGTATGGTGGAGGAAAAAAGCGGAACAACTGATAACACGATGAACGACAAACAGCAGATCGCCCTACTCTACGAAGACATGCTGCGGTATATGATCGCCAAGGACACGGTATCCCTCGGTGCTCTCCTTTCCGATGACAGCGTCCTTGTGCACATGACCGGTCACCGGCAGTCCAAGGGGGAATACCTCCGCGAGATCGCGTCCGGTGTGCTGAACTACTACAGCGCCCAGACCGACTCCATCGACATTACCGTTGACGGTGACAAGGCCCGCCTCGTCGGGAGGAGCCGGGTGAATGCCGCGGTCTATGGCGGAGGGCGGCATACCTGGCCTTTGCAGATGGATTCGCGACTGGAGCGCATCGGCGGGCAGTGGAAGATCACATGGACCAAAGCATCTACTTATTGATATGACAAAGGAAGTATCCGTTCTGGTCGGTGCCGGATCCATCGGCATGGCCATCGCAAGAAGGGTGGGTGCTGGACGCATCACTATCCTCGCTGATTACAGTATCGAGAATGCTGACAAGGCTGCAAAGATCCTGGAGGACGCGGGATTCGAGACCCGTACCATCCAGACCGACCTCGGCAGCAAGGAGGACATTCTTGAGCTTGTGAAGTTCTCTACGTCCCTCGGTCCGGTAAAGCACCTCATCAATGCGGCAGGAGTCTCCCCTTCCCAGGCTCCAGTGGAGAAGATCTTGCAGGTGGACCTCTACGGCACCTCCGTCCTGCTGGAGGAGTTCGGCAAGGTCATCGCTGAAGGAGGATCGGGCGTCATTATTTCCTCTCAGTCCGGCCACCGGCTTCCGGCCCTGAGCCTGGAAGAGAACGAGGCCCTTGCCACCGCCCCTGTTGAAGAACTGCTTCACCTCCCCTTCATTCAGGCCATCACCGACACGCTGAAGGCCTACCAGTACTCCAAGCGCTGCAATGTGCTCCGCGTCGCGGGTGAAGCCTGCAAGTGGGGCAAGCGGGGCGCCACCATCAACAGCATCAGCCCTGGCATCATCATCACCCCGCTCGCCAATGACGAGCTCCACGGCCCGAGAGCGGAAGGCTACCTGAACATGATCAAGGGCATGCCTGCCGGAAGGGCCGGCACCCCGGACGAGATCGGAGACCTGGCGGAGTTCCTGCTGTCAAGCAGAGGACGGTTCATCTCCGGGACCGACATCCTCGCCGACGGCGGCTGCACCGCTTCTTACTGGTACGGCGACCTTCAATACCTGAAAGCGACGCACTGAGGCCATTGAATTGGATAATACAGATTGCGAACAACGATAATGAGCGCCACTTAATTATTCTAAATCGAGCAAGAATTGTTTCCAGATTCACATCACAGTAACATTCAAGGACACTTTATTCTTTATGATAAATGCCAGAATATGAGGCGAGGTCAATGACGTTCAAAATGTCTATAGATTCCGACAAATTGAAACTTAGCGTCTTCCTTATTGAAAGTGCTTCATGAACAGGGCAGCATCGGTTACCTCTAATTGAGGTGTGCCATCGGGTTGATAAAATATCCTGCACCCTGAAGGCAAGTCCTCAGCCCGATAATCGAAATCCCTTCCTTCGAGAATATACTTTTTATAGTCCTTTTCCAACCGTTCCTTCTCCATGAGTACAGCCATCGCATCCAAGAACTTATCGGCCGTAAAATCATCCAGGAAAGGCCGGACTGCTTCCATCATGGGCTTCCAGGCATTGGGTTCACCCGTCTCTTTCTCATACACCCCGGCCAGATGGAAGGCATAACTGAATCCCCTCCAATATAGCAGCCAGATGTAATCACCATCTTCCCAAAACCTTTCTTCGGCTTCCTCGTCCGGCACGTTCCGGTAGGGACTGTGCCAAAGGCCGGAAAGGGCGATGTTGAAATACGTAGCGAAATATTCCGGCGATTCTATCCCGGAAGCCACCAGCTGATAGGCCGTCTGCATTTCATTGAAGCCTTCCGGGAACCATACCGGTCCGTTGTTCAACCACTTGTGACCGATCTCATGGGTGAACAGGTCCCGGCGCATCTTGTTGAGTACGGTATCGGCCGTTGCATCATAGCGGGAAAAGAAGCCATTGGTAAACCCATTTCCCGTAGCCTCCCAGGTATTGTTGCGGAAAGGGAAAAAGAGCATGGAATATGGCTCGGCGTCCTCTTCTCCCCAGAAGTGCGAGACCGTGCCATAGAAGGTACGATAATATTCCTTCAACTGCCGTTTGTTAAGGTCCACATTTTTTCTCAACGCGGTGGCAAGATAGTTTACCTTCCCGCGCACCATGACGGTATCAACCGTCAAAAGCGGGTCTCCGGCTATTACTGACCAGGAAATATCCCCGACCGTCCCTTCAAAAGGTCCTGTCCCTTGACTCGGATTATACAAACAGAACACTGGATATGGCGGAACATTCGACCATCTCACGGTGACTTTCATGTCCGTATCGTCTTCGGGAACGGCAAAGATATTTTCAGTCCTTGAAAAGAGCATCTTGTCGTCGATATCCGGACGGAACACATCCATCAGGCAGCCGCCTGGAGAGCCATAGCCTTCCGGCAGCGTACAACGAACAACATACGAAAAGCGTGCGATCCCATTTTCAGGTACAATGGTAATCCTTCTTGTCGAAGAATCCACTGTCACACAGCCATTTGACGCCGAAAAATCCTGGAACCATGTCATTGGGTCCTTTTGTCCGCCGTTCTCGGAAGCATAGACATAATACAGTGTGTCTACCGGTGAATTGACGGTCACTTCCACACCGATTCCGTCTCCTTTCAAGTCCAAAATATATTCTGTCCTTTCTTTGACTGATGAACACGAGATCAGCAGGAAAACAAGCATCAGAGGATACACTTTTTCAGACATAAAAAATCGAATTTACCCTATCCTTTTCCGGGCGGGATTAATAAATCAGCCTTAAATAGCCGTTAAACGGGAATCTATCGGCTCGTTATCTGCCGAATCCAGTCAAAGACCTCATCCAGTGCGTAGTCACCGCTATGGGGGCGGTTCCAGGCCAGGAGGAAGTCCACGTCCAGTCCGGCGTTCTGCAGCTTGGTGGCAAAGACAACCGGAACGGGGAAAGCAGTGTCGCGGTCACGGGCGCCGTGGCGGACATACCAGTGCGGAGCATTGGTCGCCTTGGGATTGCAGATGAAGTCCATCGGGTTCATCAAGAAAACACGATGCTTAATTTCATCGCCGAGTTCGACACTGTTAGCGGCAGCGCCGTATTCCGTAAAGTTCACGGAAGACCCGGTTGCATCACCGAATTCCTCGTTCTCACCGGATGCCCGGCTGCCCAGGACACCTTTAGAATCGAAGGAAGGAACCCCCTTGAGCGGTTGCGTGCTCACAACGTAGTTAAGGTAGGTAGGCATATCCAGGTCCGTGATATATTCGCCCACGCGTCCGCCGCCCATGCGCATCATCGGCACGTTGCCGTCCGGGCCACCGGCAGGTCGGTTCATTCCCTGCGGCATTCCTTCCGACCGGTTGCCACTGGGCATACCGCCATTGAGAGGGGCCGCAAAGCGTCCGCGCGATTCGCTGTTGAACCGGAAGCCCAGGTCGGCAGAAATATCCGCCCCGGCATCCTTGGCCTTTTGTGCCGATGCGATGAGCAGTTCCTTGATATAATCCAGGAAGTTATCACCCGTGAGCGGAGTACCATCGGCCTTATGCAGATTGAGGCTGGCCAGGTACGCCGGGAACTGCGCCGCCAGTTCGGCGGAAACCTGTTGTTGCGCCTCGCTTCCTGCCAGGCGGCTGTCGGTATCCTTGAACAGCCACTCATAGGCCATGTCGGCGTGCTCCAGGTCAATGATGGGGCAGAAGCAGACGGACGCGAAAACATCGTCCCGTTCCTTCGCCGCACCCATCGCCTCCAGCAGCGGTTCATAATCCGGATAGTTGCCCGTCGCGCCCATCAGGGCTGACATCGCGCCGCCGGCGCTGGTGCCGTCGGTAATGATCCGCTCCGCATCGCCAGGCATCTGCCTGTCGAAATGACGCAGGTAGCGGATCGCCGCCTTGAGGTCCAGGATGGCCGCTGGAGCCCGTCCGGTCCAGGTCTCCCCCACCTTGGAGTTACGGCCGCGGCTGCCGGGGATTGCCACGACATACCCTTCCGCAAGCGCGCGACCGGAAGCATCACCGGCTTGTGGTGCAGCGGCCTCCATATATCCGCCGACATAAGTACGAAGGGAAATGGGGGTCTTCTGGGTGGCTCCTTCCGGCACATAGACATTCATATACTGGTAGGTAGGGTCCTCTACGTATGTCACGAAATACAGTTTCTCGTAGGCAGTATAGCTTACGGTTTCTCCGGTAGGAAGTTCAATGCTTCCCGCCTTTCCTGAAGAGGGGTCAAAGACGAGTCCTTCGGCTGAAACGGAGGTGCCGCAGGCAGCGGTAAGAATCAAGGAGATCAGAGGAAAAATAACTTTATACATGGGTGGAAATGGATGTTATTTCAGACAAATATACAAATTAATCACTTCGGAAGCATCTGCTTTTTACGCGTAAGAATCGCCTGCAACAGATACAGGGCCGCGATTCCTACGCCCACGAAATAGGGTGACGTTCCTGTGGCGGAAGCGACAGGTGACACAATAAGCGGTGACAGGAATTGCCCCAGATAAAGAGCTGCGGATAGTAATGGCATCACGGTCGTAGCTGCTTCCTTACCCGCTTTTACACTGCCGATGGTATTCAGGTATGGCACTCCAATGCCATTTGCAATGCCGATGAAGGCCGATCCAAGCAGGAGCCAGACAAGACTTCCGCCAATGGCCAGGCATAGATAGCCTGCGGCAAATCCCAGCGGCGCGACATACTTCATCTGTGCCGCAAAGCGTTTCATCAGGGCGCCGAAAACCAGTCCCACCAGAAAAGCCACCACGTCCAGCCCGACCATCGTAAGCGTTACGCCCATCTCCGAAAGCGTTCCCGAGGCCGTTAAGGCAAAGTTGGTAGGATAGATGAAGAAGAGAACCATCACCAGGAACATGCCCACCACGGACGGATGGAAGCGCTTGAGCAATGAC
>Ga0247611_10010642_pt1 | contig 10772 bp, 2 predicted proteins | sample 177DNAGHGhighgp2_FD_192422 | JGI IMG/M metagenome (GOLD analysis project Ga0247611, IMG submission 192422) | Sheep rumen microbial communities from Palmerston North, Manawatu-Wanganui, New Zealand - 1770 DNA GHGhigh gp2 | ecosystem: Host-associated > Mammals > Digestive system > Stomach > Rumen ... | reverse complement strand
TCGACATATTTGTAGCTCTTTCCATAATCGTCAAAATACGTATCCTTGTAGATTTTATAGTATACATTATCTCCATGAATAATATCACTTATTCCAACAATAATGCAATCCAAACCATTTGATAAATATGTTCCTATATTAAATTCAACTTTATCAGCAGGAATTGTTGCTGATACTGGAGTAGACAATACAGCAACATCTCCGTTTTCTCCTTTCAATTTCATAACATACCATACATAATCCCGATATGTAGGATTATCAATATAATAAGTAACGCCATCCTCTGGATTATTAATATGCGTACCACCAATGGAATAATTATCACCATCTTTTACATAATAATTCATAGATACTATCGGAGGATTTGATTTATCAACCAAATCATATTCATATTGGCGAACAAATACATCAACATCTTCCCATTGTCCACCGTTTGTTCCACCAACAACATACTTTATAGAATAAGTTTTTATATAATAAACCTTATTTTCTTCTGGTGGTTTTGTTTTATCAACTTTTGTAAACTGTGTAGTATATTCGTAGACATCTTCATCAACCCAATTACCATCTACTACTCCACCTTCAACATAATAAGGAACATTAACTTGAATATAATATATTAAATTATCTACAGGAGGAGTTGTTTTATCAACTTTCTCATAATTGATTTTTTGCGTATATACATTTCCATCATTCCATGTCAATTTATTTACCTTTTCAAACGTAATTATAATATGTCCATCCTCTTCATCTTCTGTTTCAACCTTAATGTATGAATTAGAATCTAAGTTTGCCCATTTTCCTCCTACAACACCACCAACAACATATGCATCATCTTCCATTGAACATTCTATATCATAATTCTGCCCATAAGAATCACTATAAGACGTTACTGTATATCCTTCAGTAGAACTAAATGGAAGAGTATTAGGCATTTTATAAAGCTCTTTTACAACTCCCCTCTTCGGATGCTGTTCAAGTCTATTGACCTTTCCATCGGCAAGGATTTCAAATACATATTCGTCATTGTGTGCATCAGTTATGGTCAATATTGGAGTGAATTCGTCGTTTATCTCGGTCATCTCCATCTTGAACTCGCAGCTGTCGTCAACCTTGACACCACTTAGCCATTGGGTGTTTATTCGATTCTGATAATCTATCGTATTGTTGTCGTAAATGTTAATCCAATAGTCTCCAGAAACCTCAGTGAATGTCACCCTGTAATTAATGTCCCTCATGTAGTTCTCATCCACGTCGATTGAATGGAAACCTGTTGCATTCCTGTATAGAAGAAGGAATTTTGCCTTTTTCGATATATCATCCTTCTCCTGCTCTTCTGTTGGGATAATGCCATGAGAAGTCATCGTATCGGTTACGAAATACGTCTTGTTGCAGTTAACGTTATACTCGTCGCCTGAAAGTTCTACTGTATAGTTATCTATGAACCTTGCGTCAGAAAGATTTGTTACGTTTCCTTCCGTATCTATGAAGAACCTGAACGCCTCAGTCTCGTCAATATTGTTCACCTCTACTATTGAAAGAACATCGTCACTTCCCAGTGTCGGTACTTTGAATCTTACTCCGACACTCGAAATCTCAGACACAGGCATTCCGGTATCATAATCGAAGAACTTATCGAACTCTGAATCGGAAATAGCTATCTTAAACGTATGGTTTGCGGTCGTAGCGTCGAATGAGAATGTGAATCTCGAAGTGAAGCTTGAATACGTCATATAGTTTATGTCGCCGTTCACGTCGAACCATGTCAAAACTCTGTCGTTGTTCTGACCATACACGCTGTATTCCGAGTTAAGAAGAACAGTTTCAAGAGAACTCATCGAGGCAGAAGAGCATCCTGCGAACATGTTGCAGTAGTTTCCATACCAATCTTCATTCTCTGTAGTGGAGAACCTGCTGCTGAAGTTTTCCGGCTGGTTCAAACCATTCTGCATGAACGAAATACTTCTCAAGGAGTCGAACGAAGCCGCAGAACAATTCATGAACGCTCCATATCCCATTATTGCGGAAGTTCCTATCGACGAAAGAGAATTGAAAGATGCGGATGAAAGTCCTGCAAAAGCGAATGGCATCTCGATAGCGTTCACCCTCTCCAGAAGTCCGAACTCCATCTGATTATATGTGCTTCCTATGTAATTTTCATTCGTCAGCTCGTCATATCTCGTCTCGTAATCGTCATGTCCTATATTAGAAGAGAGCGTGTCTCCAAGATTCGAATCGGAATATCTGAACAGTATTGACGGATTGAACATGCAGGTCGCACGTCCCCTTCTGTTCTCAAACTCCTTCATCATGTTCAACCTAAGGTTGTTCGTCGAAGAAAAGATTTTTGAAACCATTCCGTCAGTGAACTGGTTTTTGTCCGACATCCTCGGATTACTCCACGCTCCATCCTTTCTTTCAGAAGTCATCAGCCTGTAATCTGCCGTAAGTGTAGGAGGCTCTGTTGTTTCATCAAATTCATTTTTCGGCCCTATCACGGTTGCTAGATAGACACCTTCAACATCATTCGTGTCCGTACAGAACCAGTCGAGCACGTCTGTTTCAAGAGAATCAAAGGAAATGCTTGAGCATCCAAGAAGATTCGTACCGTTATAAAAGAATGTCTTGTCGCTATACGGATTAGCAAAATTCAATCCATTCCTTACATTCAACGACGAAATGTTATTCATCTCAAAGTTCGAACCATCAAACATGGTCAGATATATCGTCGGGACATCAAGACCGAACTTCTCGGACGGTGAGTTTGTAAACAAACATCCGTTAAACATGCGCTCTCCGCTGAAACCGTCAGCTATGTATACATATCCATTGGAATCATATCCAAATCTTATGTTCGGTCCTTGATATCCGTTGAACATGTCATCTGCCATCATAAGAGTCGGCGGCATGTAGAAGCCTATTTCTTCATATTCTGCCGTACCTGCTGTGCTTGAGATATGACAGTTCATGAACGCGGCAGACGCGCTCTCAGCAGAAACAGGGATTTGAAACGAAATGTAACTGTCGTCTTCGTTTGTTGCATCATAGTAGAAGTCATTGAACACTGTTGGATTTACAACACACCTGTTCCTGAACATTCCATCCATCTTTGTAACGTTGGATTTTCCAAGATTCTGCATAAGAGGACCGGAATTCTTGAAAGTCGGGTCGTTCTCAACATATTCCTCCAATGCGAACATTTCTCTCGTATCTTCAAGTGAAACGTCGGAGAAGCAGAAATAGCCGCTGAGAAGAGAATCCTCCACAACGTTATAGAACATGCTGTCGGCATATTTCCAATATCCTCCCATGTCGGCGTTTCCAATGGAAAATCTTGTTCTAAGTCTCGTTGTATCGCTTGACTCAAGAGATGATACTCCGTATGAACCAAGTCCAAAAGGAACATCATCATCGAACCTATGGTCGCTGAATATCTGCGCTACGGTATAATCGCCCATATATCCTTTTGGACAGCGATACATCGTCGGAGGTATTCCATACTCTCCATTGCATACATGAAACGAAATCCTGTTATCTCCATACGGCTTGTTCTGATACTGCATCAAATATCCATATGGATTGGACGAAGGACTTTCGCCATATTTTCTGACCTGTATTATCCTTACATTTATATCATCTTTGGAATTTTCTAGCAACAGCTTCGAATAATCGCTTTCTCCAAGGTCTATAATACTTGGGTTTCCGCTATCAGGGACATCTATTGCATATTTGTTCGTGACTTGGCTATTCTTCCATCCGACGACAAATCTTACCCTCTTTGGATATTGTTCATTTCCAGACGAAAGCTGTATGAAATCAAAATTAAAATCTCCTTCAGCGGTACTTTGGAATCTTGTGTCTACAGCAGATGTGCCGCTTCCCTTGTATATTCTTAGATTAAATCCGCTTCCATCATGCTCCAAAGTGCCGTGCATCGATGGAGTTGTTTCTCCAGACGCTGTGTATTGTGCAAATGTGAATCCATGCCCTTCCTCTTCTGGATATGGGACAATGGTAAACATTCTATTGTCTGGTGTAACAGTACTTGTATTATAGAGATAATATTCAGTAGCATTATGCTCTTCTCCCATATTGGTATTCTTACGTATGGCGAGCATTGTTCCTGCGGTCAACGCTTCAGAATATCCTTCTACTGCTGCATAAGCGTAGTCCGCAGAAAACGATAATGTTGACGGGTCATCAAAAGTGAAGTCGTCCACAAGAAGTTCCGTACTGTTGTTTCCAACTGAATATATGCTATAATTAAGGTTTCTAGTCTTTAGAGTTGCCGCAACAACCAAAGAACTTGTTTCAAAAGATGATGCTATATAAGATGAAAGTTCGTCAAATGTGGAGTTTCCTACAATAGTGAATTCACCATCAAGACTATCTGATGACATTCTCTGCAAATAAACGAAATTTTCACCAGCTTCTGTCGAGAAAAATCTATGTGAGTCATCATAAACATTCGACATGTTTTCGTTGAATATCGTTATGTTATTCGCAGAATCGAACATATGACTCGTCGAAACTGTCTTTCCTGCGATTATGTTACCATTAATCCATATATTGTTTGAGCTGAAAAAGCATGTATCGCAATATCTTTCAAAATCTGCGGCAGACCATCCATGAATCGTGCAGCTTCGTGAAATCTCCGAAAACGTATTTATCGCGTTCTCGACCCTTCCTGGAAATGAAGCAACTTCGACAACATCCGAATTCGTGAACATGCTGTCAGCATCAATAAGGTTCGACATGTCGCCGTCAACTACTGCATGCCCGTCATTCGCGAACATTCTTCCAGCCGACGACAAAGAATTCATGTTTCCAACTACAACCGCCTCATCAACGCTATAGAACATCTTTTCAGCAGTCTTAAGTAAAGGAATTCCCTGTTCAAACTTGACGGAATGTGTATTTTGGAACATCGACGTTCCATCTGCAAGACTTGCAGGAGCATCCTTTACAGTCATCGACAAGAAATAGTTGTCCTGGAACATGGAATTTCCATAAACGAGTTTATTTCCAAGAGAAGTCAAGTTTTCGAACGTAGATTTATTCTCTCCGTATGGAAGTACCGGATATGGGTCACAACCATAGAACATTCTCGTTCCATCAACGACATTTCCAAGAGATGTCAAACTTTCAAAAGTTGCATTAAGACAACCCTCGAACATGGAAACTCCGTCATACCCAACTGAATTTTCGTCGCTTAGAGAAAGTTCTATGCTCTCTATGTTTTCAAATGTTGGAACTTCAAGTCCATAGAACATTCTACTTGCGTCTATTCCATCCATGTAACCTGAACTAATGTGCTCAAGCACAGGAAACACGGCATTGTCGCATCCCTCGAACATCGAGATGAATCTTGAACCATATCCGCCTATTCCAGACAAGCTCAGAAAATCGCTGCTGTAGTCCCCATAGAACATCTTGGACGCATCACCTCTGACAACAATTGTGGTTAGCTTGTCAAACGTAGCGTTCAAGCATCCTGCAAACATCGAAGCAAGCCTTGAGGCATTTGGCATTTCGATTGATTCTATTCCGCCAAAAGACGCTTCCATACAATTCTCGAACATCGATACTGCGCTTCTCATTCCATCGAAATGCAATATGTTCGGAAGAGAATCAAAAGATGCGTGAGTGCATCCCTTGAACATTCTTTCCGCATACCTCAATCGCGGGGAAATCCAGCACAGAGACTTGAACGTCGCATTGTAGCATCCGTTAAAAGCGTCATCAGCCCTAAGAGTGCATCCACCATAGTCCGTAGGTCTCTTTGTTCCGTCTGGTTCTACATATCCATCATCAGCAGCAAGGAAATTGTCAAAACTATACTTGAAATAGTCTCTCGCCCATGCCGTAGCATCGTTTAGGACATTCTTTCCATATGTCGCATCATTAACTATGTAAAAACACCAAAGGTCGTCAGTGTATTTCACAACATCATCTTTGAGTGTAAACATTGTGAAAAAGTTCAGAACAACTTCATCGTTCGGAAGCTCTATGTATCGACCAAAAGTATTGTCATCATTATCAACTATTCTTCCAGTCTCCTTGTCGACCTTGATGTAGTCGGAGTTGTCGCTTTTCGTTATATTTGAAATCGCAACGTTATTGTCAGAAAGATAAGTAACAGTGCATTGACCTATATCGGAAACCATGTCAAGATTTTCCGATACTGTCTGAACGCCAGACGAAAATCCATTTCCTATGCTGAAGAAATCAACACTCTCAACACCGTCTATTCCTATAAGGTCTCTTGATATGTTCAGGCTTATCGTATTCTCCTGCTGGTCTCCGTTGTTCCTCTTGAACGTGACCGTTCCGAACGACACGCCTGACTTCGAACACGTCAGATACGAAGTGAACTTCACTATTGGAGACGATGCAATTCCAAGAGACGATACCCCTGATGCCATAGTGGACTCGTCGTCTGTCAATATCGAGCGCAGTATAAGCGGTGAAGACTGGTTGAAAAGCGAGCTTACGCTTGGAGCGAACGTTGAAAGCTGTTCCGCAGAATAGAAATACGTTCCTGTCTCAGATTCGGTAGCAAAGGACGGGTTATCCTGGCTTCCGTATATGTTAAGGTCTCCTGAATACAGCCTTGGAACTACTCCACTATGTTCGATGTCTGCGCTTACAGCGTTCAATCCAGCAACATAGTCTATGTCGGTAAGGGCATTTTCGTATCCACCGCTGAAAAACGGCGAAGAAGGTATGTTCTCTGATTCCGAACCTACTGTTCGTTCGGAAGTCTCCATCATCTTTCTATGGAGATTGAACATGCATCTATTCAGCGAATTCGCGTCGATGCTCTCGTTCCCCAATACCGTGCAATGTTCCAAGTCAATCATAAAATCAAACTCCTATCATTACAACCTGAACCTTTGAGCGAGAATTAAACTTATTCAACGCATATTCAAGTTCAGGGTCTGCTGCTGAGCCTGCCATAAATTTCATTACAACATCAAGGTGTACGATGTTGTCCACTATGTTTCCGTCTTGGTCGTAATCGTTCTCCATTTTCTTGACGAAAACACATCCGTTTACCGGAGAAATCGGAATGTCATCTACAAAAATCTCGTCCAATGGCTTCTGTGAAAGCCTGTTATGCGAAGAAAAATCGGACGTATCTCCTCCAGAAAGAACATCGTCAAATCCAAACAAAGGCTTCGGGCTTGAGTCGTTGTTGTAAAAACCAATCTGCGCCATTACCATAGGCTTCTGAGTGAAAAGCCTGTATTTTCTCTTCATCTCTCCATCGGCATGTTCGACCGAAACCGAATCGGTTATTTCAGAATCTTCATTTTCAAGTTCATATTTGCGATGTCCATACTTCATGTCGTACAGAGACTTCAATCCAATCTTTACGGACATGCAAATTTCTATATAGGACTGCCTATACGCAGAATATTTACTGAAACCACAGCTGTTATGCCTCAAAGTCACCTTTGCATCCGTCACAAACGGAATTTCCATATTGCGCCCATCCATTTTGAGGATGTTCGGTATCTCGAACGAATGCGACCCTCCGCTTGAGAAATCATCATTCATGTAGTCCTCGGCATTGAACTCGCTTTCCTGGTCTACGTAAATCTGGTTTGTATACGAAGAAAGAGATACCGGAGAAATAACATCCTCGGTAACAATGTCATATGCTGACAATGCTTTCGATATACCGTTGAAACCAAGTTCAAACGAGCATGACACCATGTTTATTCCGTTTGGCATGTAGAGAAACTTGGAATCCATGTACTTTGAACGAACCCAGTATAGATTATCGGTTATCGGAAGAGAACCTGACAGAGGCGCGACATATACTGCATTATAGCTTCCATCAACCATCCTGTCGGACATGTCCTTGAGCTGTCCTATTGAAAGCATGGAATTTTCATATTCAGTTTTCTCCGAAACACTTGACGGTTCTTCAAACGAATATCCGCTCAAAGATGAAAACTTGGCCTTTCCATAGGACTTTTCCGTCGCATCGTCGAGAGTCAATGACGCGCTTGAAGTCTTCGCATCTATGTCCTCGAACAGCCTTTCGAAAGTGCGGTTTACCGTAAGCTTGTCTATCGACTCGTTTGGATAGACAAGATACTTCTCGTAGTTGCTGTTCGAAATGATTCCCATACTATAAACTATTCTTTATCCGCAGTAGAAATACAGTAACATTTTTGTTGCCGGAGGCTGTACTGTAGCTCCAGTCTTGTAGACATTGCTGCTTGGACCACCAGTATTAAGACTTATGGTTGAGCAGTGTGAACTTCCGCCGTGGTGCGCAGCCGATTCGTCACCGTGAGCACCATCTGCCGAACGAGGCACGGATACGCTGTGAGTATGTGTTGGAAGTGCAGGCTCTATGTATGCTCCGACATCTGAAGTCGATATGTTGAAATTATATGTTGAACGCGGCAACCAAATTCTCTCAGACCTTGGAGTGGTATCAAGAATGTAGTACCATGCTATTCCTGTTCTGTTGAACAGCGTATCGAGAAAGCTCTTGTTCTCAGACATCACAATCTTGTGTCCGTCTCTTGCAAGATAATATGGAATCTGCACACCACTTACCGTTTCAGTCCTCTGTGTCAGTCCGATGATATCATTATAGATATGGGCATAAGCGTTCGGACAACTTTCTTTTTTCACAATGCTACCAGCCATCTTCCATTTCGACGTGTCAGGAAGCACATAGTCCATGTACTTCATCTCGAACAAATCGAACATGTTTATTCCACCGACGACATTTTTTACAAACTCGCATGATGCGGCATGCGTATCGTCGCATCCTGTTTCCATCGTGCTTACATATATGTTTTCATGCAGGAAGTTGTTAGTTGTCGTGAAATCGTTCGTCTTGGATGAAGAATTTCCGTTTGTTATAAGATTCTTCACGGACACTGCACTTGTACTTATTGTGTTCGTAATGTAGTCTTCGACGTATTTTGTCGAAGCGGCCAATGTCGAACCGCTCTTTTTGATATCCTGCGTTTTGACATCGACCTCCACTCCGTTAGGAGAGGCAAAATCTACTGATTTGTTGAATACAGCCTTTCCATTGAACGTTACGGTCGATACGTTAGAAAATGTTCCTCCATCCTTAAGAAGAGTATTTACTGCGCTCAAAGATGTGTTTCTCGTAAACAAAGTGGTGGAAGGCTCCCTCGCAATCATCGAATACGGAGACGGTTCCTTTACATAAAGAGTTCCACTGTCAAAGTTTGCGACAGCAGCAGAATCAAGAGAAATTGCGGTATAGAACAACGCCGGTCCTCTAAACCTAGATTCCGTTACATACGTATTAACGTCACTGCTTCTCAAACCATATGTGTTTCCATAATTCAGAATTGAATAGACAGCACTGGTCGCGACATTCCTTACGAATCTTTCTGTTGCAGGAGTATTTGCAAAAGTATCGCTTGTCTCAGGTTCCTTTATCAGAACCTGTCCTTTTCTGAAATCAGCCGAAGTAACGTCGGAATCAAGAAGAAGAGTATTTCTTCCAGTCAAGACAACTGTCCCGAACGTGTTTCTGCCTGTAAATGAATTATCAATAGGTAATATGAATGTAGACGCACTCGTCGCAAGGCTTAGAGAATAGTCTCTTGTCGCAACGCTTCCTCCACTAGAAGTAGAATCATAGAAGGTATTTGCATCGTTTACACTGCTCGTTACATAAGTCTTTAGAAAATCAAGAGATACTGCGAAATTCTTCTTCTCATCGAAATTAATACTTTCAACATTGTCTATCGGATAATATTCTCCAAGATTTGTGACTGCCGAAAGCGCAATTCCTCTGGCATATTCGATTGAAGCTACCGACTGTGTTATCGGCGCATCAATGTTATTGTGTTTTCCTACGACAGTATCTCCGTTGAAAGTTACCTTGGAATCTTCAGAATATACGAATTGGCTATATGAAGTAACAGGGCCTGAAAGCGAAACGTTATCAAGAAACTCCTGCGGTGCGGTAAATCCTCCGTAAGAGCCTACATTTGGATTCTTCAATATCCTCAATGCAGAATGTGACGAAATGTAATCTGTTATGCACGAATCGCCAATGTAGAAACCGCATACGGGAATCGAGCTGTTTCCTCCTACAACAACGTATTCAGGATTTATGCAAAATGTTCCTGCTCCCTTTGACGCATATGGAATTTCTGTCTGAACTCCCTGCCATACGAACGAACGGTCTGTATCTGATATTGCATTGTAGCCATAAGACCTGGAATATACACCATACCCTGAACACTGAAATCCATCAGCCCTAGAATATACAGCATTTGTTCCTGTGTACGAAGATATACCAGCCGAAAACGAATAGGCTGCATCTGCTACGCAATGGTCTCCTGTAACGAAACTATACTGCGCAGAGTTTCCATTGTTTGTACCCTGCTGTATGGCGTCGTTGAACTCAGCCTTTCCGTCGACGGTAAGACTCTGCTTTAGCTCTATCGGGTAATTGAAATTACCGTTTAATGAAAGTATCGCCATTGGGTTTTGAACCGAGAAATCTATTTCCTATATTTAGTTTTCATCGGTCAGCATAACAACTATTCTATAATGTAACAAATAGGTATCAATCTGAGTCTTTTCGCATAAAAAGAGTCCAAACGACCTTTATCTGCTTCTGAGAATCGTCGTATTTTCCATTATCGCAAATCACATATCCATTTTTGTGATAATATACATGGAATTCTCTATATGTCTCAGGTTTCTTCCAATCTACAAAATTTACAATACCTGAAGACTTCACTCCATTT
>Ga0247611_10010638_pt1 | contig 10773 bp, 7 predicted proteins | sample 177DNAGHGhighgp2_FD_192422 | JGI IMG/M metagenome (GOLD analysis project Ga0247611, IMG submission 192422) | Sheep rumen microbial communities from Palmerston North, Manawatu-Wanganui, New Zealand - 1770 DNA GHGhigh gp2 | ecosystem: Host-associated > Mammals > Digestive system > Stomach > Rumen ... | reverse complement strand
GGCGCCCGTCGGGCGTGGCGTCGGTACCACACCGACATCGTCCAGTACCGCCAGATACTCTCCTTCTTTATTAATGGCCACTTCCTTGGACTGCACCATTGTATAAGTGACCCGTGCCGCAGACGGTGTAGCCAGTTCGCTTCTCTTCACACGGACAAAAAACTCATTCTCACGGATATTCTCATCCTTTTCCGTCCTCGTCGGATCGGAGTTCTGCTTAACGCCTCGGAGAACTTCGTATTGCGAATTACGCAGATCATTGCTGCCGACCGGATTTCCGTACCGGTCATAAAGGTCCACAGCGACGTCTGCCGACATCTCCACTACATTGACATAGGCATTCCCGTCTTTCGCATCCAGCGCATACCAGGATTCTTTCGTTTCCTGTTCGATGCTTCCGGCCTGTACAGCACCGGTGACCAACGTATAGCAGGAAGGGATGAAAATATGACCTCCGGTCGCGACCTGTCCACGACCGTCAGATGTACGGATCAATACGACCACGTCGTGATTTCCGGATGGTTCTCCGTGTGTATCCCATTCCATGGAGAAATCCACGTCTCCGGAAGTCTGAGGAACATAGATCTGGCCCGGACGCGGGTGTCCATCCACAAAGAAATCCGCACGAAGTTCGCTTCCTTCGATCGTCATCGTTCCGTTGATCTTACGGATACCAAAGGCATACCCTTCCTCATTCTGCAGAGGATCGGTAACCGATATTCCTGCAAATCTCGTTCCTTTCTCATCCGAGAACCCGTCTTTAGGCGCATACGATCCATTCACATCCGTGAGGATCTTCTCCACAGCATAGCGGCGTGACCCGTCTGCCAGAATATTCCGGATCTCCGATATCTTCTCCGAATCGTTATACGCGATACACGCCAGATCGGCGGCAAAAGCATTATCATCCTTCGATGTCAGAAGATAGTCATGTCCCGTGAGCACTGTCCGGACATAATCACTGACACGGACATGCCCCTGTTCCACTTCAGTCTTCCAACGCGGAAGAGAATCCTCATTTCCGGTAAGGACGGCCGCCCGGTACATCGTATCGGATGCTTCATTCGTCAACGTTGACTCATGGCTCAGCGGAACCAGTATCGCAATCACCGTAGCAAGAAGCAAAATACCGATTGCGCCGGACACACTGGCAAGCACGATATAGAGTTTTCGGATCTTTCCTTCCATGACACCCTCACTGACTGATTTCATCCAATGTCATGCCATATGCCGGAACGAAATGCTCCATATAGTATTCCGCTTCGTCACATTCCAGATTATGGATGGATGTCTCAATCGATTCCCTGGCTGACCGGAATTCGTCATTTCCAGCTTTATCCTCCATAAGACACTTCAGATAGGCGCTGAGACGGTCTGCCGCCTTTACAAGTCGATGCACCGTTCTTCGCTCTTCACTGTCCAGATCCGGCAGAAGCAGGTCTTTATATTCTTGATGCAATTCCTCCGGAAGCAGCGCCAGAAGGTTATTGGCCGCCTGCGCCTCGACCGCCTTATATGCCGTCTTCAGCTGATCATTCTTATACTTGATCGGAGTCGGCATATCTCCCGTAATGATCTCCGTAATATCGTGAAGCAAGGCTTCTCCCATTGTCAGAAGCGGATCGATATGCGGCAGACATAAGATATTGTTGTGGATCAGGGCTAAAGAATGCGCGATCACCGCAACATCGAAACTATGCTCTTTCAGATTCTCGGTCCTCGTATTGCGCATCAGACCCCAACGCTGGATGTATTGCATACGGTCCAGCATGGCGTAGAAACTATATTGTTCCTTCATATTCTTTCCTCTCTATCTCCCCGCGGTCTCTGTCAGAAACAAGGCCGCATCTTCTAATCTGTTTATTCTTTAGAGCCAGTAGATCTTCTCATAGCAGGACATGGCATAAGAGTCCGTCATTCCTGCAATATAGTCGACTACGATCTGCGTATCGCTCGTATCTTTTCTCGGATAGTTCTTCGCATAATGAGCCATATTCATAAAAACAGAGTTCCCGGACGCGGCCGCTTTCTCTTTATCTTTCATGGCCGCCATCAATGCCTCGAAAAGACCTTCGATCGCATTCTTGACAGTCTCCTCATACCGGTTGATCTTCTCCGAACGATAGATCCTGGCTACATTCTCTTCCAGCAATTCCTTCATGGCTTCTCCGGCTTCATCGGAAAGACGGATCTCATCCTTGTCGAGACTGTTATGGATCAGGTCTCCGACCAATGTGTTGATGATCTGGGAATTCGTCTTTCCCAATCTCGACGTGATCGCCGGAGCGATGTCTTCAAATTCCATGATACCGGCCAGGCAGGCATCTTCTATATCTCTTCCGATATAGGCGATCTTATCTGCGATCCGCACCACACAGCCTTCCAGTGTTGAAGGTCTGGAAGACAAAGCCAGTTTCGGATCCAGGATCAGCTCCGTTGGTTTGTCACGGTAAGGTGTCAATATATATTCGCTATATGTCTCACCACAATGGGAAACGATACCGTCTCGCACCTCGAAAGTCAGGTTGATTCCACTAGGACGCGTCCCCTGTTTTTCTTCAAGAATATCCACGACACGCAAGCTCTGGTACTCATGCCGGAAGAACATGTCCGGATCGTATTTCTTCGCACATTTCTCCAGAACCTTCTCACCGGAATGACCGAAAGGCGCATGTCCCAGATCGTGTCCCAGGGCAATGGCTTCCACCAGATCCAGATTCAAGTTCAACGCACGCGCGATCGTCGTCGATATATATTTGACATAGATCACATGCTCGATTCTCGAGCAAATATGGTCATTCTTCGCATTGAAGAATACCTGTGTCTTATGACGCAGTCTTCGGAAAGCCTGTGAGTAGATGATCCTTCCGGTATCCCGCTCGAAAGGTGAACGTACCAGACAAGGTTCTTCCTCGATCTGTCTTCCCCGGCTGTCCTTGGTATGGAATGCATATGGCGAAAGTCCCTTCTCCCGCTCATTACGAAGGATCGTAAGCATTTCCCTGTCTCGAGGATTATTCACCCCGGCATTACGCGAAGACGACTCCGGGAAAGCCGATGGGAACTGATCGAAAAGTGACTGTTCTTTATCCATAATGCATACCTCCTGTCTTTCCTTATTTCAGTATAACACGAAATCCGTCAGCACTTGGTCAGGCCGGATTTGTTCAGAAGCATATTCTTCTTCATTCCGTCAAAATCCACACATACGAGTGCATCTCCGGCTACCTTCTCGCAGGAAACGACTACGCCTTCTCCAAATCTCGGGTGGCGGACCAGCATTCCCTTGCTGATCGTATCCGGTGTAAAATCCGAATTGGCCTTCGGCGCCGGCTTCGGTGCCTGGAACTGGGGGATGTATTTCTTCGGCTCTGACGAAGCTGTGCTGCTATCGTAGTTGTATGTCCGTGATGTGCCATCACCTTGTCTCTTATACGCCGGATTCGGTTCCTCCCTGGAGACCGGCTGACGTTTATTCGCAATGCACCTTAGGTATTTCGGATCGATCTCACGGATAAATCTCGACGGCATCAGATTCTGTGTCTGACCGAAAAGCATACGGCTCCGCGCCGCAATGATCGTCAGCTTCTTCTTGGCCCGGGTGATCGCCACATACATCAGACGGCGTTCTTCCTCCAATTCTTCTTCCTCCGTGGATCGGGAGCTCGGGAAGATGGATTCATCGGCGCCTACCAGATAGACCGAACCGAACTCCAGTCCCTTCGCGCTATGGATCGTCATAAGACGGACAAAATCATCGTCATCGTCTGCATTGTCTCCCTCGGCATACAGTGCTGCATTCTGAAGATAGGCACCCAGTATACCTGTAAGATCGGTTCCGAACGATGGATCTGCCTGAAGGAACGGATCTTCCGGGAATGCATTCTCACCGGTCTCTCCCGTCTGGGGAACGGCTAATTCTTTCTTTCGTCTTGCTTCGAACTCGACCGCTTCAGAAAGCAATTCCTTCAAGTTCTCCACGCGGTCGACCATCTCACCTTTCTTCTCCTGTTGTTCCACGATCTCATTGATCATGCCGGAACGGTCCTGCACATATTCGATGAACTCCGAGAAAGAAACATCATTTCTTCGAAGGACAGCACGCATGTCGTCGATCAGTCCTGCAAATCCTTGCAGCCGGCTCTCAATACGGCTCAGTTCCGGGAACAAAGAAGCATTTCTGCACACCTCCACTGCCGGCATGTTCCGGCTCTCGGAGATTGCCAGGATGCGCGCCACCGCCACGTCTCCCACACCTCTCTTCGGTACGTTGATGATCCTCTCGAACGCATAGTTATCACTGTCGGAATAGATCAGTCGGAGATACGCAAGGATATCCTTGATTTCTTTTCTGTCATAGAATCGCATGCCACCATAGACACGATATGGTATTCCCCGTTCCCGGAGTGCCGACTCGATCGTACGGGACAGCGCATTCATTCGGTACAGAATAGCTGTGTCCTTATAGGCAAAAGCTCCGCTCTCCGCATCTCTACGGATGGATTCCGCACAGTAGAATGCCTCCGCGCCGTGATGATCCGCCCAAAGATACGTAATCGGATCGCCGGTCTCACCGCCTGTCCGAAGCGTTTTCTTCTTTCTGTGCTTATTGTTCGCAATGACACCATTGGCCGCATTCAGGATCGTCAATGTCGAGCGGTAATTCTTCTCCAGCTTAATCACCTTGGTATCCTTGAAATCTTTCTCAAAATCCAGAATATTCCGCAGATCCGCGCCACGGAAAGAGTAGATGGACTGGTCATCGTCACCTACCACACAGAGATTTCTGTATCGCTTGGCAAGAAGCTGGATCATCATGTACTGGCAATGGTTCGTATCCTGATACTCGTCCACCATGATATACCGGAACTTATCCTGATATATCGTCAGGATATCCGGATGGTCGGAGAAGAGCTTGACCGAATAATACAGGATATCATCAAAATCCATGGCATTATTGCTCACCAGTTTCTCGTTGTAACGGCTGTAGATCTGCGCGATCTTCATCCGACGGAAATCGCCCTTGCACTCCATCTCGAATTTCTCCGGTGAGAGCATATCATTCTTCGCCTTACTGATGACGCTCTGCACAGCTCTCGGTGCAAAAAGTTTCTCATTCAGTTCCAGTTCCTTGATGCATTCCTTGATCACCTTCGCCTGATCATCTGTATCCAGAATGGTAAACGTAGGCGTATACCCAAGAAGTTCCGCATGTCTCCGCAGGATCCTGGCAAACATGGCATGGAACGTGCCTACCCACATATTGCGTGCCACGTCCCCGATCAGTCCGGTAATACGTTCCCGCATCTCGTTGGCTGCTTTATTGGTAAAAGTAATGGCTAATATATTGGACGGATAAACGCCTCGCACCTGGATCAGATATGCGATCCGGTACGTGATCACGCGGGTCTTTCCCGAACCCGCTCCGGCAAGTATCAGAAGAGGTCCTTCGTTGTGCAGAACCGCCTCTCTCTGCTCTTCATTCAGGCTTTCCAGTAAATCTTCCATAACGGCCTCCATTCAATCTTTAGAGTGTCATTATACTCTATCAGGAGTACCTTTTCTAGGACAACAAACGTTCTTTTTCAATCACTTTTTCCATTTCTTCTCGATCCCCGTCTGGATCTCTTCCTTGATTCCACCGGTCAGGTCCGTGATACGGTCTTTGGTGTTCTCATAAGTCTCTTTCAGGAAGCGTGTGATCGGTCCGTCCATCCACATCCGGAAGATGAATCCCGCCTTGATCAGGCGGCTTTCCTTATACTGTCCGATACGTTCTTTGAGTTCCTCGTAATGCAGAATGATCTGTTTCTGCCTTGCAAACTTCTTGATGGCCACGACCAGACGTGTGGCATGGATCAGATCCAGGACAAAAACTCCGTAGAAGAATCCGATAAAGAAGGAGAAAGCAAGATTTCGTGAAAGCCAGTCCAGCGCATCGAGTATGTGCGGATGGATCAGGAAGTAATACACCGCGCCCAGCAAAGACCAGAAGAAAGAATATCTCGGGCAGATCAGGCCTTTATAATTTGCAAAATTATTCGAATAATCCCATAGACGTACGCGGAAATAGTGAAGGCAGATCTCTCCGGCCACCAGTTCGATCAAGGTCATGCATACCGCCATGCCCAAGAACAATACGCCGTGCCGCAGATACGTGTTTTCGATATTCAGGTTCTCTCCGAAAGAAGCAATCAGAAACAGCACCATCAGGCCGAACCCGTAGATCGGAAGATACGGTCCGGACAGAAACCCGGGATTGACCCACTTATGCTGGGAGAAGAACCTTCTGTAGAAGAGCTCCAGCACCCAGCCCGTCAGACTTCCCATATAGAAAAGAAATGCTAAAATCAGAATAAACGACATCTTTCGCCTCTCATCTCAGAAAGATCTGAAGCAGCAGATTCTCCCGCGCATAAAGAGCGATCCGCTGATCCGCGACACTTCGGAAAAATGTATACAGAACCTGGCTGGTATCCAGCGTGGAGTATTTCCTCATCATCACCTGATAGGTCGCCTTAAAAAGTGATTCATCCTCAGCGATCACAGCAAGCCGCAGGACCAACGGATAGGCCTCCACCGCCTCCACCGAGCTGTCGGCTTCCCCGTCAAAAATACTGTAGTGCGTATATAGGAAGCCGCCGTTATATATCTTGGAAGAGACCCATGCATATGCACTCTGGTCCATCTTCCCAACTTCAGCCAGATGTACAATCGTGTAAAGTGACGGGACCAGTTCCACATTTTCCCGGCTTCCCGAATAATAAGTGTAATTCCCATCACCGACATACATCCAGGCATAGAGCGGAACCGAGTCGGATACACGGCCTTCCTGCACTTTCTTCAGGATCGATTCGTATTTATCCTGGAATCTCGGGAAAAGCGCACTCGCCCGGCGCAGCGCGTCCAGATCCATCGCAGCTAATTCTATTCCCTCCTTCTGAACCAGTTTGTTTTCCGGTTCTCCCTCGCTCGGAGTCGGCGACGGCGTTGGAGTCACATCCAGGATCTCACTGACCGGCAACGGTGTCGGTCTGGCCATCTGGTCCGCCGCCCGATAGGCGACATATTTTTCTTTGGCAAAAACATGCTCCGCCAGTTCTTCGATCTTTTTCAGCAAGGCCTCGTTGCCCCATTTGTCGTAGTAATCCATCAGGGCGCGAAGATACGTGGTCGACGCCTGCATGGAGACCGCCGGCTGTTCCATCAGAACATAGGCACTGTTTTCGAACTCGTCATTGTGCTCATATGTCGCCGTTGCAGAAGAGGTATCCACGTCCAGCGTTTCCGGCTTGGCAAAATTCACCAGCAATCCTTCTTCGTTCATGAGCTTTGCGTCGATCGCTTTCATAAGTTCCTCGGCGTCGCTCTTTTTGCCGGAAAGAATGTAATTCTCCAGAAGCAATACCTGTTCAAATGCATCCACATATTGTGACTGATATCCTGGAACGCTTCTCGTGGTTCCGGGAACCACGACCCAGCTGAGCAGCCAGGGTTCTATCCCCCGGTTTTCGGAAAGGACCTGACTCATCCGGGAAAACATATAGCCGGTCTGCAGTTCACTTTCCTGCATGACAGAATTCATTTCAGCTGTGACTTTATATTCTTTGGCTGAGGTATCGATCTTCTTGTAGAAAAAGTCACTTTTCAGAAGAAAAAAAGCACCTGTGCCAACCACAGCAATGATTGCGATCACGATCACTATGCCCCATGGGATCCGTCTGTTGTTCTGCTTTACTTCCTTTAGAAAAGACATTTTCTCTCTTCTCTCCTTTTCGAAACGTGTGAAATAAGTTATAGTTATTGTACCATTACTTGGGAGGAATAAGATGCACGTAGCCGGAATCATTGCCGAATACAATCCTTTTCATCAAGGACACCAGTATCTGATCCGGAAAGTCCGTGAGACCTTGGGACCGGATACACCGATCGTGGTCATCATGAGCGGGGCTTTTGTGCAGCGTGGAGAACCGGCGCTGATCGATCGCGCCAGCCGTACATCTGCCATTCTGCAATGTGGTGTAGATGTGGTACTGGAGCTGCCATTCACTTTTGCCACAGGATCTGCGGACCGTTTTGCCAAGGGAGCCATCTTCTCTCTTGATTCCACCGGGATCGTGACCGATCTCTTTTTCGGCGCGGAACACGATTCTCTTTCCGATCTTACCGAGATTGCTGCTTTGGATCTGGAATCCTCCAAAGAATTCAGTGTGAAACTGAACGAACTACAGAAAAGCGGTCTTTCGTATGCAGCTGCTTGGGAGCAGGCAACAACAGAGTATCTCCGGAATGCAGGGGAACAGTATTCTGCCTTGAAGGATAAGATCGATCCAATCTTGCGTGAGCCGAACAACACGCTCGCCATTGCCTATCTTCGCGAATTAAAGCGCATCTCTTCTTCGATCACACCACATCTGGTCCGTCGTTCGGAGAGCTACCACGAAAGTGAATTGACCGAGGGCAAACTCCCCTCCGCTACCGCAATACGGAAGAAAGTCCATTCTTCTTACCGCACGAAGAGACATGGTACATTCCTGTACTCACTTCACGAGATGAGGAACTTTATTCCGACGCCGATGCTTTCAGAGATGCTCTACAGATGGAAGCATGATACCTATCCAATGGGAGCGCAAGACTTGATCGAAAATGCCATGCCGATACTTCGTGCACAGAGTACTGCCTGTCTTTCTGAAATCGCTCATATGGGCGAGCCTTTGGCCAACCATCTGAAGAATCGTATCAACTCGATGCATTTCGACCCTACACTTTCTCCCGAGGAAGCATTTATCCAGCAGGTACATACCAAGTGTTTCCCGAACACACGCGTAATGCGTGCGCTTTCTTCTTTAGTCGTCGGACAGACTGAAGAGGATCTTCTGGTTTTGGATATGCCGTGTTATCTGCGTCTTCTTGGATTCTCCGAACGAGGAAGAAATGTCCTCAAGATCATGCGGCAAAGCGCCGCTTTACCGATCCTTTCCCGTGCATCCGATGCGCTTCACTACCAGAAAAACAAGTTTTTTGATCGCATGAACCGATTGGATCTCATCAGTCACGATTGGTGGACCTGGCATGCCCGTCATACTTTTGAAGAAGATTATCATTTTGAAGTGATCCAGTATAAACGCAACAAGATCTACCGTTAAGCTTTTCTTTCCTCTCTCAGGAACAGGTTCGAAATGCTTCGGATAATGCAGTTATACGCTTTTGCAGTATAAGGATTTCCGAAAAGAAAACACACGGCTGTCGTAAATGCCAAAGAAAGCAGTATGCTGACCGGGCCATTGTCGATCTTGTCCCCTGCCACTTTCATAAGCAGTCGGATGATTCCGGAGTGGATCAGGAACACGAGGATACTGTTCTTGCCAAGCGTTGTGACCACGCTATGTTTTTCCCATGCAACCGAAAGGAATCCCAGAATACACAAGAAGCCTGTTGCCAGAAGGACCAGACGGACGAGTAACGATTGCCATGCCGCCATATCCAGATTCTTATAAGGGACAGACATATATAGCGCATAAACGCCGATATTCTGTCTTTGAATCATAAAGGACACCGCAAGAGCCACTACAAAACCGAGAAGAGCGTATACTTTCTTCAAACTTCTCGCTTTCTCGACCGTTTCTTTCGGAAGAAGATATCCGGCAAGAAAATACGGGAAGAAACTGAATGTTCTTGCCAACGAAAAGAGCGTACCGATATTTGTAAAACCGATAAACAGGGAAACCAGAACAGATACCACGATCGTTCCTTTGAACATGGATGCCGGTCGTGCCAGGATCTTCCAAAGCACCAGGCTGATCAGATACCACATGGTCCACTGTGGATAGCAAAGATTGACCAGACTTAGCCAGAAGTTTCCGCCTGTATCCATCAGACCGTATAGGTAATTGAAAAGGATATATGGGATCAGACAGTGACCGATCACTTTTCTGAAATAATCTTCTGCCTGATCATTCTTGGAAAAATACCCGGAAATAAAGATGAACACCGGCATATGGAAAAGATAGACGGTGTAGTATATTCCTTTCGTGAGGATATCTTGTGGCCAGGCACCGTACATTTTCTCGATAAAATGACAGAATACCACCAGAAACATCATGAGGCCTTTGAGATTATCGAATCGGTTATCACGTGTAAGTGTACTCATTTAGGTTTTTCTTTCCCAACCTTCCCAAGCAATAAAAAACGGTACAGGGAATTTCTCCCCTGTACCATTTTATACAACATGCTGTTGCTCGTCTACGTCTTAATCCTCGATCTGATCCAGAATACGTTTTCTGAATACGATGATTGCAACTGCAGCCAAGATCAGGATCACTGCTACGCTGATGCGTCCGTTGATAGATGCATCACCCGTCTTCACTCGACGTCCGCCGGAAACATCTCCACCTTCTGTCGGTGTCGGTGTATCGGTGTTGCTCGGAGCCGGAGTCTGACTCGGAGACGGTGTCGGCGTGTCAGTCGGTGCCGGTGTCACGGTAGGTGTCGGACCATCGATTGGCGTAGGCGTCGGACCTTCGACCGGTGTCGGCGTCGGTGGAACCGGTGTCGGAGGAACTGGCGTCGGCGGTACCGGTGTTGGTGGTACCGGTTTCGGCGTATTCGTCGGTTTCTTCGTCGGTGTCGGCGTATTCGTCGGCTTCTTTGTCGGAGTCGGCGTGTTCGTCGGCTTCTTCGTCGGTGTCGGCGTGTTCGTCGGCTTCTTCGTCGGAGTCGGCGTGTTCGTCGGCTTCTTCGTCGGAGTCGGGGTATTTGGCGGCTTCTTTTTCG
>Ga0247611_10010637_pt1 | contig 10774 bp, 12 predicted proteins | sample 177DNAGHGhighgp2_FD_192422 | JGI IMG/M metagenome (GOLD analysis project Ga0247611, IMG submission 192422) | Sheep rumen microbial communities from Palmerston North, Manawatu-Wanganui, New Zealand - 1770 DNA GHGhigh gp2 | ecosystem: Host-associated > Mammals > Digestive system > Stomach > Rumen... | reverse complement strand
CACAGCGTATGCATCCTGCATATTGATGTAGGTTCCTGCAGAATTTACCGAAATCGTCCTATTTTGCAGGAATATTCTCCAAAAGCATTTGCAAAGCAAATTTTTACTACCTTTCTTATATGCTTCGCCGCTCTCCCCTACTTTTAGCACTATTGCTAAACCTGTTCTTTCTGGCCCTGTATTTTGCCTTCGGCATCGTTCGGCACGGGTCTCTAGACGACTATTTTATGTCCAGCATTTTGACAGGGGCATATGGTGGTGCATACGACATCCATATGTATTTTGTTAGTTCAGCATACGGATACTTTTTAAAGCCCTTCTATTGGCTGTTCCCCAAGGCGGGCTGGTATTTCATTTTCGAACTGGCAGGCACATATGCAGCATTCACAACATTTACCTACTACTTAATCCAGCGGATGGGAACAAGAATGGGCGTTGCCCTATCAACCCTGTTACTAGCATCCCTTACCCCCGACTTCTACTTTCAACTGAGTTTTACCCAATGTGCCACCATCTACACGGCGGCGGGAATCCTCACATTTTTCTTCGCACAGGGCAAAAAAAGATTATTAATACTCGGAAGCCTATTCTTATTTGCAGGCAGCGTTATGCGATGGGAAGGATATCTCCTTGGAGCACCCTATCTAGTGATATTCATCTTTCTTCAAATCATTCTCAGACAACATTCCTGGAAAATCAACCTCATAACCATTTGTATCTGCCTTTTTGCAATATACGGAGTCCACAAGGTTGACAGGTCACTTTATACCGAGGGCGAATACAAATACTACGCCGCCTATCAAGGTCCTCGTTCTTTCTTTGGAGATGGGGCATTTTACGACCGACAATCAACCTTTGACGAACTGCAAGAACGCGAAAAGAATGGTCCCGACCTCAGGTTATTAAATAACTGGATGTTCTATGACACCGAAGTATTCTCTAGAGACAGCCTTCTCTCCATTATTGACATTGCAAACAACAACCTTTACACGCCCAATCCAAAGCGGATGCCCGTTGCATTCTTTATGGCTGTATCTAGGGAACTCACCCGCAGTCTAGGCTGGTGCTGGGCCATATTCTGTATATTCTTATTGCTTGCAAAGTCAAGACTTTCAAATTTCTACCCCTGGGTGTCACTAGGAATTATCGGTATTTCTATCGGCTACCTACTGCTAGTGAACCGACTAGCGTACCATGTAGAATCCGGCATTTGGCTTTATGCCATTACCTGCAGCATTTTCTTTATGCCGAAAGACGTTCTTATTCCAGCAGCCTTTATGGCAAAATGGAACAAGGTCGTTCCAATATTCCTACTAGCCCTAGCATTTTTCTTCGCCTATTTTGGAATTACTGAACAGGAATCTTTCAAAAAAAACGGGCACATTATTGAGCATATGCAGGTTCCAAAAGATTGGCACGATTTTTTGGAATACGCAAAGCACAACGAAGAAGATGTTTTCTTGCTATCGTTTGAAAAATACAAGGTGCTAGGGGCACTCAAAAATCCTCCCTACAAAGCCATTGAACCCGGCAGCTGGAACAACATATTCTCCTGGGGTTATTGGAACATCCACCTGCCCGCTATGAAGCAAGAATTAAAGAACAGGGGCATTGAAAACCCTATCCGCGACATAATTCACAAGAATGTATATCTGTTGGAAGACAACAATCAACCGACACTACAAGAATTCTACAAAACACATTATCACGACTCCCTATGGGTAGATACCGCCAAGACCTTCGGAAACCTTATGTTGCTTCAATACCATTCCACTAAAGAGCAAGATGCTGAAGGGGTGCAGCAATGAAAAGATGGCAGATAATAAATCTGATTGCTTTTCTTATGTTGATTTTTGCAACAGTTTCCCTGATATACATCTTAGGGAAAATGGATCTCACCGGCCCTCTCGGCAAGCCCTGGCACTTACTGCCAGCGGTTCACGAAGATTCACTTTCAGCAACCTACAAAGGTTCCTACCAGATAATGGGCAAGACTCCCCTACAGGCGACACTGTTAGACACCACCAGGACAAATGTATTTATCTTGGTAGATGCCTGGGGAGTCCCTATTGACGAAAATATTTTGGCATTGGACCTAAAAGAATTTGAGACCTCACCCCATAAATTCGCCCTGCACCGCAGGCTAGCCAATTACACCAGCCATGCGGAACACGCCGAATTCCGAAACAATTTTGCAAGCAATATTTTTCTGTTCGGCGGAGACTCCCTGCAGTTCAATCGTCGAGAATACATCCCCGCTCTCGGTTTTCAAAATTCCATTTTTTTTAATGACTGCGGCAACGGCGTAATCATAAGCCAAATCGACTCTATACTCACCGAGCCAGAACACCCCAAATTTATCGCCTGGACCGCACTAGCATCAACAATCGGCGAACACAACAAAATTCGCCAAACACTCACTCAAATCGCTGATTTGGCAAAAAGACACCCCGAAGTCCGCTTTGTTGTTCAAGGAACACATCGGCCAGTCCTTTGCGGGCCAGAAACCAGAAATTCCTACAAGGCACACTGGGTACCCGTGGCGGTACTGAATTAGCAAGGGCCGTTATATGGAAGAAGATAGAAACCATCTCTGCATTATAGCGGCTCTCGCAGTCAACGTTTTCTATCTGGTTGTCAGCTTCGCCTTTTGCGGCAAACCCTATTTTGGTGCAGTTGATGACTATTTTATGGCAAGGACTCTCGAAGGAGTATTTGGTGACTCCTACAACGTCCACTTGACCTTTGTCAATGTCCTATACGGGTATTTCTTGCTTCCCCTTTACCACCTATTCCCTAAAGCTGGGTGGTACTACATAGGCGAAATCGCTGAAGTCTATGTTTCTTTTTCCGTCATATCATTTGTCCTTATAAAAAAAATGGGGATGCGATGGGGAATTGTCCTGTCTCTATTATTTACACTCTTTTTTGCAAGGGATTTCTACCTAACCGTACAATTCACACTGTGCGCCGCCATACTGGGCGCATCAGGCATGCTTTTGTCTTTATATGGTATTGGCGTACAGCAGCATAAAAAACGAATTGTTCTTTTGGGAATTCTTCTGATGCTTTGGAGTGCGATTATGCGTAATGCCGCATTCTTAATGGGATTGCCTTTTTTTCTATGTGCCTTGTTGTTCCAAATAAAAAGCTGTTATGCCAACAAACGTCTTTTGATGGTCGCCACACTAGCCACATTAGTCGGTCTTTATGGCATTGATAAACTCAATCAGGCTCACTACACCACTCCAGAATACCACAAATACATGGAGTTCCAACCCCCAAGGTCTGTCTTAGGGGATGAAAAGAACTACGACAAGGATTTACTCTGCACCGAATTAGAGAAACAAAATTTTTCTTGTGCCGACTACCGTCTATTAAATAATTGGACCTTTTATGATACCGAGATTTTCGCCATTGACACCTTAAAAAGAATTGCGCAAGAAATAGAGGCCAAAACATATCCAGTCCAATGGAAGGCTTTGACAAGCCACATTCTAGACCAAATAGAGTTGTCTTCCAACAAACCTGGATTGTGGGCGTTTTTCTTTTTCTGTTTCGTTCTATTTATATCCAAAGGAAGTAAACCCAACATCTCCGGAGCAAACCTTTTGGTGATGCTCGTTCTTATGACATATCTTTTGTACAGGCAGCGGTTCGTCTATCGCGTCGAAGCCGGGCTATGGCTTTATGCAACCACACTACTCATCCCATACATGGGAAAACTGCGAAATATTTCCGTAAAGCATTTTAGCACCATAGTCGCAATGCTTGCCATTACCACGATTTCTCTTTTTGCATATACCGGAACACATGTCCGATCTGTACAGAATGGACTAATGTGGGATACAGTACTCATAACAAAATCGGCTGTTCCCAAACACAAAGCATTGTTTGATTACATCCATTCAACGCCAGATGACTACGTCTTTTTGGCCGATTTTGCAACATACAAGCGGTTCAATTATTACAAAAAACCTCCATACCTATCTGAACCCATCGGAAGTTGGGAAAAAATTGTTCCACTTGGGTACTGGACCACTTATTTCCCGAACATTGAGACTCATCTACACAAAAACGGCATATCCAACCCTATCCACGATATTATAAAAAGCAATGTATTTGTGATAAATGACAGCGGATTGGTTGATTTTTTGCAACGCCACTACTACGACAGCGTCGGTGTTAGCGTTGTCAAAAAATTTGACAACATTAAGGTGCTGAAATATTCGGAAATGCCCTCTACTTTCATCACAAAACTCGATTCATTGTAAATTTTTATGTATATTCTCTAACGGTAGGTGTATATAATGCCCTTTAAAGGAGAAGATTTACCTGACATTAACGTTCGATGCATCCAGGGAAACCCCTCTTTTGAGAAAAATACTTATCAGACGCAACAAGGAAACATCTTGGCGATTATTGTATACATATAATGCAAATGACTTTCGAAAAATACGGCATTACACTTAAACGGCTTACAGAGGATAAGATAGAGCTTGTCCGTAATTGGCGTAATGACCCGAAAATTTCGCAGTATATGGAGTTTAGGGACTATATCACTCCTGAAATGCAGGCCAAGTGGTTTGCAAAAATTGACAACGACCAAAATTACTATTTCATCATTGAATATAAGGGCAAAGAAATCGGCCTGACCAATGTCAAGGATATAGACTATGCGGAAAAGACGGGCGAGGGAGGCATCTTTATCTATGACGATTCTTTCTTGAATTCGGATATCCCGTTTCGTGTGATTTTTGCATTGAACGATTTTTGCTTTGATGAACTGCGTCTGGAGCGAATGATTGCCCATATTATGAGCGATAACCAGCGTGCAATAGATTTCAACCTGATTCTTGGGTATAAGAAAGATGCTTCAAGCCCCGATACGGGCAAGATGATATATATTTTGACTAAGGAAGATTACCTAAAGCAGCGTAATCGTTTTGCGAAGCTTTTGAAATAAGGTGTTCTATGGATATTACGGAATTTGTATCACAGTTTGCCGACCAGTTCATGAATCCGAACGAGACGGATTTTTCTCCCGAAACTCGCTTCCATGAATTGAGCGGATGGTCGTCTATGACCGCCTTGATGGAAATCGCCATGATGGAAGAGAATTACGGTGTTACCGTGCCTAGTGAAGAAATTCGAAATGCCGTAACCATTCAGGATTTATTCGACGCTGTAAAACGGAACAAGGAAAAGAACGGCTAGTTTATGGCGATTCTGGATTACAAAGATATCGGTATTTCTGCTATCGCTGCATGTGTTCCCCCAAAGGTGATGAAAAACAGGGACCTTGCCGGATTCCTGAATGCAGAGGAATTGCAAAAGGTTATTGAATTTGTCGGTATAGAAGAAAAACGATATGCCGAACCGGATGTATGCGCTTCAGATTTGTGCTATAAGGCGGCATTGAAGCTGTTTGAAGACAACCAGGTTAATCCGAAAGAATTAGATGCCCTTATCTTTTTAAGTCAGACTCCAGATTATCGTCAGCCTGCGACAGCCCCGCATTTGGCTTCGCGGCTTGGGCTTTCGACGGGAGTGCTTTCTTTTGACGTGAACTTGGCATGCTCGGGTTATGTATATGGTCTAGCGACTTCGTTTGCCTTTGCTGCGAATCCTGGTGTGCGCAAGGTGCTGCTCCTTACCGGCGAAACCATGTCAAAAACCATATCCCAGAATGACAAGGCCATGGTTCCGCTCTTTGGCGATGCCGGCACGGCTACTTTGATAGAAACGGGTGATTTTGGTACATCTGCTTTTTCCTTGAATTCTGACGGCAGCAAGGCTGACGTGCTGAAAATGACATACGGAGGCTACCGCAACCTTAGTTGCGGCAAGGAAGAAATCTTGCAGATGGATGGCATGGAAGTATTCAACTTCGGCATTCGAGCAGTTCCCTCTGATATTCGCAATCTGCTGAAACATATTGGTAAGACTGTAGAAGATATCGATTTGCTGGTTTATCACCAGGCGAATAAATTCATGACGGATTTTTTCAGCAAACATCTCGAACTTTCTCCTGAAAAAACGCCATATTCGCTACGCCGCTTCGGGAATACGAGCTCGGCGTCTGTTCCGCTCACGATTGTTTCAGAACTACACGATTGCACAAAATATCCGCAACGCGAGTCGGTCCTGTTTTCTGGCTTTGGCTCTGGGCTTTCTTGGGGCACGGCATGGCTGAACTTGTCAAGAACAAAAATTTCGGAATTGGTGGACTACTGACATGACGCATGTGTTTAGAAATTCAACGGCAGAACTGCTGTTTGGCAATGCAGGGTATTCTTTTTCAGGGTATGACGAAATTGTTTATTCCGGCAATGCCGATTCCTTTATATGGTTCTATACGGTCCCGTTTCACGCCGACACGCAGTCTGTAGCAACCGAGATTTCTAGCTATGCGGAACGACTGAAATTCGTCCATTCGCAAATTCCTGCGACAAGCCTGTTGGTTGTTTTTACCCTTTATCGTCTTTTTGATTTTAAGGCGGAATCAATGGATTTCTCTGTGGAAACGGCGATTGACGGCTTTAATTCCTTTGTCCTTGAATTTGCTAAAACAAATTCAAATGTGCGTGTCGTTGACTTTTCTGATTTTTGCAGTCGATATGCCATGGCGGATTTGATTGATTGGAAATTCTATTTTCTTTCGCAAGCGACGATAAATCCGAAATTAGCTATTGCTTTTAGGAAATGGTTCGAATTAAAGAAATCGTCTTTCTCAAAGCCTGCAAAAAAGTGCTTAGTCCTAGATTTGGACAATACCCTGTGGGGCGGGATTCTCGGTGAAGATGGGCCGGAGCACCTGAAGATTGGCGGAGACTACCCCGGTAAAGCGTTCTTGCTTTTTCAGCAGCAGATTTTAGAACTCCAAAAGCGCGGGATAATCCTTGCGGTATGCAGCAAAAATAATGAAGAAGATGTTTGGGAGTTTACCAAAAATAGTCGCGATCAGGTCCTTAAAAAGGAACACTTTGCCGCATGGCGGATTAACTGGAACGACAAGGCAGGCAACATAGCAGAACTTGCGAAGGAACTAAACATCGGCTTAGATAGTATGGTGTTCCTTGATGACCAGCCTACCGAACGGGAGCTGGTAAAGAGCATGCTCCCCGAAGTAACTGTTCCGGATTTTCCGACGGCCCCGTATCTGTTGCCGGTGTTTTTCAAGAATTTGCAAGAACAGTATTTTAACATATATCATGCATCGGCTGAAGACCTCCGCAAAACGGAACAATACAAGCAAAATGCGGAACGCCGTCAATTGCAACAACAGTTCACAAATATCGACGACTTTATCAAGAGCCTGCAAATCGAAACGACCATTCGTTTGAATGACCCGGCGGACTTGCCCCGTATTGCTCAGATGTCGCAGAAAACAAACCAGTTCAATTTGACCGGCAAACGCTATACGGACTTGGAACTCAAGGAAATTATTGAACGCAACGGGAAAGTTTTCTCGCTTTCGGTGAAGGATAAATTCGGCGATAGCGGACTCACCGGAGCCGCTGTTGTGTCTTTGGTTGGCAATGATGCGCATATAGAGAATCTGTTCTTGAGTTGCCGAATTTTGGGTCGAAAAATCGAAAATACGTTTGTGAATCAAATTCTTTTAGGGCTTAAAGAGAAACTTCTGGGGAATGTAACTGCAGCTTACAACAAGACCCCAAAGAATCAATTGGTGGAAAATTTCTACGAGTCTGTGGGATTTTCAGTAATAAACAAGGCTGAACAGAAAAAAAGTTATGTATATTGCTTGAAAAAGGATAATGTATGAGTAAGTCCGAACAGTTGTTGCAAATTTTCAAGGATGTCCTAGAAACGCAGGACATTGATGCTTCGGTTTCGCAAGAGAACTGCGAGGCGTGGGATTCCATCCGTCACTTGAACCTGATTGTTGCTATTGAAGGCGCGTTCAACATTTCTTTGGAACCTGAGGAAATGGAACAAATGCGAGACTTTGCAACTGCGTTGAAAATAGTGGAAGAAAAATGCTGACATTTTGCTAGCTTCACGAGGAATATATGAAATATTTACTTTTTGAAGGATCCTCAAATGTTGGAAAGACATCTGCCATAATACGAATAGCAAATAAATTAGTTTCTGTATATGGGTATAGTTGTATAGGAACAATTCCAGCTAACGGCAGTAATTGCGATTTTAAAGCCATTTTAGAAAAAAATCTTGAAAACGGGAATGTTCATCGAATTCTTGTAAATTCTGCATCAGACACACCTAAAATTATTGACGCTTTTAAGAATTATGCGGATACCAACGGTCCCTATAATATGATTATTAGTTCTTGCCGAGAAGAAGAATTTCTATACAATTATTTTTATAAAGCTTTTTCCATATCTAAAAAAGATGTTGTTTTAGAGATCCCGATGGCAAAAATAAATCATAAAAACAGGAATCTAAAACAAAAGGGAATGAAATGGTACAAAGAAAAAATAGACCACCTTACGGATGTTCTTTTTTGTCACCTTAAATAGATTATTTTAATTATTTAAACAATATGTACTACGTAAATCCTATCATCAAGACTTTCTTCCGCACAAACCAGCCCGAAGGGCGTGGCAAATACGTCCGTCTCGACCAGAACGAAAACCCCGACGGAATCCCGCAATGGCTCTTTGACAAGGCGATGGCGAAGGTCACGCCGGAATACCTCTCCATCTACCCCGAAGAATCCAAGCTCACCGAGGAATACGCGAAGGTCATCGGCCTGGGTCCCGAAAACATCGCGCTCACCGACGGAAGCGTCGTCGCGATGGGCTACGTCATCAAGGTGTTCGGCGAACCCGGCAAGGACCTCGTCTGCGTCACCCCGACGTTCGGCATGTACAAGGTCTACGCCGACATGCAGGGAATGAACACCAAGTTCGTCCACTACGAGAAGGACTACACCTTCGACATCGAGAAGCTCCTCGCAGAAATCAACGAGAACACCTGCCTCGTCTCGCTGGTGAACCCGAACATGCCCATCGGCAACGCCTACGCCATGGACGAGATCCGCAAGGTGCTCGACAAGGCCAAGGCAAACAACGCGCTCGTCATCGTCGACGAGGCCTACTACCTGTTCCACAAGGAGACGGCGCTCCCGCTGCTCAAGGAATACGACAACCTCGTCATCCTGCGCACGTTCTCGAAGATGCTCTCGATGCCGGGGCTGCGCGTGGGCGTCGTGATATCGAGCGCCGAGAACGCCCAGTACATACGCAACTACAAGCCGCACTACACGGTGAACGCCGTGGCGCTCGCCGTCGCCGAGGAGATGGTCGCCAACTACGACCGCGTCGTAAAGGAACTCTCCGAGAAGTTCGAAGCCGGCAAGAAATGCCTGCTCGAAGCCCTCGACAAGACCGGATATTCCTACATCCCGACGGAAGGGTGCTTCATCTGCATCACGCCGAAGCACAGGACCGCCGAGTACATCACCGACGAACTCAAGAACCGCGGCATCCTCATCTTCTGCGGCAAGGGCGATTCCGCAGGGTTCCTGCGCGTCACCATCTGGGACAAGAAATACATGGAAATGTTCATGAAGGAGATCGTCCAAATCGACGTTCCCGAAGGAGCCTAGTATGAAGCATATTGCCATCATCCTCGCGGGCGGAGTCGGAAAGCGCATGGGCGGCGCCATGCCCAAGCAGTTCCTCTCCTTGAACGACAAGCCCGTCATCGTCTACACGCACGAGAACTTCCAGCGGAATGAGAATGTCGACGGCATAGTCGTCGTATGCGTAGAAGACTGGATCGAGCACCTGAAGGAAATCCTTGACGAATACAAGATTACCAAGGTGAAGTGGGTCGTTGCCGGCGGCGAGACCTCGCACGATTCCACGAGAAACGGCATCTTCTTCTTGCGCGACAAGCTCGAGGACGGCGACCAGGTCATCATCCACGATGCCGCCCGCCCGATCCTCCCGCAGGCAGCCATCAACGAGATGCTGCGCATCTCGCACGAGAAGGGCAACGCCTCGCTAGCCATTCCCTGCCACGAAACCGTACTCTTCACCGACGATGGCAAGAGTGGCGACAAGGAACTCGACCGCAGTTCCATCATGCGTATACAGACACCACAAGCTTATAACTATAAGTTTATTTGCGAACTATATGAGTTGGCGGAAAAAGAAAATAAACATGATTTCATATACGCTGATTTGGTTGCGGTTTATTACGGAAAACGGGTCTATTTTTCAAAAGGATTTACAAACAACATTAAAATAACGCGAAAAGAAGATATTCCTCTTTGCAAGTCCCTAATGAAATTTAGTGAAGATGATTTGTTTAATTCTTGATTTCGTACATTCATCACAAGATCGTTCTCATCACTTGCAACTTTGAGATTCGTAAGCTATGGTTGATTTAATCCATCCCCCTCCAAAAGAATTTCTAAATGAAGAAAACCGTGATGGTTATGTTGTTTCATCTAAGATGAAGGCCGTTTGGGCCGTTGAGTTGGATCTCGCGCAAGAACTTTTTAGAGTTTGCAAAAAAAATAATCTAAAAGTTTATGCTGTTTCAGGGACATTGTTGGGAGCTATGCGCCACAAAGGCTTTATCCCGTGGGATGATGATATGGATTTCATCATGTTTCGTGAGGATTATAAACGATTGTGTGAAATTGCTCCATGGGAATTTAAACATCCTTATTTTTTTCAGGAGTCAGAATCTGGTAAAGAATTAGTTTTTGGATGTGCTAAATTAAGAAACAGTGATACTGCTGCAATAGAAAAAAACAGACTTTTTTCATATAATC
>Ga0247611_10010636_pt1 | contig 10774 bp, 2 predicted proteins | sample 177DNAGHGhighgp2_FD_192422 | JGI IMG/M metagenome (GOLD analysis project Ga0247611, IMG submission 192422) | Sheep rumen microbial communities from Palmerston North, Manawatu-Wanganui, New Zealand - 1770 DNA GHGhigh gp2 | ecosystem: Host-associated > Mammals > Digestive system > Stomach > Rumen ... | reverse complement strand
GGCCCCAACACCCAATCCCCACTCCCCAATCCCCAATCCCCAATCCCCAATCCCCAAATAGTATTTTATTTCTTTTTTAATTTATATTCTTTTTTAATATAAAATAAATGAAAAATTTAAATAATTAAATAAAATGCAAGAAGGTGAATTACAAGTAAGATTTAAAAATATAAAATTGTTTTTTAGTGCTATGTAAGAAAATATTAAAGGAATAATATTATATAAAGAAATGTGTAATATAATGAAATTTGAATTTTTTATAGGGAAATGTAAATAATATTATTTTTCAAAAATAATTTTTTTGTAGAATGTAAATAATTGAAAAATTACAAATGAATAAATTAGTTGGTATTTTGATAATTTATATAATAATTAAGCTATTAAATAAATATTTGATTTAATATATATTATTAATTATATATGCTGCAAACAAATATTTATTCATCATTTTTAGTGGGTTTGAAATTATTAAATTTTATATTTTTATGGTGCAAATTAATATTATTACTAATATTGATAAAATTATTATAAAAAGTAATCAAAATTACTTATAATTTATTATCAATTTTTAAAGAATATAAGAAAATTACAAAAGAATAATTAAATTATTTTTATATACGATGTATATTGATAGATTTTATTTATTCTTAATATTTATTATTTTATCAAGTTAATAAATGATTTTTTATATTATTGGAATTAAATAAAATGAAATTCAATTATTCTTATATGATTTAAACAAAAATTATTATTAAAATCGTACTAAATTTGATAAATTAATATTAAAATATTAAATATAAAAGTCATAAATAAATATTTAATTAATTAAAAAATAAAAATTATGCCAATATTATTTTAATATTTAGTTTTTATGTTTAAGAGATAACAAATAATTTATTTATATATCTTTTGATATTATGATGTAAATTATTAAAAATAAAATAATAATTATAGGCTGTATATCCATAATATAAAAACTAATTAAATTAGAAAGTAATTTAAAAATCTTTTAAAATAATATTTTATTATTATTAATTTTGGGTGTACAAGAATAAAAATTCAAGTTTATTTAAAGTCAGTACTCTTTTAAATCTTATTTAAATTCTAAAATAAAATGAAAATTAATATTAATAAATAAAATTAATTTTATAATTATATGCACTGATAAATAAATATATTAATTATTTATAATATTTCAATAATTAAAGGATAAGTTGGTATTATTTTATTATTCAATATAAATAGTATGCCAAATTCATCAAATATTTATTTTTATAGAAAATTTCAAATGTATTGAATATAAACTTAATTATAATTAAGAATGTTAATAATTTTATGATAATAATTAAAAAAGAAAGTAGAAAAAATTAATTATTTATTAATGAGACTTTATATTAATATTATATTTAAATGAAATATTTATTCTTATATTATGTAAAAAATTTATAATTAAATTTTAATTTTTTCAATATATGTTTTATTTAAGCTTCTAACAAAAATTGATATTATATTTTTAAATTTAATTTATATAATATAAATAATCATTTTATAGAAAATACTATTATTTAAAATTATAAAACATTTTTTAATTTATTTTTAATAATAAAATTTAAGCCAATAATAAATAATATTTATTTTGTATTATAAGGAGAAAGTCATAAATAAAATAATTATTATTTTTTATTTTAGAAAATAAATGAAAAATATATAAAATATATTTTATTTTAATATTGGATAAATAGTTATAATTCATTATTTTGTTTGTTTTTCACACAATAAAAAAATTTTTTATATAAAATACTTATTTATTTTTAAATAAGATAAACAATTTTGAATATTCATTTTCTATTATTCTAGGCAATAATTAAAAATAACATTTATTTAATTTGATAAGATATTTAATATCTAAATCAAATATATTATCATATAAAATTTTGTTAGAGTGTAAATAAATCAGATTTTTATTATTTTATTTTTAAATTATAATTTACATCAAAAATATATTTAATTTTGATTCTAAATATATAATAATTAAATATCGATAATAATCGATTTTTTATCTTTTATAAAAAGTAATAATTTTAATTATAATTATTCAATTTAGGAAATAATTATTAATTCAATTTATAAGTATTTTACGATGTAGAAAAATATAATTATTATTTATATTTTTTTTTATATGATTTAAGTGTCTTTTATTTTTATATATATTTCATTATTATATATATTAAATTTTAATCATATTATTATTTTTATATTTTTGTTATTTATTTTATAAATATATATAATTATTTTTATATTAATAGGCAGTTATTCATAATTATTTTATTGCTCTATATTATTATTATTTAGTGTGTAAAATATTTATATATTTATTATTTATTTAAGAGATGTGTAATTTTATTTTATATTATGAAATAATTTACAAAAAAGGGTGTATATATATTTAATATTTTATAATTATTTAGACTGTGGCCAATGATTATACGGAATTTTTACAAGGATTTAAAGGTAATCAAAACACTAAAAGTATAGAAGAAAAATATGAAGATAAAATTAAAAGTTTAAAAAGTGATTTAGAAGATAGAGATGCTAAAATAAAAACCCTTAAAAAAGATTTAGATGAAGCACAAGATGAGATTAAGAAATTAAGAATAAAATACGAAAATTCGAAACAGAAGAATAAAGATAAAGATAAAGAAATAGAAGTTTTGAAAGAAAAATTAAAATCAAACAGTAGCGAAGCTGATAAAGAGAAAATTAAGCAATTACAAGAGACTTGTGAAAAAATGAAAAATAATTATGATGATTTAGAAAAACAAATATTAGAATTAAAAAAATCAAGTCATGATAATAATAAAATAAATGATTTTTCTTTAAATATTATTTCAGCTGATATAAAATATTCTGTACTTTGTTCCCAATATGATACTTTTGCCCAAGCAGAAGAAAAATTATATCAAAAATTTAGTGAATATAGAGAATCTGATAATTTCTTTTTATATAATGGCAACAAAATAAAAAGATTTAAAACAATAAAAGAAAATAAAATTGAAATTGGAATGCCAGTAGTAATGACTGTTCAAGAAGATAATTCTATAAATGATGATAATGGAAATAATAATCAAAATAATAATATTGAGAATAATAATCAAAATAATCATAATATAGGAAATAATAATCAAAATAATAATTCTATAAATAACAATAAAATAAATAATTCTTCGAATAATAATAAAAATAATATTGTTGTAAACAACAATAAAATAAATAATGCTTCGAATAATAATAAAAATAATATTGTTGTAAACAACAATAAAATAAATAATGCTTCGAATAATAATAAAAATAATATTGTTGTAAATAACAATAAAATAAATAATGCTTCGAATAATAATAAAACAAATGCTAAAAGTGGAGGACGTCAGAGATCAATTAAAAATAAAAAGGATGACAAAATAAATAAAACTAAAAAAAAGTAAAGATTTTATATTTCTAAAAAACTAGATTTAAAAAGATAAATATTATATTTGATATTATATTAGATTTAAAATATTTAATAAAAATATCTAATTATTAATTCCTTTTTTTGAAAAATTAATATTCAATTCGTCTACGTTGTCTCCTTCTCCTCATTCGATTTCTTTCTTCTTCATCATCCTCATCATCATCATTGTCTATTTTTTTTTTCTTTTTTTTTTCAAATTTTTTATTTGAAGTCAAAAGCTTTTTTAATATATATTTAATTAAACTATTTTCAGTTTCATTTAATTTTAATAATTTATTGATTTCATCTTTAATTATTTCTTCTTTATTGTTTTTAAATATTATAAAATACCACAGACATTTTTTTGATAATATTTTATTTATATCAATGTTTTTAATTATTTCATCTTTTTTTATATTATCACCTATACAATATCTCATAATATATTTTTTTATTCCTTCAAACAAAACCAATTCATTTAAAATTAAATTATTATTATTTGCTGAAAAATATTCTTCTATAGATTTTGTATTTTCTTGACTAATAACTTTATTTTTTAAAATATCTTCACTTATACAATTAAAGTATTTTAGTTCTGTTTTCTCATATAAAAATAATAAATTATTTATTCCAATATTATCTTTGTAATTATTCAAAAATTCGAATAATAAATCACTTATTTGATAGTTTATTTTTCCTAAAATTTTTGAAACATATTCTAAATTATATTTTTGTTTATTTTGATTATTATCCTTTATCTCATCAGCCAAATTAGACTCAAATTTAACTAAGAAAATAATCATATATTGTAAACTTATATAAATTCTTTCTAAATCATTTTTTGTCAAGTGTTCATCATTTAAAAATTTATCAATTTCAATTCTTATCATATCATCATTGATTTCTTCTTGTGGATATTTATTAATAAGTTCTTCTATAATATTATTTCTATCATTACTAAAAACTTCATTAGAAAAAATAAAATTCCTTTGTTCTGTTTTAAATGGCTTTTTACCATATAAATATTCTTTTTCTAAAATATTTTCTATTTGAGTTAAATCATAATTAATTTTGCTTCCATTATAAACATTTAAATCATTTTTATAATAACGATTTCTTTTGGAATATAAATATAAAAGCTCATTAAGTCTATCATAAATAGATATTTCTTGTGGAGCATAATCATCATTATTATTTTTCTTTATAGAAACTGGTAAATTAATGAAATCATCCTTTGTTGCATCTTGAATTATTATAGAATCTATAATTTTTTTATTATCTTTATATATTTTTGTATTAGTTAAAAATTCATTGTATATTTTAATGAAATTAGAAAACATCTTATTTATAGAATTATCTTTCATATTAATTATATCTATTATTTTAGTATCATTATTAATTTCGTTAATTTTATTATTATTTGTTTGAAAGCTTTCAAGCCTGTTAATTTCATTTATTTTATCATTATATTCATTTATTTTACCTTTTATATTATCACCAAGAAAATTTTCTATCGATTTATTAGTATCATCATTTCTTATTTTTAGCATCAATTCATTACTTATTTCATTAATAAAGTGATTAATAAAAGGAAGGTTTTTAGTTATGGTAATAATATCACCATTATTTATTAAGCAATTAATCAAAGGATAATTAGATTTATCATTTATTAAATATAAAAATTGAATTTTAAAATCTTCAATTCCACAGAAATTAGTTAAAGTTAAATATCTAATGAAAGGATATTCTTTTTCATTTTTATTTCCATTATAAAATTTTTTATCTTCAGTTATTACCATTTTAAATTTATTATTATTAAATAATTTACTATCTATTTTTTCCATCATTTTATAATATTCATCAGTATAATATGAGAAATTTTCTAGATATTTAGAAATTTCATTTTCAATTTGTGTTTCCATATTTTTTATACCTAATTCATTCAAATTATCCGAAAATATATTAACAATAATTGATTTAATATCATTAAATATATAATTCATGAAAACAATTATATTTTTGATTCCTTTTGATTCCATAATTTTTTGAATTAAATTAAATTCTTTTTCTATTAAATCAATTAATTTAATATTTTCTCCTAAATTAATAAAGATATAATTTATATTTGATACATTTATTTTATCCAAAAGAAATCCGAAATAAATATGAGAAAATACAATGAATCTTATAATAGCAAAGGTTAAATGACTAATATTTCTTGATTGATAAAAAGAAAAATCTTTATTATAAAATTCAATAAAAATATTTTTACTAATTATTTTTTCATTGCACATTAGTATTTGGTATAATAAGGAATTTTTATTATTATTTATTATTGTATTAAATACGAATCTTAATGAGGTAGAAATTGATAGAATTTGATTATATGATAAGGATGAGGTCCCATAGGGCATATCATTATTATTTAAAACTTGATTTTGGTATTTTTCTATATTTATGAATAATAATAAAATATCTTTGATTATATTTTTTATTCGAACTATTTTATTGTTGGATATACTATCAAATAAGAATTCATTAAGGTTTTTGTAAGAATTTGAATCGAAATAATTTCTATCTTTAAAATTTGACATAAATATATTAATAATCGAACATAAAAATATATCTAGATTACTACAATGATTTATCATCACAATTAAATTATTATTTTCTTTAATATTATTTTGGGATATATTTATTAGGCTTGTATCTATACTAATATATTCATCAAATTCATTCTTGTTTACAGGAATAAATAAATAATCAAATCCATATACCTTGTTTATATTATTATTTATTTCATTTAATTCTTCTGATGCTCTAAGAAACTTAATATCTTTATCTTGAAAATAATAAATTTGATATTTATCATATTTGAATTGGAGGAAATCAGAGTAATTTCCTATTAAACAATAAAATAACTTTAATATATATAATTTAATTGTTGTTCTAAATGAATTATTTGCATTTCCTTTTATAATATTTTCATTTATCTCTTTTGTATCGCCAATTTCTTGATTAAAATGATAAAGATAATTTATATAATCACTAAAAAAACATTTTATAAATGCAATATTAAATAAAAGAGAAACTCTCTTATTATTTATATTTAATTTTTTGTTGTATTCATCTTCTAAAAAGAAAAGACTATTTCTCAAATAATTTTTTATATTTTCATTTTGATAAAAATCTCTTTTATTTTCAAATTTATTTTTAAAAACTGAAAATATATATGATAGTTTGGATTCGAAATAATATAAAATTAATTCATCTAAATCTTTTGCTATTTGAGGTTCTTTTGAATTATTTAACATTTTTTCTATTGGTTCATATATTGATTCTTGAAAAGAAATAAATTTATTGTTTTCATAAAAGTCATCATCTCCTAAATTGATTTTAGATTCTATTTTTTCCTTGAATATTTCATCCAGAAAAGGAATTATATCATTAACTAAAAAATTATTATCATTTCTGAAAGAGAAATTTACTAATTTATGATTAAATTCATCTAAATCAATTTTATTTTTCTCTAAGCATAATATTCTTATAAATAAATTCGAAACATATTTTTTTTGTATATTTTCTTCAATTTCATTAAATAAATTTTCTATACAACCTATAATATTTATGGCTTCTTTATCTTCATTATTTTTCAATTCAATAAGATTTTGAATTATTTTGAATAATTTTTCTTTGTTTAATAAATTATACTTTTTATATAATCCGAAAATTTCGAAAAATACATATATTAAATACATATCTTTCTTATTATTATTTTCATTTTTGAAATAATTAATTCCAACTCCAGATAAAAATATTTTCCGAGATTGAATCATAATTTTTTCATAAAATTGTTTATTTGATAATTTTTCATATTTATTTATATTTTTGAAAGTTTCCATAAAAAAGTTAGTATATTTTTCATTAAAAGTAATACTTTCTTCTATATTATTGAAAGATTTTAGAATCCTATTAATATAATAATATCCATTTAATCTTATGTTGAAATTTTTTAAGATATCTTTCAATTCTTCCTCATTAACTTGTTTTGTTCCTATTTTTTCAATAATAAGTGTTTTACTATCAATATTTTCAGTTTTTATTTCATTTTTTTGTAATTTCTTTTCACTGTTTCCAAATAGACTAAAACCATCATCGTCTTCATCATCATTTCCTAATAATGTAAATCCACCATCATCAGTATCATCTTTTTTAGCATTTTTAGAAGAAGTATTATCAATGTAATTATTTTCATCCTTTTCTATATTTTCATTTAAATTTAAAATATCAAATTCAAACTGATAATCATCTAAATTATTGTTAATTTGATAATTATTAACTTTATCTAAGAAACTTTTCTTAATTCTATTAATATCGAAATTTGGATTATCTTCGAATTTGAAAAATACTTTAATTGTATCTAATTCATTATCTAACCGATCTTTATTTTTATAAACAAGTTCAACTAATAAATTTAATATCTCATAAGGTATTTTCTCGATATCAGAATTAATACTAAGAACTTTAATTTCATCAAATTGCATTAAACTATATTTAAATCTTTCTTCATCTTCTTCTTTAGAAAATATATTTTTTGTATTATTATATATACCCATAAAGAAAAAAGAACTAAATAATTTATCATATTTATTTGCATCATTATAATATTCTGAAAAACTATTAATTTTCTCTTCAAATTTATTATAATCTTTAATAGGAGTATTATCTAATTCTTTTATTAAATTTTCTATGAAAAGAATCATTTCTTTTTTTTTGTTCTTAAAAAAATGATTTAAATACGATAATATCAGCTTTAGATAATCTAATTTTTTTTTACAATAATCAACTAAGTCTATATAATCAAATAAAGCAGTGGCATATTTTAATTCAATTTCATCCCTAGGTTGATCAGGAGGAACTAAAATTAAAAACAATGAAAGGAAATCTGCACTATTTTTTGAAATATTTGTGGCTGAATCATAATTAAGTGATGTTATATTATCTTTCGAACTTATACATAATTTATAATATTCTAAATTTTGTATTTTTTCATCTATTAAAAATCTTGAATAATATAATTTTTTATATAATCTTAAACTTAAAGAAGTTACTTTCGGATATTCCTTAAAATCTTCTATTTTTATGGCATATTCAGCTGTTAAATTGTTTAATAAAAAATATTCTTGTTCTTCATATGGAAACGTTAATAATAGATAATATATTCCAACATATTGAACTTCAAAATAATGCATATTAATATATTCATATATATGCTGCTTTAATTCTCCTGAACCACTATTAATTAAATATTTTTTTAAAGTAAGGCAATAAATATCCATAAGTAAATCAGAATTATTTAATTCATTTTCAAAAACTTTTAAATTTTCCATATCTTCAGGATTCTTATAAATATTAAAAAATGCATATAATAAATGACCAATAAAATCACCAAAAATTTCATTAATTTTCGTTTTTTTTTCTTTAAGCCAAGCGGTTTTTAAACCTTCGAAGCAATATTTAATGACAATATCTTTATTTTTTTCGATATTAAAAATATCTTGATTTTTCCTATTCATGAAGTCTTTTAATGTCATATTATTGAAATAATATTGACAAATTTTTTTTGATTTCTCATCTATTGGATTATATACAATACCTAAAAATTCTTGATCATCTGAAGGGATTATTCCTTTACCAATTTCTTCTGTAAATGGTATATCTATGCCGAATAATTCTTTGGATTTTCTTAAGAATTCTAATAAATTTTTATTACTTAATTTCCCTGTTTTAATCAAAGCAATACCAGTTTCATAATAATAATCAAATATTTTTTTCTCCATTTTTTTATCATATGTTGCATTGGAGCAATCTGTGTACAATTTATATAAATTAAATACTTGCTCAATTTTATTTAATTCTTTTAGATAAAAAATATCGCAATAACTAATAAATAAATTATCTTCCATAATAAAAGGGGCATAAGATTGTTCTTTTGCTTCATCGTGTAGTATTTGGAAATTTTCTATCAGTGAATTCATATTATCTTCTTCTTTAGGCTTTATTATTTTATAAATATTTACTATTTTTTGTTCTATAGAATTCAATTTACATAACTTAAGAAAAAATTGAATGTTGGACATTATTTTTATCAATTCAGGAATATCTGGAACTAATAAGAATAAATAATATATTTCAGTCAAATTTGTTGCTTCTTCAAGCAAATCAAAATTTAATAATATCTCTGATGAAAAATTTCTATATATTTTTCTATTTTTTTTTAAATTTTCTAAGATTAAAGCAAATCTTGGATTTTCATTTTCTAATAAAAGTTTTACAAACATTTTTTGATTATAAACAATATAATAAAAAGCAAGTATAAGATCAGTTAAATTTATTATATTTGGATCTCCATTAAAATTAGAAGTTATTAAAGTATAGATTATATTTATATCATTTAAAGTTTCTACGGTTTTTGTACCTAATACTTCAAGAAAATCATATTTATGATATTTTTTATAATAACTTTCTTTTATATCAATTGAATCAACTCGGAAAAAATTAAAAAAAGTTTCTAACATTTTTTCATTTTGATTTTCTAAATCATAAGATAATGAATTTCCAAATAAATAAAGAAAAAAATAAAAATCAAATTTTTTTTCTTTTTTTGAAAAAGCAATAACATCAAATGAATTCAATAACAAATATTTTATTATATTATTATCATAAAAAAAATGAGTTCTAAAAATATAAAATTGTTCACTGAATGGTAATATATATTGATTAATATTAATAGATGCATTTTTATCCATAGGTTTAAATTCAGGTTCGAATATAAAAATTTCTGGATATAATTTATAACAATCAAATTGAGCTGTAAAATATGCAGTTTCTGCTTGCAATGATATAGAAAATGATTTTTTATTAAGACAATTATTTAAAGAAATACAATAAAAGGTATAAATATAACCATAGTTCATATTTGTATCTTTTTCAAGAATTTCTATATTATCAAATGCATCATTTTTTTCTAAATGATATTGAACATTATTAATATTATTTTTTATTTTCTGGGAAAATATAAAATATATTTTTTTGCTTTTCTTTTCCTCCATTTAATTTATGATTATAAAATATATAAATTTTGTTTATATAATAATAGTGATAAATTTTATTTAATTAAAATTGAAATATATAATATTAGATATAATGGGGATTGGGGATTGGGGATTGGGGATTGGGGATTGGGGATTGGGCCCAATCCCCAATCCCCAATCCCCAATCCCCAAT
>Ga0247611_10010635_pt1 | contig 10775 bp, 11 predicted proteins | sample 177DNAGHGhighgp2_FD_192422 | JGI IMG/M metagenome (GOLD analysis project Ga0247611, IMG submission 192422) | Sheep rumen microbial communities from Palmerston North, Manawatu-Wanganui, New Zealand - 1770 DNA GHGhigh gp2 | ecosystem: Host-associated > Mammals > Digestive system > Stomach > Rumen... | reverse complement strand
ACACAGGCCGCCAAGGACGAGAGTCCGACAGTCAAGCAATATATCGCCATCACTGATCACGGCAAGCCCATCCCCGAGGGTTTCCACGACTGGCAGACAGAGTGGAAACTGGCACCGAAGTTCCAGCGTCCTGCCTTCGTCAACGAGAACGACGACACAATGCTCATGTACTTTACCTCAGGCACCAGCGGTGAGCCGAAGATGGTGGCTCACGACTACCTCTATGCCATGGGACACCTGACAACAGGTGTCTTCTGGCACAACCTGCATGAGGGCTCACTGCACCTGACGGTGGCTGACACTGGTTGGGGCAAGGCCGTCTGGGGCAAGTTCTATGGTCAGTGGTTCGCCGGCGCTACGGTGTTCGTATTCGACCATGAGAAATTCAACGCCGACACGCTGCTCCGTCAGATGGAGAAATACCACGTGACGAGCTTCTGCGCGCCGCCCACCATCTACCGCTTTATGATACGCGAGGATCTGTCGAAGTATGATTTGTCTTCACTCGAATACTGCACAACAGCTGGCGAGGCCCTGAATCCCGCCGTCTTTGACAAATTCAAGGAAAAGACCGGCATCCAGATGATGGAAGGCTTCGGACAGACGGAAACGACCATGACGCTCGGCACCTTCCCCTGGATGACACCGAAGCCTGGTTCAATGGGTATCCCCAACGCCCAGTATGACATCGACCTGCTGCGTGCCGACGGCACCCCCTGCGAGGATGGTGAGAAGGGCGAGATTGTGGTACGTGTGGGCGACAAGAAGCCCATCGGTCTGTTCAAGGGCTACTACCGCGACGACGAGAAGACGCGCGAGGCCTGGCACGACGGCATTTATCACACAGGCGATATGGCATGGCGCGACGAGGACGGCTACTACTGGTTTGAGGGTCGTATCGATGATGTCATCAAGAGTTCCGGCTACCGCATCGGCCCGTTCGAGGTGGAGAGTGCTCTCATGACGCATCCTGCCGTCGTAGAGTGTGCCATCACAGGTGTCCCAGACGATATCCGCGGCATGGTGGTCAAGGCCACCGTCGTACTCGGTAAAGAGTGGAAGGACAAGGCCGGTGAAGACCTTGTCAAGGAACTGCAGCAGCACGTCAAGAAAGAAACTGCTCCTTATAAGTATCCGCGTATCGTGGAGTTCGTCGACGAGCTGCCGAAGACCATCAGCGGAAAGATACGCCGCGTGGAGATTCGTCAGAAAGACGCGGAGAAATAAACAAACAAGAAGTCAAGATGAAGCGTAGTGTCGTTCTCGGAGTGATAGCGGTTGCCCTGTTGGTGCTGTACACCACTACAATGAGCAGCGCTTTCCTGCCGTTAATCATAATAATTGTCTTTGCACTTTTCAGTGCAATTGTCTTCAATGAGATTACTCGTTGGCGCTATGGCAATGAGGAAGCCAAGCCGTTTGTTCGCACCATCGATGAGCTCACGGCGGAGTACGGCGAACCCGAGGACGTGATACTTCTGAATGCGGCACGCGCCAATGAAGCGTTGGGAGTCATACTTGTCTATAAGGACTTTCTCGTCGTGGAAGGACGCCGTATCGACAAGAGCGACATCACAGGGGTTACCTTCAACAACAGCGGCACACCCTACGCTCCTGGCGAATACCAAGTCATCATTGCCACATCAGGACAGGGATCCCTCCACGTTAACACAGGCTATGATGCCAATTGGACGAAGGATGTAACAGAAGAAATCAAGAATAATCTATAAGGAAATGAAACGAATAGTAGTCAAGGTAGGTTCCAATGTCCTGACACGCAAAGACGGAAAGCTTGACGTGACCCGCATGTCGGCACTGGTAGACCAGATAGCTGGACTCCGGAAGCAAGGCATCGAGGTAATACTCGTATCGTCAGGTGCCGTAGCTTGCGGACGGCGGGAGCTGAAAGTGGAGCATGAGTTGGACTCCGTGGAACAGCGACAGTTGTACTCCGCCCTCGGCCAGGTGAAGCTTGTAGGTCTCTACTACGACCTGTTCCGTGAGTTCCACATCCACGTCGGTCAGGTGCTGACCATGAAGGAGAATTTCCAGCCGGGCGAGCAGTACCAGAACCAGCGTGCCTGTATGACTGTGATGCTTGAGAACAACGTTCTGCCTATCGTCAATGAGAACGACACCGTCAGCGTCACTGAGCTGATGTTCACCGATAACGACGAACTCAGTGGTCTCATCGCCCAAATGATGGAGGCCGACACACTGATACTGCTCAGCAACATTGACGGCATCTACGACGGACATCCTGACAACCCCTCTTCCCAAATTATTCCTGAGGTGGCCCCCGGCACAGACCTGTCACAGTATATCAAGGAGGAGAAGAGTGCTTTCGGCCGCGGCGGTATGCATTCCAAATACACCACAGCACAGAAGGTGCAGCAGGCAGGCATCCACGTCATCATTGCCAATGGTGAGCGTGAGAACATCCTGACAGACCTCGTTGAACACCCCAAAGACACCCCTCACACAGAGTTTATACCATGCAATTAAAAGAGACATTCGAGAAAGTGAAGCGCGCCAGTAAAACACTGGCGCTGCTCAGCGACCAACAGCGTAATGACATCCTGCTGGCTGTTGCCGATGCCATTATATATAATAAGGAGAGAATCCTTGAGGCTAACGCCAAGGACCTCGCCAAGATGGAAAAGAGCAATCCTCTCTACGACCGTCTGCAGTTGACAGACAGCCGTCTGGAGGGTATCGCCAGTGACATGCGTAATGTTGCCACCCTACCCTCGCCCTTGGGCCACGTCACTAAGCAGAAGACACTGGCAAACGGACTGCGTCTGTGTCGTGTGAGCGTACCTTTCGGCGTCATCGGCATGATTTACGAGGCTCGTCCCAACGTAACGTTCGACGTTTTCTCACTGTGTTTCAAGAGTGGTAACGCCTGTGTGCTGAAAGGCGGCAAAGATGCCGACGAGAGCAACCGTGTCGCCGTGGCCATTATACACGAAGTGTTAGAAAAGGCGCAAGCCAATTATCAATTGTCAATTAATAATTGTCAATTAACAGATGCAGTAGCCCTGCTGCCTGCCACCCACGAGGCCACCGGCGAGATGCTTAATGCTGTCGGCTATGTGGACCTCTGCATTCCCCGTGGCGGTCGTAAACTCATCGACTTCGTACGCGACACAGCCCGTATCCCTGTCATTGAGACGGGGGCCGGCGTGGTAAACACCTACTTTGACAAGGACGGCGACCTGGAGATGGGCAAGGCCATTATCAATAATGCCAAGACGCGTCGTGTATCTGTGTGCAATGCATTGGATTGCTTGCTAGTACATCTAGAAAGACTAGACATTCTAGAGGAACTAGTAGAACCTTTGGCCGAGAAGAACGTCATCATCTACGCTGACAAACAGGCCTATGCTGCCCTTGACGGCAAATACCCTCTACTGGAACCCGCCACAGAAGACAGTTTCGGCACAGAGTTCATGGACTACAAGCTGGCCATCAAGACCGTTACCTCCCTTGACGAGGCCTTGAATCATATCGATGAGAATGGTAGTGGTCACAGCGAAGCCATCGTGACGATGAACGAAGAGACAGCCCGCCGTTTCCAAGCTCATGTCGATGCTGCCTGCGTCTATTGGAACGCTCCCACCAGCTTCACCGACGGTGCTCAGTTCGGCCTTGGCGCCGAGATTGGTATCTCAACCCAGAAACTCGGTCCCCGCGGTCCCATGGCACTGGAGGAAATCACCACCTATAAGTGGCTTATCGAAGGAGAAGGACAGGTGAGGCCATAGTATTGGACAATTTACAATTGGACAATTGGATTATTAATCGTGAAATAGTGAAATAGTAAAATGAAGAGTTTTATCAACGTACAGGATATCGGCCCGCTGGACAAGGCGTTGGCCGAGGCTTTTGAGATCAAAAACGACCGTTTTAAGTATCAGCATCTGGGCAAGAACAAGACGCTCATGATGATATTTTTCAATAACTCCCTCCGCACTCGTCTCAGCACGCAGAAGGCTGCCATGAACCTTGGCATGAACGTGATTGTGCTCGACGTCAATGCCGGTGCTTGGAAACTGGAGACCGAGCGTGGCGTCATCATGGACGGCGACAAGAGCGAGCATCTGCTCGAGGCCATTCCCGTGATGGGCTGCTACTGCGACCTCATCGGTGTACGTTCGTTTGCCGGACTCAGCGACCGTGAGTACGACTACGCCGAGACGGTACTGAACCAGTTCATTAAGTATAGTGGCCGCCCCGTCTTCGCCATGGAAACGGCCACCGTACATCCGCTGCAGGCCTTTGCCGACCTCATTACCATAGAGGAGAGTTGGAAAGGTTCAGCATGTTGCTGTGGTACAGCAACAAACGCGACAAAGCGTCCGAAGGTCGTGCTGACCTGGGCTCCTCACTGCCGCGCCCTGCCACAGGCTGTACCCAACTCGTTCGCACAGTGGATGAATGCAGCCGAAGATGTGGATCTCGTTATCACACACCCCAAGGGCTATGAGCTCGACCCGAAGTTCGTGGGAGACGCAATCGTGGAATATGACCAACACAAGGCCTTCGAGGGTGCAGACTTCATCTACGCAAAAAACTGGAGTAACCCTGGCGTGACCAATCTTGCCGACTACGGCAAGATCACCTGTGAGGACCGCTCGTGGACAGTTGACACCGAGCATATGTCATGGACTAACAACGGTAAGTTCATGCACTGCCTGCCCGTACGCCGCAACCTCATCGTTACCGATGATGTCATCGAGAGCCCCAATAGTCTCGTCATCCCCGAAGCCGCCAACCGCGAGATCAGCTGTTCGGTAGTTATCAAGCGAATGCTGGAAGCCCTCTAATACTCTGCGGGTGTGTTCACTATAGTCTTGGTCACCAAACCATCATAAGTCTGCATACCCAAGACAAGCGTATCTGCCTCAACATTTCCTATTGGAATGCTGAGGTAGATTTCTTTTGAATAATACTCTGGCTGTCCCCCCTGATCATGATAGAGACGCAAGTGGAGCGTGCGGCGACCATCGGCATGTGTGACAAGTGTGTCGGCGGCACAACCGAAGGCCTGTTTGTGCTGTTCCTCACCCTCTTCGGTACCTGTCATGACACGAAGACGCAGATTCAGGTATTTTCCGTTACGGGCACGCCAGAGACTCGTCAGATGGACGGCATCGGTCTTCATGCCCCCCTTGAAACGGCTGACCGGCTTGATAGTCGGCGCAAGCACCTGTCCCATACTGTATCCCTCTACATTCCCGTCTTTAAGATTATAATAGAGCAGCGCGCGGTAAGTGGTATCGGCCTTCTCTATCCAACCGACGGTAAAGGGCGGCTGCGTACGCAGTGAGTCGCCATCATCGGTCAGCACATAGTCCACCCGACGGTCACCGTTCACATGGACATCCACGAGGTCGGCACGGATTAGCGAGTATTCTCCATCACCCGTCTCATAGCCCTCCTGAGTACAAGAAGAGAGGAGAGTTGAGAAAGGAGAAATGAGAAATATGATTACAAAAAGACGGAGTAATTTCTTCATAGGGCAGCAAGATAGTTTTTCAGTGGGTTAGCATACATGGTGAGCATCCGCTCGCGCAGAAACGCATCATCCTTTTCAGGCAGTTTTATCTTAGCTAACTGACCTTGCAGATACGCCTCAAAACGTTGTTCGTCTTTCTGCGTGTAGTGGTCGGCATTACGACGCTCACCACTGAGCAGGTCGGCTGCAATATAATTGCAGGGAAAGAGTTCATAGCCACGGTGAATCGCATGATCCATACGCTGGGCAACAACCGTGAAGAACTCCTTGGCGGGCAGGTCCTTCAACACGTCTATCCACGTATTGATAGGCTCTGAGGCGCGATAGACCACGCGTCCCTTATAGCCAAAGATACCCGTTTTCATATTGTCAAGGTCATCCTGCTTGCTCTTCTTGAAAGCCGGATTGTCACGTTTCTGTTGGAACTCCTGGGCCTTGAGGTAGTCGCAAGGGTCATACTCGTAGCTGATGGTCAACGGGACTATATTGAGCTCTCTCAAAGAACTCAACAATTGAGAGTTGACAACTGATAATTGAGAATTATGATTACCATGCAATCCCTGCGACTTCTCGACAACATTGCTGTCTTGAGTCATATCATAATTCTCCATTCCAGATTCTTCATTCTCAATTAGCGGGCCACCCATGGCCAACATCTTCAGCACAGCATCTTGCGTACGATCGTTACTATCCTTGGCACGCCCCTCGCGCTGAGCAATCCAGATGTTTTCCTTCTTCTGCGTAACGGCATAGTGGATATAACGGCTCATGAGCTGTGAGGCTGTCAGCGTCTCACGCAGCGAGAGACCACGGCGTACGGTGAATGCCTTGTTCATACGCACCAGTCGTTTGATCCACGGATAGATGAGCAGGTTGTCACCGATGCCTATCTCGACCGTCGTCGGATAGCCCGCCTCAAAAAGCTTGACATCAAGGAATGCCGAATCGAGAACAATGTCACGATGGTTCGAGACGAACGTGTAGCGCTCATCAAGATGAGAGATTTGATTACCTTGTAAGGCAGAGTCATCAAACGAGCAGCCATCAGTATGCTTGCGGATGATGTACTTGACGACGGGCTTCATGAACCGCTTCTGGAAGTCGAGCGGTGTCTTAATGCCGACAAATGCCAGACGTAACAGTCCGTTGCGCACAGACTTCGGGAGCCACGGGGCAAAGCCTTTCAACACAACATTAAACTGCCTGTCGTTCAGCAAGTCCTCAAAGGCCTGCTTCATCTCACCTGCCTCGTAAGGCCGTATCTCATCGAATTGAGAATGGAGAGTTGAGAATGGAGAATTATGATTACCTTTTTCCATCAAATACTTTCAATTTTTTGTTTCATCGTCTTTATGATCTTTGTGAGAATTCTGATAATCTCCTCGTTGTCATTAGACATGGATTCGTATTGAGTGGTCGTTATATAATTACCTGCTAACAATTTCTTTAACCAATACGCAGTTTCGTCGGCTTCCTTCAAGGCTATACTTAACTTGCTGACAAAGTCCCTACCGCTTTGGGCATTCCGACTCTCGACCACATTGGCTCCGATACTGGTTCCACTACGCAATATCTGTTTTGAGAACACATTTTCATGCTTTGTCGTAGTCAAGTATTGATATAGTCTGACTATTCTGTCACTATAAGCATCGGCCTTTTCCTGAATGACATTTTCCTTTCTTGGCAACATAAGTAATCATAATTCTCCATTCTCAACTCTCCATTCTCAATTATTCAGAACTGGTTCTCCACGATATCCGTCAAGACATCTTTCATTTCCAGACCGGCGGCACGCACCTGTTGCGGAATAAAGCTGGTGGGAGTCATACCCGGCGTGGTGTTCACCTCAAGCATGTTGATCTTACCCTCTTTCGAGATGATATAGTCGATGCGGATGATGCCATTACAGTGGAGAATATCATAGATATGGCTGGTAATCTTGGCGACACGCTCAGCTACATCGGCAGAGAGACGGGCAGGAGTAATCTCCTGTACCTGACCATTATACTTGGCATCGTAGTCGAAGAACTCGTTGCTCGTAACCACCTCTGTGGCAGGCAGGACAACGGTCTTCTCGCGAGTCTTATAGACACCCTGAGAAATTTCCGTACCCTCCAGGAAACTCTCAACCATAATCTCTGGACTCTCCAACATAGCCTTGCGGATAGCAGGAGCCAGCTGGTCCTTGCATTTCACCTTGCTGACGCCAAAACTGGAACCGTCGGCAGCAGGTTTCACGAAGCACGGCATACCGATGCGCTCCTCTATCTCATCATCGCTTACCAATTCCTCATAGCCCTGACGGATGAGCAGCGACTCTGCTACACTGACACCATAGCCGCGCAGATACTGGTTCAGCACGAACTTATCGAACGTCATCGCCTCAACCAGTACGCCACTGGTAGAGTACGGTAGTCCGATGAGGTCAAAGTAACCCTGCAGGATACCATTCTCGCCAGGTGTACCATGAATGGTGATATAGGCGTAGTCAAAGAGGGTGGCCTTGCCGTCTACCACGAACGAGAAATCGTTGCGGTCAATCTTGGCCGTCAAACCGTCGGGCAGTTCAACATGCCAGTCCTGTCCCTTGATATCAACGATATAGACGTTATAGCGCTCCTTGTCGAAGAAGGAGTAGAGTCCTTGGGCTGAGCGGAGCGACACATCATGCTCCGAAGAGTCACCGCCACAAACGATGGCGATGTTACGTTTCAGTTCTTTCATAGTGTATTATTCGTATTTCCTTTAATGTATATTCTCCATTTATCGATGACGGCACTCATGTCTGCAGGCAGTTCGCTGTTGAAGTCCATTTGCTGCCCTGTCGTCGGATGCACGAAGCCAAGGGTACGGGCATGCAGCACCTGACGCGGACAGAGACTGAAGCAGTTCTGTATGAATGCCTTATAAGTCGATGAGCGCTCACCACGCAGAATCTCGGTGCCTCCGTAGCGCTCGTCGCAGAACAGCGGATGACCGATATGTTTCATGTGGGCTCGTATCTGGTGGGTACGTCCCGTCTCCAGACGGCATTCCACCAATGTGGTGTAGCCGAAGCGCTCCAACACCCGGTAATGGGTGACGGCCGGCTTGCCAATCTCCGAGTCGGGCGGGAAGACCGCCATACGCTGACGGTCACGCGGGTCACGGCCGATATTACCCTCGATGCGCCCCTCATCCTCCGTGAAGTGTCCCCATACCAAGGCATTATAGGCACGGTGAGTGTCGTGGTTGAAGAACTGCACACCAAGCTTCGTCTTCGCCTCGGGCGTCTTCGCTACGACAAGCAGACCGCTGGTGTCCTTGTCAATGCGGTGTACCAGTCCCACACTGGGATCATTCGGGTCATAGGAAGGCAGGTTACGCAGATGCCAGGCGATGGCATTGACCAGCGTTCCGTGGAAGTTCCCCACGCCGGGATGAACAACGAGGCCGGCGGGTTTGTTGACAACCATCAACTGGTCGTCCTCATAGACCACATCCAGGGGGATGTCCTCGGGTTCGATGGTGGTGTCATAGTGCGGACGGTCGAGCATCAGCGTGATAACATCGCCGGGACGCACCTTATAGTTGCTCTTGACGGGACGCTCGTTGACGTGGACAAAGCCGGCATCGGCAGCCTTCTGGATGCGGTTACGCGTGGTGTGGCGCAGGTGCTCCATCATATATTTATCCACACGCAACGGCACTTGTCCGGCGTCAACCTCCAAACGGATATGTTCGTAGAGTTGTTGCTGTTCGCCGTCTTCGTCGAGCAACTCCAACTCTTGGTCTGTCATTTGTTCATCATTCATACACTACAGGTTCTTCATTCACTTCTGTTGGCTGCTCTTGTTCCGACTGATACTCCACAGGCATTTCCTCCTGACCTTCCGAGTCCATGAAATTAATGTCATTATCTTCACCGTAGTGACCATTACCCACAAGCAGCGTCAACGGGGTTCCTATTGACACCATGTCACCAGCCCCCACCTGACGGCCACGACACATGACCCCATATACCCAATCTTTCTCTCCCACGATATATTTCGGTGGCAGCAACTTGAAGCCCAAGGCCATCAACTTGGCCTCCGCCTCACGGAAGCTACTATTGTCTGCTATATCAGGAATGGGAAACGATGGTGACGACGGGGAGTTGACCGTCACATAGATGACGTGCCCCTGTTTCACCTCCGCCCCTGCTGCGGGTGTCTGCATCAGGATACAATCAGCAGGCAGGAGCTTATTATAGCCCGAGTCGGTGACCTGGATAAGCAGGCCATCGCTTTTCAGCAGTTCCTCCGCTTTCTCGAAAGTCATCTTCGAGAGGTCGGGCACTTTGATTTTCTCGCCGTGGCGAGTATAGTACTCCAGTCCATACTTCACGCCGAACGCCAAGCCAACGACCACGAGCGCCATCGCTATCAAGTTACCCCAGAGGTAACCGCTCTTGAACTTGCCAAAGAATTCCTTTGTCTTCATCAGTCACACACTTATTGTTCTGCAAAAGTACATAAAAAAACAGAAAGAAGCAAGGATTTCCCTACTTCTTTCTGTTTTAACATCGTTTTTCTTACCGTGCAGCGACTTACTTGCCGTGGTGCTCGTCAGAAACAGTTAACTTCTTGCGGCCCTTAGCACGGCGTGAAGCCAGGACGCGGCGACCATTCTTGGTGGCCATGCGCTCGCGGAAACCATGCTTGTTCACGCGGCGGCGATTGTGCGGCTGAAATGTTCTTTTCATTGTCTTATCTTGTATTTATTTGTTGTGTTTCAACACATTTGGGGTGCAAAAGTACACATATTTTTCGAAATACGCAAGTTTCCAGCGAAATTTTTCCGCTTTACCACATACTTTTCACTTTTTTTTCGTACCTTTGCAGCCAAATTCAAACATTTACATTATTATTTTTATATGATTAACTCACAAGACATTAAGAAAGGAACTGCCATCCGCATGGACGGTAGCATCTGGGTTTGCATTGACTTCCAGCACCGCAAGCCGGGCAAGGGTAACACCATCATGAACATCAAGGTTAAGAACGTGTCCGACGGTCGCGTACTGGAGCGTCGCTTCAACATCGGCGAAAAGCTGGAGGACGTCATCATCGAGCGTCGTCCCTATCAGTACCTCTATGAGGACCAGTCTGGCCGCATCTTCATGAATCAGGAGACCTTCGAGCAGATTCCCATCGACAACGAGCTTGTTATCGGCCATGAGTACATGAAGGAGAGCGACATCGTGGAGGTTGTCAGCGACACCACCGACGGCACC
>Ga0247611_10010634_pt1 | contig 10776 bp, 7 predicted proteins | sample 177DNAGHGhighgp2_FD_192422 | JGI IMG/M metagenome (GOLD analysis project Ga0247611, IMG submission 192422) | Sheep rumen microbial communities from Palmerston North, Manawatu-Wanganui, New Zealand - 1770 DNA GHGhigh gp2 | ecosystem: Host-associated > Mammals > Digestive system > Stomach > Rumen ... | reverse complement strand
GAACAGGTACTTCGAGGCGGAAACCACGGAGGAGGAAGAGCGTCTGCTGAAGCAATTCCTTGCTTCGGACGAGGCACAGGGTGCGGAGTTCGACGAGGCTCGTGCCGTGATGGGTGTGTTTGCCACGGCCCGCTCATCCTCCCTCTCAGCACAGAGAAAGTCAGAGAATGCTTCGTCACGCACCACCGTCCCTGAGAGTTCCGCTCCCAGTCCCCAAAAGACAATCAAATGGCTCTCCGTGGCTGCTGCCGTGGTGCTGGCAGTGGGATTGTGGTGGCATTGGTCAGAGCGACCTACTTATTATGCTTGCATCGATGGGGTGGAAACCACGAACCGAAAGGAAGTAGTAGAGGCGATGCATCGGTCGATGGAGAATGTGCAACAGGATGTGGAAACGGAGGACATCATCAGCAAGCAATTAGGTGAGATGTTTAATAGTATAGAAGAATAAAATATGAAAAAGATTCTTGTTTTTTTAATACTGGCGAGTTGCCAATGGGACATAGGCTGGGTGCATCTCGGCATCGTGGACTGTATGGCACAAAAGCAAACGAGTGTGGCACGCCAATTCGATGGCTCCATGCCTTACTACCACCTGCTCGACCGCGTGGTGATTGAGGGTGGACAGGAACTGAATGCCTACAAACTGTCGCTCTACAAAAGTGTGACGGTGAAGGAAAATGCCTTCACCCCCAAGGAACTGGCTCAACAGGCTTTCAAGGACATGGAGCATGACGTGGAGGAGGCAGCCAAGAGTGCTCTGCTGAAGGAAGTGGGGCATAAACAAGGAAAACTCTACTATGCCTTCCTCATGATGCGAGATTGCTACATCTTCTATCAGAACGCATCGCTGCGGAAAGGTGGCAAGCGAGAAGCAACCATCGTGTATATGGAGGGACAGAAGAACTCCAGCATGAGCATGAGTGAACTGAAAAGAATGTTTAAAAAGAAGTAAATTTAAGTACAAAGGACAAAGGACAATGTACAACGTAGTAAAACTCAAAAACTCAAAAACTTAACTTATACAATCGCATGAAAAAGATTTTAACCGTGATGGCATTGCTCATGATGGGAAGCAGTGCAAAGACCTTGGCTCAAGACACTGAAGAAGTGGTGATTCTGAACCCCAAGCAAGTGTATATTCAAAAGACGGATTCGTCGATGACGGTGGAAGTGCAAGGAAAGCACGACGACCCGAACTATGTCTATAAGAAATCGATGAAGCTCGACAAGGCTGCGGCAGAGAACGCGGTGGATGTGACGGAGGAGTTCAATTTCCATCTGCCTTTCACGTCATCGTCGAATTCATCGAGAAAAAAGGAATATTCCAATGAGATTCATTCGGCTGCCTTCCGAGTGGGATTCAATTCCGCCATCGGCGTTCCACAGGGACTCAGCACCAACATGGCAAACTCGTGGGAAATCGGTTTCAGCGCTGCCGACTGGTTCTTTTTAAAGAAAAACAGAGCGGTGAATTTCAGTGTGGGACTGTGGTTCAACTGGAAGAACTTCCGCATGACCGACGACAAGCGTTTTGTTATCGACAATACGGACGTGGTGCTGTCGGATTACCCTGCAGGTGCTGATATTCAGTTCTCACGCTTGAAGATTTTCAGCCTGTCCTTCCCAATCCAAGCACATGTCAATCTCTCGCATGGTTGGCACATGGGGTTTGGTCCTATCCTCAATATCAACACGCATGGAAGCCTGAAGACTCGCTACAAACTGGATGGCGAGAAATATCTTGACAAAACGAATCGCATCCATCAGCAGCCCTTCACGGTTGACCTCCAAGCAGTGCTGAGCTACCGTCACTGTGGTGCTTACGTGAAGTGGTCGCCATGCAACCAGCTTCGCACAACCCACGGACCAAAATTCCAAGGCATCAGCACAGGTCTGCTCCTCTTCTACTAAGAATCTTTCGATTTCACAGAACCCTTCCTTCGATAGTGCTGGCACTCTCCTTTGATTGTGCTGGCACTTTTCTTTGATTCAACTGAACCTTTCCTTTGATTTTACTGAAAAGTCGATCTTTCACTCCTCCATTTAACCATATAAAAGCATAGACTTACCCTCTTTTTCTTGATTGATATTCACTACCTTGCATGGAAGATTATAAGTAAACTCACCTTCTGGCAAAACTGTTAGAGTATCATGAACTTTTAGTGTTTTATGTTGAACATCCATTTTACCATTACAACCAACGAGCATTACAATAATCAATCCAAAATTCAAAACAAAGTATAATAGTTTCATGTATTGACATTATATTATTTAACACACATGTGTTTATATAAAAACCATAACTTATTGTTTCGGATTAATGGAGGCATAGAAACACAGTTCATCAAGAGCATTTTTGGAGGAATTTGGATATAGATTTGGCAATTGTTTAAATTGTTCTTCAGAAATGTCTAAATCCAGCATTTTCAGATTGTCATTGTCTGGATAATGTGTAAATATCATCCATGCAGGGTCAACATCAAACCAAGTTTCTCTATCTATACCTTGAACAAAACGACCATCGTTGATTCCCCCAGCCCCCCATGTTGGATCAATAAAGATTCCATTGTAACCATCTGTATAATCATAAAGCCATGCATGACGAGTTTCTGAGATGCTGCCATCTGGTTTCTTACATTTGCCAACAACTACTTCTACGTTCAATCTTTCACCTGCTATATGACAGAACAAATCACAATATGCTTGACAAACTCCCTTCGCAGTCCGCCAGCATCGGTCTGCATCATGAATAGATCTTGTCGTATCATATTGAATGTTATCACATAGCCAGTCATATATCCGTCTTGCAATATCATTCGGTGTTTGTGCATCTCCAATGATACTTTGACATATTTCATCGAATTTGAGGTCTTGGGGGTTCGGTGAGATGTCGGTTTCGCGTTTAGGGATAAAATCCTTCACATCAGAAATGGGTTTATCTATTCCCATTACCTGAACAGCGCACAATGAATTGTCAAAATCTGGCAGAAATTTCGGACTCAAAGAGATGCTTGCTACAGAATATTTACTCCTAAATGAAACGGGATCTTTTTCAATATTTGGATTGTTGAAAAAGAAATAATCCGCAATTTGATTCGTTATCGCATTATTGTCAATATTCTCGTATTGCACGAATGGCTTAGACTGAACAGATACATGTTCCACGATTTGATGAATCTCATCATCAGACAAGTTCTCTCTGACAAACGGATTTGTATTGTTCCAGGCCAATATTGAGTATTTTTTCCTTAGCTCAAAAGCAAAGCACATGGATCCTGCGGTCTATAATGCAATCAAAGAAGAGGAGGCAAAACTGGAAGCAGAGAAAGATGAACTCAAAATGCAGAAAGAAGTGTTGGAGGACGAAGTGGATATATTACAGTCTGAAAAAGATACTCTGACTATTGAGATTGAAACTCTCAACCGGGAGAAGAAACAAGCGGAGACAGCTGTAAAGGGTCTTCAAACAATGTGCAGAAATCTTGCTATTCAAAAGACTCAGCTCACCACTGAACGAACCGAGCTCCAGAGTCAGTTGTCCGAAGGGAAGATTACACTTGACGAATACAACCGCAAGAAGGCTGATTTGAAAAATCAGATTTCCAATTGCGACGTGAAACTGGCTGACAAGCAACAGAAACTCGAACAAAAGATGACAGAATTGGAGGACATCAAAGAGAAAGTGAACTACTACGATGTGGCTTATGTCCGCTTTGATGTGCCAGAGATTAAAGTGAGACCTCCAAAGATTACGGAGCGTCCACCTCGCTTTGGGAACATTGACAACTGGATGAAGGCTCAGAACGCAACCATCAGCGAGCAATTCCATAATGCTCTCAATTCGTTTGGCAAGACTGTCATGGATGCAGCAAGGAACAGCATTCTCGGAGAACGTAAGTTTCGGTTGATGAATCAACGCGACATGGAGAAGCTGAACGAGGATTATCACACAGAGAAATATCTCCGACATCAGCAGATACATGAAACGCTTGATCTTCTCGCCCTCTTTGAGAAACCTGATACGGCGAAGCTGGTTCGAGAGGTCGCTGTTGCTCTCATGGGAGGTCGCTCTGTCAGTATTCCTTGTGCTGGTGGTGGTTCTGTCAGTAGCGAAACTGGTTGGGACGGTCGCAAGAAAGACGAGGAGAACGAGGACTTCCGACTCCGTTGTTGGCTTCATGCAGCAAAGACCGTCAAGGCTTCGCAATATCTGCCAACAAAGAGGAAAGGATATGGCCGATGACGTATTGCCGCCATCGTAACATCACATCTGCAAATAACTGAGCGCCCACATCTGTAAATTCAGGTGTAGGCGCTTGCTTATAGTGGCGATTTCTGATAAACCAGGGCTGATTTTATACGATTCTGATAAAATTTCTGTTAAAAGGCGCTGATTTTTGCCATTTATTGATGCTATTTCAAATTATATTTGTAATATTGTGTCCAAAATATGACAATCTCAAACAAGGAAATCCGCTAATCTGACAGAAATATGGAGAAGAATTTTGTTGACTATCTTATTGAAGGAGACAACTATCCACCAATCGGATATGTTTCTTTCGATTCTTCTGACCACATTCGTTTCCAAAACGGAAAGGACGTTTCAGGCCATAATCTTGGTTGTAACAGACGCTTCATAATCGAAAAAAACATTGAAGGTGGTGAAGGGTATACTGTAACTATGTATAATCTTGATTGCCTTCATCCAACATGGCAAAACAATATTCAAATGGCTCCCAAAAGGATGAGGATTATCTCTGTAGATGGCAATATTGTCGAGCTGCGTGGATATGGCGTAGACATGTTGGGAAGTTCATTCTCAGACTATGGAATTGTTCTGCTTATCGATAATAAAGCAATATCTCGAATCCAGTTAAACATGTTTGATAGAAATATTTGTATAGTATACGTCAAGTAATAAAGATGGAAGAATTTGTAAGAACTCGAAATTTTGGCGTGTATTCCGAAATTAAGGAATCCACCCCCATGATTATTCTTTATAATCCTCAATCGTTTGTGTATTACGATAAAAGATTAAAAGAATATGAAACCACATCTAAAGAATGTCTTGATGGTGTTGTCGGAATTCATGAATGCTATATAATAAATAAAGGTAAAAACAAGAAAGGTTTTGCAATATTCCAAGTCTACGTTAAAGACCTAGATGTCACTCTATGGATTAGCCCCAATAAATGGGAATGTTATTTGCAAGACATTTCAAAAGACAAATTTGTCCTTCCAACCGATGAAAATGAGTATAAACAATGCACTCTTGATTTCTACATAACTGAAAGCGTAAATCATGATTCTCTTGACTATCTGGATGAGATAGGCAAGACAGACCAAAGACAATCTATTCGTGAATTCATTTCTTCACTTGCCCATATTGAAATTCCATTGAGGGAGATTAATATGGAGAAAGATCGTGAAATGTGGCAAGCTTACATTGACGGTCAAGCTGCTGTAAATGCAGACAATAAAGAATTGTATAAGGTCGTTTCTGTGGGCAATTTTGAAAAGGTTTCTTATAACGGTAGAAAGTATACTGCGGTAAATTTGAAATTGCAGGCAACGAGCCTTGTAGACAATACGATCAGCGATTTGAGAGGAATACTCACCACATTATATCCTGACGTTTCTATAGAAAAGAAATCGGATAAAGTTATTATGGTGTCTTTTCCAAGGTATGAATCTTTAAATGAAGATTTGATTGCAGAGATAGAGGAAAAAGTTTCTGAGCATTGTTTCAAATTTGATGGAAAACTTACAAACGAACTCAATGGCTTCATTCACCTTCGTTCTACTGAAGATTTTGCTGATATTTTAACTCAAATAGATAAGAGTTTGTATGAGGATTTTGGGGCCGAGGTTAGACGCAATAATGGTGAATATAATCTTGAAGATGACGATGAGATGAATTTCATCCACATGCTCGTTGAGAAAGCTGGATATAAAGATTCTGTTCTTACCACCACAACAACAAGTTTAACAGTATATTTTTCATTAACAGATAAGACAAATGATGATGAAGAGGATAGGCTTCGTAGAAAAAAATACTTACGGACGTTAGTATTAGATTTTCTCGGAAATAAAAAAATCAAAATCAATGCGTCTGAAGGAATCGCAGTATTAACACCAAACTCCAAAGAAGATTACGAGTCTTTGCTAAGCGAAATAGGAAGCAAATTGTCGCCTGAGTTATCCATTGAATCTGATGTCTACAAACCTCAGATTAAAATTACTTTAAAGACTGACGATTTAGATTATTGTAAGGATGTATTTGACAAAATAAATAAGTCTATACATTCTGTACGACCTGATATTACATTGTTTTGTCGCAATAAGGATTTATATCAAGAATTTGAGTTTAAACACAAATTTACCGACGAAACACAATTAGAGACTGTGAAGCAATGTGTTGCTGATGAGTTATCTGCTTATAATTCTCTTGTTGAGCTTTCGTATGGCGAACATCCCAATGGCATAACGTCATTTAATGTTGTGATGGACTCTGCTCAGTTACAAAGATTCTCATCGACAATGCAAAGAGAATTCAAGTTGCAGGAAGTTCGTCTTATCAATGGTGAAAAATATGATGAAGCTTTAGGAGAACTTAATGAAAAGATTGAAGAGAAAGATAATGAGTGGGACTGGGATGTTATAGATGAACTAAAAGACGAAGTTAAGGCAAAACGTAAAGCACTTACAGAAGTAATGGGGAAAGGTGCTTTAAGACTTGGGCGTTGTTTGTCTCGCTCCATGGATACTGTTAGATTTGAAGTCGGTCAAGATTTTGCTAAGCGAATACAATCTTTTGATGGTACTCCGAAATCCACAGATTTTATTCATGTAGGCGATTATGTTCAATTCCCGTTAACAGGAGAATCTGCAGAATTGAGTCGTCAACAAGAATCAATGTATCGAATCACTCAGCCCAATACCAATGTTGAAATTCAAGGGTATTGGCGTAAAGTGCATTCTCCTGCTAATCCATTGCTTTCTCAATTCCTTTTTGATCCAAGATATGCGGGTGATCCAACTGAAAACATAGATGAGCTGATAAAAGATATAGAAAAGCCTGGGCATCATATTGAGGATAGAATGAATACGAATCAAAAACGTGCCGTAGCAACAGCTGTGGCAGCTCCTGATTTTGCTATTATCCAAGGGCCTCCAGGAACTGGTAAGACGACTGTAATTGCTGAAATAATCTGGCAGGAGATTCGACGCAAGCCTGATGTAAAAATCTTGTTGACTTCTCAAACAAATCTTGCAGTAGATAATGCACTTAGTCGTCTTAAGGGTAAACCCGGAATTAGACCTGCACGTATATTACCCCCTTCTAAATCAGAAAGTGAAAGGCTTAATTTTGAAGAAAAAAGATATTTGTTGAGTCAAATAGAAAGCTGGGGTGACTCTCCCAATGAAACGAACTCAGACAATGGTGCTAAACTATGGATGGATCGTATTCAAAATAGTATGAGTGAAGACGAACATTATAGTAACGCATTAGTTCAATGGCGTAAAGAATTGTCTGAGGCTGACAAAATGATTCGAAAGGAATTTATCACTGCATACAAAGAAAATATTAATTTAGTTGCTGCTACGTGTAGCATCTGTGGTTCATGGCAATTCCGAGAAAAATATGCAGAGCTATTTAGTGACCAAGAAGAGTCCTTTGATGTTGTGATTATGGATGAAGCCAGTAAAGCAACTCCTTTGGAAATGGCTGTTCCTATGGTTTGGGGTAAAAAGATAATAGTAATAGGAGACCACAAACAGTTGCCTCCTATGATGCAAGAGGGTAATATCCTTGATGCTCTAAAACGTATAGAAAGAAAAGATCTTGCAGACAGAATAGACCAATTTAAACAATCACAGTTTGAATTACTTTATGAAGCTTCTTCAAAGCTGAAGAATTCTTTAGTGGCTCCATTGAATGAACAATATCGTATGCATGAACAAATCATGAATACCATAAATCATTTTTATAAAGATGAAGAAAATGGAATGGAAGGTTTGAAATGTGGTATTAAAGATTCTATGGATAAGGATGATCCTTCGAATGGAGGAAGCAGATATCATGGTATACGGTTAGAGCCATTTATGAACGCTGATAGGCATGTGTTATGGGTTGATGTGCCTGATTATGAAGATAAGCAGCAAGCTGGTTCTACATCTAGAACAAACAAAGCAGAAGCAGAAGCAATCGCTTTGGTCATTAAGGCATTGAAAAAAGCGGAAGGATTTGATAAGTTCATGGCATCACAAGTCGCAAAAGAGGACAAAGAGATTGGAATCATCACGTTTTATGGTGCACAAGCAGCATTACTTGAAGAAATGAAGAAAAACGGCAAGTTAGATCCGTCTCTTTCATATCGTATCAATGTTGTAGATAAGTTTCAAGGAATGGAGAGAAACATTGTCATTATTTCTACAGTTAGAAGTAATAACGAAGGAGCCAAAGGGTTGGGCTTTACAAGCGACCCACGTCGTATAAATGTAGGTTTCTCTAGAGCCAAGAGCCTCTTGATAATCGTTGGGAATAGATCTTTCCTTTCTAAGAATAATGCAGATTACGCAAGGGCTATTTCTGCTATAGGGAATAATAGAATTGACGTACAAACACTTAAGCATTTGGTAAAAAATGGCAAAGAATAAATTATACAAGAAGAGCGGTAAGAATTTTTCTTCACAGAAACAATATAATCTTAAGGAAAAACGCTCTTCTGACCCTCAATATATTATTGAGGAAACGATGGAGATGCGATTAGACTCTTGTGTGAAAAAAGTAAAAGACCTTTCTGAACTTATCATAGGTTACACTCCATATAGGTTAAATTTTAGAATTAACACATACAATGGTATAACTAACAAACCATCAAAGGTGTCATCTTTTGCAAATGCTGTGGTTGGCATCATTTTGGCAGATGGACAAAGTTCTTTTAGCCACATAGGGCAGGTTCTTGGCCTAAATGTAGATATTGACTTGGCTGAGCATAAGATGTTAGAAAAAGCTATCAAGCAGATGATTGACATTCATCTTCTTGAAGGTGATGACTCAGCTTATAATGTTACAGACCAAGGAAAGACTTTTGCAGAACATGGTGAAAAGATGGAACCCTATCCTTCAAAGTTCTCTTTATGGTTTGTTCCTGGTTATGCCGATTACCTGAATTTGCGTTCGGAATTATCAGAAGATTTCGTTAATGATATTGAAGACGAAACCCCATGTGAACAAATGGAGTTGTCTATAGATGAAATTAAAAATCTTGCTGAATACCAAGCTACTCATGCACATTCATCTAAAGATAGATTTATATTGCAGGAAGCCAAATTAGAAAAAAGTGAGAAAAAATCGTATAATCTTTGGGCTTGCTTTATTCGCAGTGTTCGTACAAAGCAAGTGAGAGTCTTAATATACGATGATAACACCCAAAGTATACTTGTTAAACTTTCTGAAATTGTTGACAAAGATGAAAATCTAAAACAACAGTTATTTGATTCTATGCTTGGTAATACTCCTGATGTGGAAGTACTTGACCAAAAAGACGTTGTTATCTCAGATGAACAAAGGAAGGCTGAGGAAGATTTGTTAAAAGCAGAAGAAAAGCAAGCCTCTCCAAATGAATCTTATAATGAAACAGATTTAGCTGGGTTGGAAGAGAGACTGCATAAACATGCTTTGTATGATTCTATTTCTTTTGAGACCGAAATTCACACAATATTCCAACAAGACAATGCAGATGAAATATGGCTGTCCAGCCCATGGGTTGGTGATGATGCTTTTATGCATTCTCGCTTACCTTTGATACAGACATTTCTTCATCAAGGAGGAAAGGTATTCATTTCATACTCCGAAGCAGAAGGTGGTCTTGATAAAAGTAAAGGTAAAGGACAAATGATTGGATGGCAATCAAATAAAGCTATTAATCAATTGGCAAAATCTTATCCTGGACAATTCTTTTATGCTCAATTTGCCGCTTTCCATAGTAAAAATGTAATAGAGGTGAAAAATGGTCAAAGCATTCTTTTTACAGGAAGTTTCAATGTCTTGTCTTTCCATGTCGTCCCTGAGCATGAATCTCATATAAGAAAAGAAGAAATGGCGTTAGCTCATTATCAAGTTGCAGAAAACAAGTATAGAGAATTCAAGAAACAGTTTGCTCAATCATACATAAAGCGAGCAGAAGATTCTTTCTCGACTCTTACTGAAACTCAAATTTTAAATTATAAAAATCCAGCTCTTGATTATTTCAGGAAAGATGATATATTAGCATCTCTCTTTGCTGATTTTGATGAAAAGCTAGATGAACTTGCTTTCTCAATACGAAATAGAAAGTTCGAGAGAAGTGTTAATCAATCTTCTCATGCTCGAGTATATGAGAATAAAGATAAGAAGTTCAGCAATAATACTTCAGATAAGGGTGATTCTCTGTTTACCAAATCAAAAGAATCCAAGGAGGAACAATTTACAAAAGTATTATCAAATGCAGTAAAATTTGTAAATGCAGATTTGGTGGATGAGAAAGCTATCTTTTTGAAATTGGCATCTTTATGTTTTCTCTCTATAGGCGAGAATTCTCAGAAAGCACAATTACAAGTTCCATGGAACAAAGATCTTATTGGTTTCTTGTCAAGAGGAGATGTGCAAAAAGTAGTGAAGATTAATGTTCAAAAAGGACGCGAAGAAGGAACGACGAATATACTTGTTCTTATGAATGAAACTATATTCAGATTCTTTAATCTTTCTTTAACAAAAGTGGAGTTCTT
>Ga0247611_10010633_pt1 | contig 10776 bp, 10 predicted proteins | sample 177DNAGHGhighgp2_FD_192422 | JGI IMG/M metagenome (GOLD analysis project Ga0247611, IMG submission 192422) | Sheep rumen microbial communities from Palmerston North, Manawatu-Wanganui, New Zealand - 1770 DNA GHGhigh gp2 | ecosystem: Host-associated > Mammals > Digestive system > Stomach > Rumen... | reverse complement strand
TTAATATTCTTATTATACAGTTTATTATTTTTTTTAACTTATTTAATCTTCATTTTATTAAAATAAATTCATTAAAGTCCTAAATAAATTAAAAATATATTTTTTTATTAATAATAACATTATTACAAATATTTTTTTTTATCTAATAATTTTACTATTTATTTTTAGTTTTAAATAAATTATTGATTAAACTAATAATTTAAAACTTAGATTATTTATATTTTTAAATTAATTGTTTATTAATTTAAACTTTTAATTTGTTTATCTAATTCATCTAATTTTTTAACCAATAATGAAATTTGTTCACTACTAAATTTTATTTGATCTTCAAATTCATTAATTTGTTCAATTAAATTTTTACGTTCTTCATTAAGTTTTTCCAACTGATTTTTTATTTCATCTTCTTTTATTTTTTTATATGTTTCTTCAATATATTTATCAAAATTCTTTAAAAAAGTTAACAAACACTCCCCATTTTCAATCGCTGCATTAATATCTTTGATAGAATCTACAATTTGGTCAATTCTAGTTTCTAACGTGTAAATTTCAAAATCATAAACATAAAGGTTTTTAGTTAAAGTTTTTTTAGAACTTTCTTCTTTTGAATGTAGAATACGCTTTATATCATCAAGTTCTTCTTTAAGAAAAGTTTTTTCATCATTCAAACTTTTTATTCTATCTGAAATTTCTGCTGATGTTTTTGGCACTCCTAAACAAGATTCTCTTTCAAAATGAATTACTCCATCATCATCTTCAATTAAATTGTCAATCTCTTCAAAAAAATCTAAATCATAAACAGAACAATGCTCTAAAATTAAGAAATCAACTGATGAATATTCATCATAATCATAAATATTAATGTTTAGTTGTTCAAATAGTTCAACAGCAAACTTATAAGCAACAATTTCAGCATGAAAAGACATTTTCGTCTTATTAAACCAAAAATAATTATTATAAACAAATATTAAAAATATTTATTTTCATTTTTTAATTAAATTTCATTTTTTTAATTAATTATTTTAATTAAAATTTTATTTTAAATAAAGTTTTAATAAGATGATTAAATTTTAATATAAATATTATCTTTTTAATTTTTATTCAAATTTATATAATTATTATTTGTATAGGTCTTATTTTATTATACAATAGATTTAAAGTTAATGAATTAGTATTATTTTTTAATACTTTACTTAATAATGTGATTTTTTTAAAACTTAAATTAATGATGTTATATAATATATTGTATTTTGTAATAAATATAATTTTTTAAATTAACATTATTTTTAAGAATTTTAATGGTAATTCTAACATTTATAAGTAAATATTATTTTATAATGTTTTTATTAACAGTGTTAAAACTTATATTGAATTATTACAAACAAAAAGAATAATTTAATTTTAATACATTAAGTAATGTATATAATTCTTTATTATTTAAATCTATTATTAAATTAAAATTATTACTTTTTTAAACTATTATAACTATCTAAAAATTCACTATTTAATCTTATATAATAATTATAACAAATTTTTACATATTAATATTATTAATAATTATTTTTAAGTTCTTTAAAATTAATAACTATTTAATAATAAAAATAAATTTTTATTTAATCGTATCATTTATTTTTTTATATATTTTTTAAATATATACATATATTTTTTATTAATTATTTTTAATTTATTGACAATTAAGAATAAACTTAAGAATAAAGTGTATTAAAAAATAAAATAATTAATTTTATTATTAAAAGAATGATTATATTATTTTTAAAATTTTCATATTAATAGATAAAACTAAATTACACTATTAAATAAATTACTTTTAAATAAACATAAAATATATGATTTGAAAAAAAAATATATTAATTTTTTATTTATCTAATTTAATGTTTTATTCAAATTTATTTAATGCTTTATCAAATTTCTGTTAATTTTAAAAAATTTTTTATTATTAATATTTTTAAATATTAATAAAAAGAAAATTATTCTGTAAATTTACATTAAATTATATTTTTTCATATACATATTATACTTATAATTTAAAAATTGTTGAGGAGAAGCAAGATAACTAATTTCATTATCATTATCATTATATTGAGGAGCAACTAAACCAGTATAAGCAGGATTATAACCACCAAACATACCACCTGCCTGTTTAACAGGATCAAATTGTTCACTATATCCATTATTTTCCATTGTTGAAAGCGGGGCTGTTCTTATAATTTCATCAATTTTATTAAGCATATCATCAGCATTATTTCTTAATTTTCCATTTGAAAAATGTTCTGTATTACTATAACCACCTTTTACTATTTGATTAATATTACTAAACATCTCATTAGCAGTTCCTCTATTTAATTCAGTTGAACGTCCATCTGCAGAAAATAACTTAATAGTTGGAAAACCACCAACATTTTCTTTGTCAGCAGGTGCTGGATTTTTTGCATAATCATATTGTTCAGTTTTTATACCATTATTATTAAGCATTTTTGTTAATTTATTCCATTCTGGCATAAAATTATGACAATGTGGACACCATTCAGCATAATATAAAACTACTTTGGCAGTCATTAATTATTTTTTTATATATAATAAAAATATATTATTTAATAAAGAATAAAATAAAATTTTCAAAAAGTTTTTAAAATATAAATTTTTAAAAATAAATAAAAATTATAATAAAAGTTTTATTGTTTAAATCTATTATATTTATTGTTAACGTTAAATGTTATGTAAATTAAAATTAAATGATAATTTAATAATATACATTTATTAAAAAATATAATTATATGTAAAAATTTATATTTATTTTAATTTAAATAATTTTTTAACTAACATTTTTAAAAATACTATTATTTTGATTTATTATTTTTTAAGAAGTTTTTTATAAAAAGTTTAAAATAGATATAATAAAAAATAAAATAATTAATAGGTTAATAGAAGTTTAATATAATATTAATAAAATAAGTTTTTATAAAAATATTAAAACTTGTCTGAAATGTTAATTAAAACTTTTTTAAAACTTGCCTGAAATGTTAATTAAAACTTTTTTTAAAACTTGCTCGAAACCCTTACTTAAAACTTTTTTTAAAACTTGCTTGAAACCCTTACTTAAAACTTTTTTTAAAACTTGCTCGAAATTCTTACTTAAAACTTTTTTTAAAACTTGCTCGAAACGTTAATTAAAACTTTTTTTTAATTTGTCTGAAACGTTAATTAAAATTTTTTTTAAAACTTGCTCGAAACCTTAATTAAAACTTTTTTTAAAACTTGCTCGAAACCCTTACTTAAAACTTTTTTTAAAACTTGCTCGAAATTCTTACTTAAAACTTTTTTTAAAACTTGCTCGAAACCTTAATTAAAACTTTTTTTAAAACTTGCTCGAAACCCTTACTTAAAACTTTTTTTAAAACTTGCTCGAAATTCTTACTTAAAACTTTTTTTAAAACTTGCTCGAAACCTTAATTAAAACTTTTTTTTTAAAACTTGCTCGAAACCTTAATTAAAACTTTTTTTAAAAACTTGCTCGAAACCCTTACTTAAATGTGTTTCTTAAAAATTGTTTAAATATATACTTAAAACTTTCTTTAAAAACATACATAAATACTTACTTAAATATTTTTTTTCAATTTGTCTAAATCTTTATTTAATTTTTTTAAATTTGTCTAAATTTTTATTTAAAACTTTTTTATATAAAATAATTAATAAAATTATTAATATTATATATTTTATTAACAAACTAACTAATTATATATTAAATTGCATCAAAAATATAAGTTTAGTTTTTAAAATTTTAGTTTATATTAAATTTTAATTTTCTTAAAAAGAAAAATTAATACTAAGATTATTATAAATAATATTATACTAATATTTTAATATTACACTAATATTTTAGTTAAATTTATATTTAAATTTTAAATTAATTAAACTAACTATTAAAAATAGTTTTTAAAATTGTTTATTAAATTTTAATTACACTAATTTAACAAATCAAAATTTTAATAAAATTAATAAACACGGTTTAAAATAATTCAAATTTTAATTTTAATTAATATAACAATGGATTTTTTGACAATAAATTATAAACCTGGTGGAAAATGTCCTTGTGTAGGGCATAGATCTGATGCAGATAGATATTATTGTATATGTTGTTGTCCATCTTGGTGCCATCAATATTGTAATAAAGGTGGAAGCTATGAAAAAAGAGAACAAATGAAGATACAACGACAAAAATTAGAAGCAGAAGAAAAAGAAAAAAATATCAAGAATGGTTAAAAAAAGTTAATAGAAATGGAGGATTAATAAGATGTTGTGATGATTGGAACTAATTATTTTATTATTATAATATATTTAAAAATGATTATAATCATTTTTATTAAATTTTTTTAATAAATTAATTACAAAACAATAATATTTTTTATTAAAAATTGAATAAAATTGTTATTAAATTTATTTAACATATAATTTATTATTTAAATGAGTTATAACAATTCATTAAAAATTAATGAACCTTTTTTATTTTTAGATTGTTTAAATTATAAAATAATAAAAAATAATAACATTATTAATATAATTAATTTTGGATAAAAACACGGATTAGCACCTGAATTTAATATAAATATTTTTATAAATGAGAAAACTTGTTTTTATTGTGAAATTCATAAAAAATTATTTGTAAAAAAATTTAATGAGCCTTTTTTTGATCATAACTTTAAAATACAATCTTTAAAAAAAAATAATGTTATTAGAAGTGAAAAAGGATATGATAATATGAATAATTTATTAAATTATTTTAGTTATTATTATAAAAAACATAATTATGAATTTATTAGTGATTATGATAAAGAAATAATTACAAATTGTAAGCCATATAATGAATTATGGAAATTTTGTCCTTGTGATTATAGGTTTATATTATTATATAGAAATAATAAATATTTTTATTGTATGTTTAAATTAATTAAATATTATTTATTATTAAATCATTCTTGTATGAATAAAAATAAAATTAATAATTGTTTAAATAAATTAAAAAATGAAGATTTAAATATTAAAATACCTGAAACATTAGAAGATTTCAAAAAAGAATATTTAATATTTTTTTCTGATTATCTTAATAATGATGAAATATATTATAAAATTTATAATATATTTAAAAAATATTATAATGAAAAATATTTTAATATTATTACAGATATAAATATTAAAAGTATAAATAAATATTTTTCAAAATTTAAAATTAATCAAATTATTATTGACTTTTTTAATATTTTAACTTGGTTTTATTATGAAAAAGATTTAGATAAATTTATAGTAATTAAAAAATTTATAAAATATATATATAATATATACTTTAAAAATAATTTATTAATATTTAATATTCCTTATGAATGTATTTTAATAATATATGATATTATTTTATATATTAACATATTTAAAAATATTGATAAATATAAATATCATATAATTTATAATGGAAATGCACATTTAAAATTATTTAATGAATTTATGCTATTTTTAAAATTAAATAACTATGAATTTAAATAAAATTATTTGTCAATATTAATAATTATATTAATTAAAAAATATTATTTAATATTTTAAAATTATAAATATTCAATTTTAACATTTTTATTTAATTTATTTTCTAATAAAGATTTTATTTTTTTCTTTCCATAATTTCCTGAAATAACTAAATATATTGTATAATTAGTTTCTTTAGCATAAGTATTAAAATTAATTAAAATGTTTATTTGATTTTTTAAAAATATTTAAAATAAATAAAATTTATTTTAATTATAAAAATGTCTTTATCTCAAAAACAACAAAGACAATTAAAACAGAAAAAAATAAACGATAATAAAAGATTTTTTATAACAGTTATAAATAATCAAGATAAACATAATGAAATTTTAAATTATTTAAAAACTTTACCATATAATTATATTTTATCTTGTAAAGAATATGATGAAGATGATGATTATGAAACTTATAATATTTACATTCAATTTGAAAATACACAAATATTAGATAAAGAAAAAGTAAAAAATATTAATATTGAAATAAGCACTAGAGGATCAATTCAGTTAATAGAAGAAATGAAAGAAGATAATGAAATATTATTTGAAGATGGGACACCTTATTTATGTGGAAATATTAGAATAAAAGATATGTATTTAATTGAAGATTATTCAGACACTAGACATTTATTACCTAGATTTAGGAATATGTATATGAAATTAATAAAAGATGGTTCTATAACACCAGGATTATTTAATACAAAAAAGAATATAATTGTATTTAATAGTAAAGTAGAAACAATTGTAAATAAAAAATATCATAAATATACTTCAATTTATATGAATAAAGATAAAATATATAATTTATCAAGTAATATTATAATTGAAAAACAAAATTTTTCTATTGATTTATTAGATAAAATATTAAATGAATTTAATGTTCCTTTACCAACTGAAAAAGAAAATTTTTATCCATCATTTATTAAAAATATTGTTATTATTAATGATAAATTAGATAAAAATAAATTATTAGAACAATATAAAAATATGATTATTAATATTCAATAAATAGTTATTGTTAGTTTTTTAAAATATTAAGTTTAAAATTGTTAATATAATAATTAAAATTATAAATATGATTATTTTTGATTATTTTTTAAAAATATTTAAAATAAATAAAATTTATTTTAATTATAAAAATGACAACACAAATAAAATCAGAATTTGAATTATGGGATGATAATGATAATATGAAAAATAAATATAAAAAATTAGAACAAAAAAGAAAAACACATGAAAATAAAAGATATTTAATTTCATTTGGTGGTCATATAGTTGAAGATAAATATAATAATATAATAACATATTTACAAACTTTATCTTATACTTATATTTTATCTTGTCAAGAAGAAGGAGATGTAGATAATGTTTATTATATTCATAATATTTATATTCAATTTGAAAATTCACAAATATTAGATAAAGAATTATTAAAAAATATTGATAAAAATATTGACATTATTGAAATAAGTGCTCAAAAATCATCTCAAGTAATACATGATATTAAATTTGGATTTAATGCAATAATTTTATTAGAAGAAGGTCATTATCAATAAATTAAATATTTTATTTAAATAAACTTTATAAATAATTATTATTTTTAATAATAATTATTTGTTTTAATTCATTCTATTTTCAATTAACTCATTAATAATATTTTTTAACCAAACATATATTAAATTAAAAGATAACCTTTTACGACTAAATTCACGATAAGAAGACATAAATAATGAATTATATTTTTCTCTATAATATAACAAAGTTTCGTTAAACTTTTTTATTACATATTTTTCTTCAGTTTCATTTAATTGTTCTGAAGAAACTATATTTATTATTGATCTATCTGATATTAAATTTATTTTTGGATTTTCATCATAAATTGCTTTCATATTTGGATCTAATGTTAAAACTTTTATGTGTGTTAAATATTTTTTATTATCAGTATTTTCATCATTTTTAATTTCTTTATCATATCTTGATAATTTAACAAATTCAGTATATTTTTCATTATAAACTTCATATCCATAACAATAATTATTTCTTTTAGAAAATTCTAATTTTATTTTTTTAGATTCCGCTTTTTTTATTAAATTTGCTGAAAATATATATTTATTATTATCTTTATTTCTTAGTCTAAAATATATTACACATATTGCGCTTGTAGTATCATCAAATATTTGTTTTTCAAAAAGATTTGTATAAATAATTTGATACTTTTGAATAAATTCTTTTCTTAATTTGTTTGATTCTGAAAATAAAAAGTTAATAGGTAAAATTAAAACTCCTAATAAAACGTTAGAATTAATAGTTTGTTTTATATAAATTTGATAAATATCATCTATATTAGTTAAATAATTTTTGTATTTTTCTTTTTGTTGTTTTGTTAATTTGTTTTTTGCTGCATAAGGTGGGTTAGTAAATATAATTTTATTGTTATAATTTGGTTGATTTAAAATTGTATCTTGTTTTATTGTATTTTCATATTTTGGATCTATGTCGTATAATTCAAAGTTATTTAAACCTTTTAATTTTAAAAAATTAATTAAATCACCTCGTCCACAACAAGGTTCAATGATTGTAATAATTTGATTAGTTTGTTTATTAAGTGTATTATATTCTTTTAAAAATAAACTAATAATATTTTGGAATAATTCTTCTGTATTAGTTGAATAAAATTGTGAATATTCTTTTTTATTATTCATTTTATATATTTTTAAAATAAACTTAATTTTAAAAAAATTTTATTCATTTTTTTAATTTTAATAAAATTGATTGTTAAAAATGGTTAATAAAAATGGTTAATAAAATCGGTTAATAAAAATGGTTAATAAAAATGGTTAATAAAAATGGTTAATAAAAATGGTTAATAAAAATGGTTAATAAAAATGATTAATAAAAATGGTTAATAAAAATGATTGTTAAAATTGATTATTAAAATCGGTTAATAAAATTGATTGTTAAAATATTGATTAAAATTATTGATTAAAAATAATCATTTATTAACTTGTTTTTATAAAAATTAGTATTATAATAATTAAATTAAAAATTTTTATATTAAAAAAAATAATAATTAATAAAAAAAGAAATAATATTTATTTAAACAAATATTAAAATTATCTTTAATTAAATAAAATTATCTTTAAAGTAATAAATCAAAATTACATACCAACAACAGCATATTGGATCTTAGCATCACCCTTATAATTAAGCTTCTTCTGAGCAATAAAGATGAATGCAACGAATAAGATAGTAACGATAACTGCATAAATCAAATGCATAATAAGATTATTATTATCATATTGCCAAAGCTTATTAATAAGATACTTAATTGCAGTATTCCAAGCAAGAGCTACAACAAGAGCAAGAGCCATCTTGATTGAATCTAAAGTAATATTTCCAACTGATTTAGAAAAATCAGACTGGATAATTTTTTTGATTTTGTCACCAACTTGAAATTTTGGTTCTTCAGTTTGTATTTGTGTATTTGTAGTATTTCTATCAACAATTTCAGATTCCATTATTTATAATTATAATAATTAAAAATAAAAAATTAAAAAAAAATAATAATTCATTTTTTAAAATATTTTTTATTACTCTTTAAAATAAGTTTTTGAATTTATTAATGTATTAATTTTATATTTATTAATTTGATAAATATAATTAAAATTTTATTATTAAACTAAATTATTATCAAACATTTCTAAAAATAACTTAAAAATATAAAAAAATTAAGATTATTTACTTAAATAATATTAAAATATTATTATGTAAAAAATAATACTTATTAAAAGTATTATACAATTTAAAATTAATATAATAAGTATTCATAATTTAATAAATTTAAATTATTATAAATTTTAAATTAACTAAAAATTTTACTAAAAATTTAATTAATATTAAAGTATAAAATTTTTGTTATAAAATTTAATTAAAATAATTATGTTATTTTAATTAAATAGTTTTAAACAATTTTAATTAATTTTTAAATAAACCATTTTTTAATATTTGTCATAACATCATTAGGATTATATTTTAATCTACAATAAATATCATAAATAGTATTAACATCTAATATTTTTTTATTAAAATCAGTTATACTATTAATTTTTTCATATTCTTGTTTAGTTTTCATCAAAAAATAACACCATAAAATAAATCCATATTGAACTCCAATATTTTTAATTCTAATTGAATGATTAATAAAAGCATTTGTTTTATGATAAGTTATATTTTTTATTTTAAACATAATAAAATCATAAATATAATTATAAATAATTACATTAGGATGAATTATAAAATTTTGAAAATTATTTATTCTTAAATTATAAAGAACTTCACCAACATTATATAATAAAAAATGTGTTTCAACTTTAGATCCATCATTATTTATAATTGGATTATATATAATATAACAATTATCTTTTGTTTGTAAAACATCACTATTATTTAATAAATATTTATTAAGTTCTTCGATAGAAGATAATTTAATTAATTCATTCATTACATTTTTTGTTAAAAGTATTAATGGAATTTTAGAAGTATTATAAAATAAATCAAAATATTGTATTGAATTTACTAAATCTGTAGTATTTAAAGAATAGATACTAATTTTATTTAAATCCATATTTTGATATCTTTCATCAGGTATAAAAGTATTATTCATTGCATTACATAGTTCATCAATACTTTCTTCTATTTCAGTAGTTTTATTTTTCATTTTATCAAAAGATAAATTATATTCTGGTTGATAATCACTCATTTTATCATCCATTTTTTAAATGATATTTTCAAAAAAAGTATAAAATATATAATAAAAATCGTTTTTATTTAAAATTACTATAATTAATATAAATTTATATTAAATATTTAAATTTTCAATTATTTTTAAATAATGTTAAAAGTTATTAAATAATTTAGATAATTAAAATTAATGAAAAATAATATTTATTATTTTATGATAATTTGATTAAAATACTTTTTTTAATCAATAATTTGTTTAAAAATAATTATACATTTTACAGTTTCTTGATTAAAATATTTTTTAATATTTAGGCAGCCTAAGATTAATTAAAGTAATTATAAATTTTACGGCAATCTGATTAAAATAAATTTTAATAGTTAAGCTGTTTAAGTTTAATTAAAGTTTATTATACATTTACGGCAATCTGATTAAAATAAATTTTAATAGTTAAGC
>Ga0247611_10010632_pt1 | contig 10778 bp, 8 predicted proteins | sample 177DNAGHGhighgp2_FD_192422 | JGI IMG/M metagenome (GOLD analysis project Ga0247611, IMG submission 192422) | Sheep rumen microbial communities from Palmerston North, Manawatu-Wanganui, New Zealand - 1770 DNA GHGhigh gp2 | ecosystem: Host-associated > Mammals > Digestive system > Stomach > Rumen ... | reverse complement strand
CTGCAATATCTCTGCTTCCACCATTTTATATCGGCTGTAGGCATAGCGCAGGAACAGCAATGCCAGAACAGGCATGCAATACTGGCTGCTGGTCAGTTTACTGCCTTGTCTCAAAAGATCAGCTGACTCCCATAACTCAGCTTCAAGTTTTCGTATATTGATCATAACTCTGTCGCAATCTTACTTGTTATCAAAACCCTTGTATCACACTCCAACAACTCGGCAATCTTGTCGAGCGTCTGGAGATCTGGCTGTGATGTGTTTGTGCACCACTTACTGACTGTTGTCACATTCTTGCCCAATTGTTCTGCTAACCACTTGTTGGTTCTTTTCTTCTCTGCAAGAACAACTTTCAGTCGATTTAAATCTTTCATAAATTCTACTTTATATGATTTCAACGCAAATTTAGTGATTATTCTCTGATAATCGCTTAAAGAGCGTGATTATTTAATATTTTTAAACTATATTCCCACAAAGGTTTGCCATGAATAGTTCTCTTTACGCATTCTGCCAATTTGTCGGATTGAAGAAAGAATTTAGCGGAACTCGATATACATTATTATTAAATATAAGAGATCTTTGAGGCGTTTGGCATTTCTTTTGCAGTCAATGTAACTATTGACATCTTTTAATAATATCCTATCTGTTATTACTCTTATCGTAGGATTGGTAGTTTAAAGTGTTAATTTCTATATTGATGAAGGAATTCGTTCAGCCATTGTTTTTATAGGGGTTCCATTGGTACCAATTATCAAATGGTTCCTTGTCACTAAAAAACGTGTGTATGAAGGTTGTGGAGTGTTGTCAACATTATATATAAATGTCTATGACCATATTTGCACTTTTGTGGTTCCATAATCTCCATTATTGATGGAACAACTTAAAAATGTTCCATCAATGTTCCATCAAAAACAGAAGGTGTTGGAATTGAAAATCCCTGCAAGTGCTTGACTTACAGGGATTTTGTCTGGAGGGTGCCCGGACGGACTCGAACCGTCGACATTCAGAACCACAATCTGACGCTCTAACCAACTGAACTACGGGCACCATAAAAAGAACGATTTGTGCAACCTTGTGGGTTTTGCGGGTGCAAAGGTAGGGAAAATATTCGAGACGGCCAAATATTTGGCGTACTTTTTTTTAAAAACTAATAAAAACAACCTATCCCCACAGCAAAGAGCCATGGGGATAGGTTGTAATAGGGGTCGGAATGACTTCTTAGTTTGCGGGCTGGGCAGGTGCCTCAGCGGCGGGTGCTTCAGTAGCAGGAGCTTCTGCTGCAGGAGCTGCAGCGTCCTTAGCTGGAGCAGCGGCATCCTTAGCTGGAGCAGCGGCATCCTTCTGCTGGCTGGCTCCGAAACCAGGCAGATTGTTGGGGTTGGTGACGGGGTTCTCAATGTTCTCCATCACTGAACGGTCTGTGGTGGCTGTGGGGGCTACCCAGGCACAGATGATGCTGATGATGACCATTGCGGCGGCGAGGCCCCAGGTGGCTTTCTCGATGAAGTCGGTGGTCTTGCGGACTCCGGCAACTTGGTTATAACCTGCGAAGCTTGATGACAGACCGCCACCCTTCGACTCTTGAATCAGCACAATACCAATCATCAGTATGGCTGCAATCACGATAAGAATTACAAATAATGTGTACATGTTAATTTTGTTTTTTATTGTTGTTTATTATTAATTTCTCAAGGAAACGCATTTGGTCGGCAAAATAGGCGTTCTTGTGTGGAAACTGTTCGTTGAGCCGTCCTATGATGTCGAGGGCTTTCTGATAGCGGCCCTGTTTGATGTAGATGCGTGCGAGGGTTTCGGTGAAGTATTCTTCGTCGTTGACGTCCTCGTCGTCGTTGCCGTCTTTCTGCTGCGTGGTGCTGGCTGGTGTGAACTCGGGTAGTTCTGCCAATTGGATGCGCCCTTGTTCCTGCTCGAGGAAGGTGTCTATGAGGTCCTGCCCTTTGAGCTGTGGGGTGTCGTTGTCGGTATTGCCGGCTTCTGTCTCCAACAGGTAGGCAACATAGTCGACTGCTGCGTCGGCAGGTGTGGGCTTCCTTTTGGTGTGGGGCTGCTCGTCAGTGTCGGGCATGGTGTCAAGGAAACTGTCAATGAGTGTGACGGTGCGACTCTCGGAATTTTGAGTTCTGGGCTTTGTGCTCTCTTGATTGGCAGCAGCCTGGGCAATCTGGTAGTGGGCGGCTTCTATCATCTGGAAGATGACGCGTCGGTCGGTGATGTAGAGTGCTGCTCGTCGCAGTTCTTCGTCGAAGGCGGGGTCGTGAAGCAGATAGAGGTTCTGCAGCATGAGCAGCCTTGCTGTCTGGTAGTATGGGTGGAGTGCCAGCAGGGAACGGAGCTCATAGAGCGTGTTGCGGTCCATGAGTTCGGGATGCTTGATGAGTCCTGTTATCTCCACCATACTTTTATGTTCTGTTGTCTGTTAATACTATGTTGTTACCAGTTGGCCACTGCAGCATTGAATATCTGGTCGCAGAGGTCTTTGACCATGAGCGTGACGAGTTCTTCCTGCACGGAACTGAGCGAGACGGTGGTCTCGTAGGTCTGGCTGGCTGTGAACTGCCGTTCGAAGTCTTCACTGTGGTTGGTATTGTTTGTAAAGCGCACATTGACGGTCATGGAGAGCTCGGTTTGTGCCGAATAGCCCTCGGACGACACTGACTTGTTGCGCTGGGTGTACTGTGTGATTTCTCCCTCGAGTTTCAGGTCGCCGTTACGTTTGACTTGCTGCAGCTTGGTATGGCTGGCAAACTGGTCCTTGAGCTGGTTGTTGAACATGGGTCCCATGGGTCCCCATACGTATGCCGTGCGAAGCGGGAACTCTGCAATCTGTATGCTCTTGACCTTGGAGTAGTCGATACTTGCACCGTTGAACTTGTAGCTGACGGAACATGCTGACAGCATCATGACGAAGGTCAGGCAGAGGGTTAGGCGTATTTTATTTGTCCAGTCCATATTGTTTAAGTCTGCGATATAGTGTACGGTCGCTGATGCCCAGCTCCATAGCGGCTTTCTTGCGGTTGCCTCCGTTGCGTTGGAGTGCTTTCTCGAGGGCCTGGCGGCTCCAGTCGTTGACATTGAGGTTCTCGAGCTCTGGTGAGGGCTCAATGTATTCTTCAGCCTCGGCATCCTCGGTGAGAGGTGACAACTGAGGGCTGATAGTCGAGAGGGTTGTCGGCAGTGGTGAGATGGCAGTCGACAACTGTTGCGACGGCTGGGCTGCAATGCCTCCTTGTACGTCCTCAATCTGCTTTTTCAGGGTACTCATCTCGCGTCGCATATCATTGACATTGGAGCGCAGTTCGAAGAGTATCTTATATAGAATCTCGCGTTCGTTCTCGAATGTGTGGTCACCGTCAGTGCGGATGGTGGCCAACTGGGTGCTCTCCTGGTCTTGCGGAATGAAGCGTGCCAGCACTTCGGCTGTAATCTGTCGCTCAGGGCTGAGGATGCTGATCTGTTCAGTGATGTTCTTCAGCTGTCGCACGTTGCCTGGCCACTTGTAGCGCATGAGCAGTTGTTTGGCTTCGTCGGTGAGCACTACTTTGTCCATGCGGTACTTCTCTGCCATCTGCATGGCAAAGAGACGGAACAGCAGCACAATGTCCTCGCCACGTTCACGGAGGGGAGGCATCTGGATGGGGATGGAGTTCAGACGATAGTAGAGGTCTTCACGGAAGCGTCCCTCGCTGATGGCCTGCCGTATGTTGACGTTGGTAGCGGCGACAATGCGTACATCGGTCTTGCGTACCTCAGTGGCTCCTACGGGTATGTATTCGCCTGTCTCAAGTACGCGCAGCAATCGTGCCTGTGTGGCCAGCGGCAGTTCGCCTACCTCGTCAAGAAACAGTGTTCCCTTGTTGGCAACGCCGAAGTAGCCGGGTGAGTCGTTGATGGCACCTGTGAAGGAGCCCTTGACGTGTCCGAAAAGCTCAGAGTCGATAGTTCCTTCGGGTATGGAACCGCAGTTGATGGCGAAGTACTTCTCGCGGCGGCGTGGTGAGTTGTCGTGAATGACGCGTGGAATAATTTCCTTGCCTACGCCGCTTTCGCCCACGATGAGTACAGACAAGTCGGTGGGCGCTACCTGCAAGGCAACGTCCAGCACATGATTCAAAGCCTCGCAGTTGCCTACGATGCTATATCGCTGCTTGATGGTCTGTAACTCCGAACTCTTCATTTCTGCCGACTACACATTTGGGGCACAAAGGTACAAAGAAAATCTGACATTATGGCATACTTTGGCAGAAATTTAACTTTCAGCCTCTGTTTTCCTGGTTGGCTTGAATACCGAAAAACGTGCCTTGTCACCGTCTTCACGCTTCTCGTGGAAGAGTTTGGGCAGCGGATTTTCCAGTGGCTCGTCATAGTTCTGGCGGTTGCGGAACACGTCGATAGCGGTATAGATGGCTTGCCGCATAGAGTTCTCGTCAGCCTTGCCCAGTCCGGCAATGTCGAAGGCTGTTCCGTGGTCTGGTGAGGTGCGAATGATGGGCAGTCCTGCCGTGTAGTTGACACCGTCACTGATGGCAATGGTCTTGAAAGGAGCCAGGCCCTGGTCGTGATACATGGCTAACACACCATCGAAATGTACATAGGTGGCAGCACCGAAGAATCCGTCAGCAGGGTAGGGACCAAAGGCTTGTATGCCATTGGCTGCCAGTTCGTCGATGGCGGGTTTGATGATGGTCTGCTCTTCGGAACCCAGCACGCCTTCGTCACCTGCGTGAGGATTCAGAGCAAGTATGGCGATACGTGGATTGGAGACGCGGAAGTCGCGTTTCAGGCTCTGGTGGAAGATGGTAGCTTTCTCGATGATGGCCTCTTTAGTGATGGCCTGTGCCACGTCTTTGATAGGCAGGTGGGTGGTGACCAGTGCCACACGCAGATTCTCGTTCATAAGTATCATAAGCGCTTTCTGGCCTTCGCCCACGCTGGTCTCGATGTACTCGGTATGTCCTGGGAACTTGAAATCAGGACTCTGGATGGTAGCCTTGTTGATGGGGGCTGTCACCAGTACGTCGTAGAGTCCGCTGCGGAAGTCGGTCATTGCTCTGTCCAGTGCCATGAGGGCTGCCTGTCCAGCCTCTTGCGAGGGCTGTCCGAGTTCAACCTTCACCTCGTCGTCAAAACATGTCAGCAAGTTCAGCCGTCCGTCGCGAGCCTCCTCGGCAGTATTGATGATGCTGAAGTTGGTCTCCAACTCCAGTGCCTTGCGGTGGTATGCGGCAATCTTGGGCGAGCCGTAGACGATAGGGGTGCAGAGTTCGAACATGGCAGGGTCGGCAAAAGCCTTGAGTATGACTTCATAGCCTACACCGTTGGTATCTCCTTGCGTGATAGCCACGCGTATTTTTCTTTCTTGCTCCATAGTTGTATGTTTCGTTCTTATCGTAATGATTATAACGGGATTCCGTTGTTTTGCTTGGCTGTTGATAGTAGTCCGCAGGCGGCAAAGATATCCTGTCCGCGGCTGGCACGGATGGTGGTGAACACACCATGAGCCGTCAGGTAGTCGCGCAGTGACTCCATGCGCTTCTCGTCGGATGCAGGCAGGTCTACTCCAGGTATTTCGTGGAAGCGGATGAGGTTGATGCGGCATTCCAATCCCTGTAGCAGGCGGGCAATCTCGCGTCCGTAAGTCGGTGTATCGTTCAATCCGCCGAAGCAGATGTACTCGAACGAGCATCTGCGCTGGTGCGTGAAGTCGTATTGATGCAGCAGTTCGAGGGTTTCTTCCAGTGGCATAGCTTTCTCGGCAGGCATCAACTTCAGACGCTGCTCGTGCAGTGGTGAGTGCATGGAGATGGCCACATGGCACTCGCTTTCGTCGAGGAATCGCTTTAGCTTTCCCCTGACGCCCACACTGCTGACAGTGATGCGCTTGGGACTCCAGGCGAATCCCCAGTCGGCCGTCAGAACCTCAGTGGCTTGCAGTACGGCATCAAGGTTGTCCATAGGTTCTCCCTGCCCCATGAACACGATGTTGGTCAGCCTGTCACGTTCTGGCAGTGCCAGTATCTGGTTGAGGATGTCGGCAGTAGTCAGATTGCCCTGCCATCCTTGCTTGCCCGTCTGGCAGAACAGGCAGTTCATCTTGCATCCTACCTGACACGATACGCACAACGTGGCTCGGTCGTGGTCTGGTATGAAAACCGTTTCGACGAAGCGGGTGGTGCCGGAAGATTCTGAATCAGAACTCTCTGAGCAACGCACGGGGAAAAGGTACTTGATAGTGCCGTCCTTGGAGCGTTGGCAATCGATAGGTGCCATCAGCCCTACTTCGTACTGTTCGTCTATCCGCTGGCGGTTCTGCTTCGAGATATTGGTCATCTCGTCTACCGAAGAGACCTGTTTCTCATAGAGCCACTGAGCCAGTTGCCTGGCTGTGAAGGCAGGCATACCCAATACTCCGACTACGTTTTTCAGTTCAGCCGGAGTCATTCCTATGAGTCGTTTTTTCGAATTCACGCTGCAAAGGTACAACTTTTAATTGAAAATTGATAAATGATAAATGATAATTTTGGCAGATTCAATAAAAAGTATTACCTTTGTGGCACTTATGCCTAAAATCATGATACAAAGATGAAACAGAAGATAGATTGTTTCCTGGCTTGTCATCAGGCTGGGGAAGTGTCCCATACTGTCCGCCAGTTGGAAGGTAGTACCGCAGTGAGCCGTGTGTTCTTGCTGGAAGGACGGCCTCTTCAGAGCAGTGCTATGGTGATGAGTGTGGCCGAGAAAGCCACTGCCCCCTATGTGCTGGTAGTGATGAAACCTGTCCCTTTGACTATTGGCGAAGGAGCCTTGGAGCGTCTGTTGCTGGCAGCCAGCGACACTGGTGCTGCAATGGTCTATGCCGACCGCTATGCGATGGAGAACGGACAGCGTAAGGCGCATCCTGTGATAGACTATCAGGAGGGCTCGTTGCGCGACGATTTCGATTTTGGTTCATTGTTGCTCATACGCACCTCGCTGTTGCACAAATATGCCACCAGTGATCATGAACGTGACTACCAGTATGCCGGTTTCTACGACCTGCGCCTGTTTTTGAGTCGTGAGGGCCTTTTGTTCCACCTGAACGAGTACCTCTATACGGAAGAAGAGCTGGATCTTCGTGCCTCGGGCGAGAAGCAGTTTGACTATGTGAACCCAGCCAACAGAGCCGTCCAGATAGAGATGGAGCAGGTCTGCACCCAGCATCTGCGCGAGGTGGGTGCGTTGGTCGATACCACTCAGTATCAGGAGATAGACTTCCTGGAACAGGAATTTGAGTTTGAGGCCTCGGTGGTGATACCTGTCTTTAATCGTGCCAAGACTATTCGTGACGCCGTGGAGAGTGCATTGTCCCAGGAGACTGCCTTCCCTTATAATGTCATCGTAGTGGACAATCACTCAACGGACGGCACCTCAGATATTCTGGAAGAACTGTCGTCGAAGTATGGCAACAAGCTGCATGTCATCGTGCCCGACCGTAACGACTTAGGCATCGGAGGCTGTTGGAACGAGGCCGTGTTCAGTCGTGCTTGTGGGCGTTTTGCTGTTCAGCTGGACTCTGACGACCTCTACTCGTCGCCTCAGACGCTGCAGACCATTGTTGATGCCTTCTACCAGCAGCAGGCTGCTATGGTAATAGGTTCCTATCGCATGTGCGACTTCGAACTGAATACCCTGCCTCCTGGACTCATTGCCCATCAAGAGTGGACAGACGAGAACGGCCCCAACAATGCCCTGCGCATCAACGGCTTGGGTGCGCCTCGTGCCTTCTTTACCCCTGTGTTGCGCAGCATCGGATTCCCCAATACCTCCTATGGTGAGGACTACGCCTTAGGGCTGATGTTCTCGCGTCGCTTCCGCATTGGGCGCATCTTCACCGAACTCTATTTGTGCCGTCGTTGGGGAGGTAATTCTGACGCAGCCCTCTCAGTCGAGAAAATCAATGCCAACAACTTGTATAAAGACCGCCTGCGTACGATGGAACTGAAAGCCCGTCAGCGTATGGCTCAGGGGGGGAAAGACGCATTGAGCCAGTCGCCCCTGATGCGCTTCTTCCTGCGCCAGCTACAGACGTGGGACGACGTGCGCCAGCGTTATCGTGATCTGGGGCAGGTGGAGACCCGCGAGCTGGTGACTGACGGTTTCACACTGAATGTGCAGTGGAATCCGGCACGCATTCGCTCTACAGGTGCCAAGATTGACGCTCGTTCCATTGCCGAGCGCCCCTGCTTCCTGTGTTGTCAGAATCGTCCACAGGAGCAGATGCGTCGCGTCATTGACAGCGATTATGAACTGTTGGTCAATCCGTTCCCCATACTGCCTGTCCATCTGACGCTGCCCACCCTGAAGCACCAGCCCCAGAGCATAATCCCCATGTATGGCGAACTGCTTCGGTTGGCTCAGCGCAACAGTGACCTTACCTTATTATATAATGGTCCTCATTGTGGAGCCTCCGCTCCTGACCACGCCCATCTGCAGGCTGTCAGCAGTGGCATCCTGCCCTTGCAGACTGCTTGGCAGCGTCTGAGCCGCAATTTGTTGGAGGTCATCAAGAACGATGACGACGAGGGCATTTGGCACGTAGGCGACTATCCTGCAGCGGCCTTCCTGGTGAAGAGCCATACGATAGAGGAAGGTGTGCGTCTGTTCCGGCGCCTCTACGAATGTCTGCCATCCTCTATTCATGCCGGCGAGGAACCCATGATGAATATCATTGCCTGGCATCAGGGCGACGACCTGTTGAGTGTGGTACTGCCACGCAGAAAGCACCGTCCTGACTGCTATGAGCGGTGCATGATCAGCCCTGGTGCAGTCGATATGGGTGGGCTCTTGATAACCCCTCGTGAGGAAGACTTCCGCAAACTCACACCAGAGCAGGCGCTGGGCATCCTCCATGAGGTGTCGCTGACTCCCGAACAAGTGGCACAGGTTGCAGAAGAGTTGAAACTACGGCAGAACAAGGAACGTAGTCCCAAGAGCCAGGAACAGCCTACTGTCAAGGTGGGCATCGTTAGCGGTCAGGAGATACACTTCGCCCTCAATGGCCCCTACATGGCCAAAGGCGAAAGCATACAGGGTGAGCAGACGGTGGCCTTCTCGGAAGGCGGCATTCTTTGGAACGGCAACCAGTATCGTGAACTGACGTTTACCCCCCAGCGTGCTGATGCCTCGTTCTCATTGTCCGACGTCACCATTGGCGTCAACTTCCATTGGGAGCGCAAGGAAACCCAGACCTTTCTGGGTACGCTGCGCCTGGTGGTGGAGGCAGATAAGATTACTGCCATCAACGAACTGCCCGTCGAACAGTATCTGGCTTCGGTCATCTCCAGTGAGATGAAGGCGACGGCAGGGCTCGAACTGCTTAAGGCCCACGCAGTCATCAGTCGCTCGTGGCTGTTGGCACAGATGAAGCGTCGCGAGGACAGTCAGGAGCAGAAGAACGGATTCTTCTCGTTCCAGAAGAAAGACGACGAAATGATACGCTGGTACGATCGCGAAGACCATACCATCTTCGATGTCTGTGCCGATGACCACTGCCAGCGCTATCAGGGCATCACCAAGCAGACCAGCCGCAATGTGGAACAGGCTCTGAAGGCTACCCGCGGACAGATACTCTGCTATGGCGACGATATCTGCGATGCCCGTTTCTCTAAGTGCTGTGGAGGTCGTACCGAGGAGTTTCAGTACTGTTGGGAAGACACTCCCAAGCCTTATCTGGTCAGTGTCGAGGATCCTTTCTGTAACACCAACGACAAAGCCGTGCTCTCACAGGTGCTCAACGACTATGACTTGGAGACTAACGATTTCTACCGCTGGACCGTCGAATATACTACCGACGAACTTTCCAACCTCATCAATGCCAAGCTGAAGGATGACTTCGGTACCGTTACCGACCTTATTCCTTTGGAGCGAGGCAAGAGCGGACGCATCTGGAAACTGAAGATTGTGGGTACCAAGAAGACCTTCACCATCGGCAAGGAGCTGGAGATTCGCCGTGCACTCAGCGAGAGCCACCTCTATAGTTCAGCCTTCGACGTGGAGAAAACACCTACCGGATTCCGTCTTCACGGCATGGGCTGGGGCCATGGGGTAGGCTTGTGCCAGATTGGTGCTGCCGTCATGGGGCAGCAGGGATACAGCTACGAACAGATATTGCTGCACTACTATCGTGGTGCCGAAATAAAACGAATCTATTAATTAAGTATGATGAATAGTAAAAGAAATCCGTGGTCGTGGATACCGACCCTCTACATCGCCGAAGGACTGCCCAATGTGGTGGTGATGACGGTGGCTGTAGTTATGTATATGCAGTTAGGGCTGACCGATACAGACATAGCCCTCTATACTGGCTGGTTAGGACTGCCGTGGGTCATCAAACCCCTGTGGAGTCCCTTCGTTGACCTTTATCGTACCAAGCGTTGGTGGGTGCTGACCATGCAGTTGCTGTTGGGCTCGTCGCTGGCAGGTGTCGCCTTTACGCTCAACACTCCTTTCTGGTTCCAGGGCACTATGGCCTTCTTCTTCCTGATGGCCTTCAGCAGTGCCACTCACGACATTGCCGCTGACGGCTACTATATGCTCGAGTTGGACGACCACCAGCAGGTGTGGTTTGTGGGCATCCGCAACACCTTCTATCGCCTGGCCGTCATCTTCGGCAACGGTGTGCTGATTCCCGTGGCAGGTGTGCTGCAGGTGATGTTCCGCTATCAGATGGCGTACACTTGGTGTCTCGTGTTCTACGGACTGGCAGCCCTCTTCATTGCCGT
>Ga0247611_10010630_pt1 | contig 10780 bp, 6 predicted proteins | sample 177DNAGHGhighgp2_FD_192422 | JGI IMG/M metagenome (GOLD analysis project Ga0247611, IMG submission 192422) | Sheep rumen microbial communities from Palmerston North, Manawatu-Wanganui, New Zealand - 1770 DNA GHGhigh gp2 | ecosystem: Host-associated > Mammals > Digestive system > Stomach > Rumen ... | reverse complement strand
GTCACCGTGTCTGTCTTCAGATATTCCACATAGGGGTCATAGCCTTCAGATCCGCTCCAAGGTGCCATTTCTTCAAAGAATGTGTCGTAGAAAGCCTTCGGGTCATTGAAATCATAGAGCACGAATTCCTCTGACGGAGCAGGTAAAGGCAGACCATTATACGGATAACCGATATACTGGTAGATGCCCACTGGGCATTGCGGGTGCTGGATGCCGTCGGCATGGATGGCATAGACCACCTTGTCTTCCTCACGCAGATAGATGGGCACGAAATCCTCCACCTCTTTCTCCTTGCCGTTTTCATCAAGGTAATGGGTCAAGATGACAGGTTTATAATGCTTGTCACCTATCAACACATCGCCCTTCATCTCAAATGAGTAATATTGAGTACCCTCAGGCATATCCAGCACATCCCTTCCGAAATCATTCTCGTAATAATACACCCACTTCACTCCCTCGCGAACGAAGGGAACATACTCGTACTCCTGGGCTGCCAACTGGGCTATGCCCAGCAGGGCGAACAATGTAAATAGTAATGTCTTTTTCATAATAATTTGTTATTAGGTTGTTGCTTGCCGCAAATTTAGTTAAAATCTTTGCGACAAGCAACAGATTTTATTAAAAACTTGAAGGATAAACAGCAAATGTGGCTCCTTTCTCGACTTGGAAGCCGTCTTGAAGCGTAACCGTCCCTGATGCTTCAATCTCATACTTTTTAAACCATGAGGACACCTTGTTTGCCATGCAGCCACAGCTGGTCGGTATCGGTGTTGCCAAACTCGCCGACGGCGACATTGTGCCCCGTAGCAGGGATGTTGCCGAAAGTGATGCGTGATCCGGCGGCATTGTCGCCATTTTTACCGAACAGTTTGAGTGTAATGACCGTGTCGGTGTCATTGATGTTAGGGTTGACACCGATTTCAGCATGTCCGCTGTTGCGGATGATCAGTTGTGCATTCATTGGGTTGGCAGAGGCCAACAGGCAGATAAAGACTGCCATTGCAAAAAACTTTTTCATAAATGTAAGAAATTAAAAGATTGATAAATAGGATTTGAAATAATGCCCGATTCCAATGAAAGAATCGGGCAAAGACGGGTCACTGGATTTCAAAGAAGCCCTCGTAGGTGTTGTCCTCGGGCGAATAGATGGTGATGACATACTCGGCAGCCGGCAGGGATGACACGTCAATAGTGTCGTAATAGCCGCTGACCTGGGTCGTGATCACAGGAACGGATGACGTCACTGGAGCAATCTCCACATCATAGTAATTGACAGCCCCGTCACCATCAATGGTGATGGCCTGTGACACATCATCATAATAGACGTTAGGCATGTCGAAAGGAACGAAGTGTTCAATCCGGTCATCTTGTTGACCGGGCAAACTCAATCTGATTTCATCTCGGTAGGCATACAAGTTGAGACAAAATCCTAAAATAAATAGTGAAATAATTAATCTTTTCATAGTGTATGTCATTTAAAGATTTTACAAAATTAGATTATGATTTCTATTGCATTCTAAGTTTACATCATTTTTTTGAAAACTTTGTTTACAGATTTTTTAACTAAATGATTATTAGGAAACTAACTCAAAAATAACAACTGATCAGAATTAATGAATCAATATATCAATTTCATTTAAACTATTGATTATTAGTCGGTTAAGAAATTGATATAAATTACTGAAAACTCCAAATCTGTATAAATCATCCTATTGATTTCGGAGGCAAACAATCGTGCTTTTCTGAATCATCAGCTTTTCCAAGTGTTCTTGAAGGGGTGCATTCAAGTTCAGTTTTTTGGCGATTTCACTTCGTTTCTGGCTAACGTATTTAGGAGTGTAATTAAGGGTAACAGCAATCTCAATATAATCAAAGCCACAGCAAGACAGCTCAATGAAACGCAGGTCTTTCTGTGTGATTTTAGGGTTAACGGCAATCTCTGAGATCATGTTATCATATTGATTATCAAGGTAATTGCGCAATTCCCGCCAAAAATCATCAGTAATGGCTTTTTTAATGCCATCTCTCACCTTAATCCTTATCACAGCAGGAGAATCATTTTCGCAAGTATCAATCACCGTTTGCACAAACGAGACCATGCTATTGACAAACTCTTCAATAACAGCATTTTGCGAACCGATCTGTTTCAATAAATCTTCATGCTCATTAACCGCAGCAGCCTTTTGATTCTTAAGTTCTATCTCTTTGATGATCCTACTGAACGTCATTTCTCTGTACACGTGTAGAGAGAACCCTATCGTTGCAATGAGTAAGATAATGATAAGTAGCACTACTACCCACCATTTAAGATGAAATATAGTGTTTTTATCCTTAGCAGACACAAATTCATTCTGATTATTCTCTATTTTCTGAATCTGATACTTTCTATTGCTATTGGCTATGGAATCGTTAATCCTAAGGCTGAGGTCTGCATAGTGTTTACTACTGGAGATATTACCTTTTTTAGCGGCAATGAGAGAAAGAATTGTATATTTTGTGGATTTTACTTGATCTATGGCCCCTGCCTCTATATATTCATTGACATAATTAAGAAAGAACTGAGCAGAATCCAACTGGTTTTCATTCGTATAAATATCAGCTAATGTTAACAGGAGATTGTTGTTAATGAAATGGCTAAAGTCTTTCAGGCAGCCTAAAGCTATTCGCTTTGCTTTACAACGCGTGGAATCTTGTCCTGAAAGAATCCTACAGAGTAGTTCCTGGCATTGGAATATCTTTAGGCTATCTTTCAGATCTATTGCAAGGTAACGGGCTTTTTCAAGTAGGGGCACAGCATTTCCGTGATGAGTAATGCCCAGACAACTCGCCATATTGTATAAGCAGTTGTGTTGCAGGCGTTTATTACCAGTGAATATGTAATAATGAAGGGCTTTATTATATTTGTCATAGCAAATCAGCTTATCTCCATAGTATATGCGGTAAAGGCTTGCGATTCTTGTGTTTATTTGCCCCAAGTTGGCATAGTCACAGGTGTCGGCGGTAGCCTCTGCTTGCTTGTAGTAGAACATGGCACTGTCGGGGTGGCCGAGTTCTTCCATGACGGTGCCCTTGTAGATGTAGGCACGGGTGAGTTTTTCTTGTTCGTTGGGGTGGGCGCGGTAGTAGGCGAGGGCGCGGTTGATGGTGCTGTCGGTAGTGGCAGGCTTGTAGCACTTGTAGCGGGCCTGAGTGAGGAGCAGGTCATGGTAGGCACGGTCGCCCTCGGTGGCGAGGTCACTGGGCGCGAGGGCTTCAAGCATTGTCAGGGCACTGTCGGCATGGTCATGGATCAGGCTGTCTGCCGCCGTGAGCCGCCCGTCATAGCGTGGCACATCGTCACAGCCCAGAACCACCGCCCCGAGCACCATCATCGCCACTATGATCCAAACCAAATTTTTCACGCCTGCAAAGATAACACAAAAAAACAATACAACTCCCTTTTCAACAACAACTGAGAAGTCTGATGGCATCCGCCCTCAAATGAAAATCAAGACAATAAAAACAATCATAATAATGGTTTTATTCCATTGGAAATCAATATTTTGTAATTATTGTATTTTTTGTTTTCCTTATATGTTTGTGTGCGGATGCTATTTGTTTCATTCGTGTCATTAGCCGACAGCAAAAACGTGAAAGGGGCATGGTAGTTTATAGAAACGAAGAAATCGCCAACCAGTTATTCTGGTCAGCGATTTCTTGTACTCCCGCTGGGAATCGAACCCAAATCTAAGGTTTAGGAAACCTCCATTCTATCCATTGAACTACAGGAGCATCGTGACATCGGCCGGAGAAGTCATGGCCCCGCCGGCCGATGGCTAAGTGTCGTTACTTCTTGGCTGTTGCCAGGGCAGCTTCCTTCTTGTCGCTGCGGCGGGCAATCCAGTAGGCCACGGGCGAAGCGATGAACAGTGAGGAGGCAGTACCGATGATAACACCAAGGATCATCGCGAAGATGAAGCTGCGGATGGAAGCACCGCCGAGGAACAGCATGATGAACAGCACGAGCAGCGTCGTGATTGAGGTCATCATGGTTCGTGACAGGGTGCTGCACAACGCCTTGTTGAAGGTGGTGTAGAGATCCTGCTTGGGATAGAGCCTGCGGTACTCACGCACGCGGTCAAATACAACCACAGTATCGTTCACCTGATAACCGATGACGGTCAAGATAGCGGCGATAAAGGTCTGGTCGATCTCCATCGAGAAGGGCAGCAGGCCGTGCAGGTTGTAGAAGCCGATCACGACAAACGAGGTGAAGGCTACGGCAGCCAGTGCACCAATCGAGAACGCGATGTTGCGGAAGCGGAACAGGATGTACAGTGCCATGGCAAGCAGTGAGAAGAGTACAGCCCAAACGGCCTCGCGGGTCATGTCGCTCGCGATGCTCGGGCCGACGGTCTCGCTGGACACCACGCCGATGTCCTCATTGGACATGCTGAAGTCGGCCTTGCTCATCGAGCCAAGCTCGCTCTTGAGACCCTCATAGAGCTTGCCCATGATCTCGTCGTCAACGCCCTCGCTGGCGTCATCGATCTTATAGTTGGTCGAGATGCGCACCTTGGTGTCGTTGTCGATGGTGATGACCGAGGTGTTGGCACCAGGGAACTGGGCCTCCAACTGGTCCTCCAGAGCCTGGGTCTTGACGGGATGGTCAAATTGTACCACAAAGTTGCGGCCACCCGAGAAGTCGATGCCACGGTTCAGACCGCGAGCGAAGAACAGGATTGCAAAGATGGCGATCAGTGCGAGCACGATAACAGAGGTCTTCTTGGCAGCTCCCATGAAGTTGAACTTCACGTTCTCCATCAGGTGACGGGTGAGGCTGGTGTTGAAGGTCATCTTGTCGAAGGTGCCCTTGTTGACGAAGTGCTCCATCACGAGGCGTGTTGCAAACACGGCGGTGAAGAATGAGCAGCAGATACCGATCACGAGGGTAACGGCAAAACCGCGGATGGGACCGGAACCCAGCAGGATCAGGATGATACCGGTGATGATGGTGGTCAAGTTGGAGTCGAAGATGGCCGAGAACGCATTCTTGTAACCATCGCTGACGGCAGCCTTGAGGCCCTTGCCGGCGCGGAGCTCCTCCTTACAACGCTCAAAGATAAGCACGTTGGCGTCCACTGCCATACCGAGGGTCAGCACGATACCGGCGATACCCGGCAGGGTGAGCACACTCTGGAACGAGGCGAGGATACCCATGGTGAAGAACAGGTTGAGCAGCAGACCCAGGTTGGCAATCGAGCCAGCCTGCCAGCCGTATGCCAGCCACATGAAGCACATCAGGGCGATCAGGGCGATGATGAATGACCAGAAGCCCTTCTCGATAGATTCCTTACCGAGCGACGGACCGATCACACTCTCGCTGGCCACGTTGACGCGTGCTACCATCTTACCAGACTCGAGCACGTTAGCAAGGTCACCAGCCTCCTCGACCGTGAAGCGGCCACTGATCTGTGAGCGACCACCGTCGATCTGGCTGTTGACATTGGGGAATGAGTAAACCTGGTCATCGAGGACGATGGCGATAGCCTTGCCGATGTTCTGGCCGGTGATGCGGCTCCACTGGCGAGCACCCTCATCGTTCATGGTCATCGACACGACCTGACCTTGCATGTTGTCAAACTCGCTGGTAGCGCGGGTAACGACGTCACCGTTCAGGACGGGCTGGCCGTTGATGGTGCGCAAGGCTACGAGCTGGAATGCCTCGTGGCCACCCTGCATCTTCTCGGGCTTCACGGTCCAAGCCATCTTCAAGTCGGCGGGAAGGATGGTCTTGGCCAGGGGCGAGTTGATGATGGCGTTGACGGCAGCGGTATCGGTAGCACCCACGTAACCCAGAACGGGAGAACTGGGCTGTGCGCTGGCCAGCATCTCAAAGTTGGTGAGCTGGGCAAGTGTCAGTTCACCCTCCTTGGCAGCGGGAGCAGGAGCAGCCTTGGTGGTGCTGTCGGCAGCAGCGGCGTTCTCGGCAACGGTGGTGTCGGCGGGAGCGGCAGTGGTGCCGTTAGCCTTGGCCTGGTCACTGAGCTGACGCAGAGCGCCAACGACGTCACTGAGCGTATAGGTCTCGTAGAACTCCAGGTTAGCAGCACCCTGCAACAGTTTGCGAACGCGCTCGGGTTCCTTAACGCCCGGGAGCTCAAGCAGGATGCGACCAGTGCTCTGCAGCTTCTGGATATTGGGTTGAACAACACCGAAGCGGTCGATACGGTTGCGCAGTACCTTGTAGGAGTTATCCACCATGTTGTTGACCTCATCCTTCAAGATGTTCTCAACCTCATTGGCATTAGCATTGGGTTTCTCCTTGATGCGCTCGACATTGCGGAAGATCTGTGCCAGGTTACCCTCGGGAGCCAACTTCTTGTACTCCTTGCAGAAGGAGCCCACGAAGTCATCCTGTGCGGTCTGGCTCTTGGTCACGTTGTCGATGGCCTGGTTAAACTTCTTGTCAGGATTGTTGTTCGCAAGAGCGCGCAAGATGTCGGGCACCGAAATCTGCAGTGTCACGTTCATACCACCCTTCAAGTCAAGGCCGTAGCCCAACTCTTTCTCACGAACTTGCTGGAAAGTGTAATATCCGAGATACACTTTCTGATTAGCGAGTGAGTCCAGATACTCATTAAGTGCAGTTTTGTACTTCTCGTTGCTGGTGTCGGGCGTCTTGATGCCAGCAGCCGCGAGAGCCTTTTGTTCTGCCTTGTTCTGGTAGTGGTTGCTCACGAACGAGAACGACAAATAGAACAAGCAAATCAAAATCAATGCATAAGTCAGGACTCTAATAAAACCTTTAGTTTGCATTTGTTTGAATTGTGAATTATTTAATTAATTTTTGTTAATTTCGGTTTCAATCTTCAATTTCAGCCTGCAAATATACACCTTTTTCCTGATGTGGGGCATAAAAAATTCAAGTTTTTGTGTTTCACCTTATTTATTTTAATGTAAAAGTAGGCATTTTACAAGCATTATTCACCAGAAATGGTGGGAAAATGCTTGCTGTGCATGGATGATAGTCCCAAAAACAGTAGTGCCAGAAAAAAGTGATACCGAGGTTTGAAACGTAGTTACGGTAGCAGTTCTCCACGGGCGATGATGCAGTACTGACCGCCCACGTTGATGCTGCCGTCGTCATGGAGCATGGTGGCGATGACCGAGGGGCGTCGCATGGCTTCGCCTTGCAGGAAACGGCACTCGCCGGGGCAGGGGATGAGGTGCTGGCGGTGCAGGTAGTGGGTCAGTGCGCCGTTGGCTGTACCTGTGGCAGACTCCTCTGGGATGCCGTACAGCGGTCCGAAGTTACGCACATGGGCCGTATAACCGTCCCCGGTGATGGCAAAGGCGTGCACGCCTGTCACGCCGAGTTGCCGGCTCAGGTCGGACAACGCATCCATGTCGGGGCGAAGGGCGTTGAGGGCCTCCAGACTCACGACAGGCATGATGATGTCGGGCAGACCTGTGGAAATAATTTCTACAGGTAGCGTTGGCCATTGGACGCGTTCGTTCCCGGCCATGATGTGATGCAGGCGGTCGATGTCGATGGGCTTGTTGACGACCAGTGGGGGTGCCATCTGCATCATGACCTGTTGGCCGACGTTAATCTCCAGGTCACCGGCAAGGGTGTGGTTGATACACAGTGAGTTGTCGGGGACAATGCCCTGTTGCCGCAGCACGCCGAAGGTGGCGATTGTCGCATGGCCGCACAGGTCCACCTCGCTGGCGGGCGTGAAATAGCGCACGGTGAATTCTTGGGAACTGTTCTGTTGCACAAATGCCGTCTCGCTGTATCGCAACTCGGCAGCCACCTGCTGCATCAGCTTTTCCTCCGGGAAACCACCCTCAAGCAGCACGACGCCAGCCGGGTTCCCACCGAAAGGCTCGTTTGTAAAGGCGTCAACAATAAAGTATTTCATGATGATGATTAATTCATAGGTTAAGACAACAAAAGTAATCATTTGGACAGTAGAAACCAACTTTTTGCCCTATTTTTAGAGAAAAACAAGTGAAGTCGTTTTGTTCGGCGGTTGATAATTAGTACTTTTGCGGCCAGGAAACATTAAGACCAACAGATATAATGATAACCTTTATTGTAAGCCTTATAGCCCTGGTGCTGGGCTATCTGGTGTATGGTGCCATCATGGAGCGCGTGATGCGTCCTGATGACCGCGAGACGCCTGCCGTGCGTCTTGTCGATGGCGTGGACTATGTGGCGTTGCCCACATGGAAAGTGTTCATGATCCAGTTCCTGAACATTGCAGGAACGGGGCCCATCTTCGGTGCCATCATGGGCATGTGGTTTGGTCCGGCGTCCTACTTGTGGATTGTGCTGGGCTGCATCTTTGCCGGTGCGGTGCATGACTTCATGAGCGGCATGTTGTCGTTGTGCAACGATGGTGCCAACCTGCCGGCGTTGATCGGCAAGTATCTGGGCTCGGGGGCTCGCAATGTGATGCTGGTGTTCACTGTGCTGCTGCTGCTGATGGTGGGTGCAGTGTTTGTCTATAGTCCGGCACTCATCCTTGCCGGCATGTGGGGCGAGCCCATCGTGTGGATTGTAGCCATCTTTGCCTACTACATCATTGCCACCCTGTTGCCCATCGACAAGATCATAGGCAGGATCTATCCGCTGTTTGCCATCGCCTTGCTGGTGATGGCTGCCGGCCTGTTAGTGGGACTGTTTGTGAAGATGCCTCACCTGCCCGAACTGTGGAACATGGGCGACATGTCGCAGTGGACTCAGTCTCAAGTCATTGACGGTAAGGATACACTGGGTATCGTGGGCTACTTGCAGAAGAACCCCTTCTTCCCCTGCCTGTTCATTACCATCGCCTGTGGTGCCATCAGCGGTTTCCACGCTACTCAGAGCCCCTTGATGGCGCGTTGCCTGAAGAGTGAACGCTTGGCACGGCCTGTGTTCTACGGCGCAATGATTACCGAGGGTATTGTGGCACTCATCTGGGCTACTGTCTCGTCCTATTTCTTCTATTATGGCGGCTGGAAAGAGGTTGTCGATCCCGAGAAGGTGACCGAGTTCATGGCTCAGGTGCAGCTGGCCGACGGCAAGACCTTGATCCAGTACTTTACTGCTCCGCAGGTGGTGAACCTGGTGTGCAGCGGCTGGCTGGGCCTCTTTGGGGGTACCTTGGCGTTGCTGGGTGTTGTGGCTGCGCCCATCACGAGTGGCGATACGGCCTTCCGCAGTGCGCGTCTGATCATTGCCGAGGCTTTGCATTTTGAGCAGAAGAGCATGGCTCGTCGCCTGATGATCAGTGTCCCGCTGTTTGTGGTATCGCTGTTATTGCTCATCTGGCAGATGGAGAATCCTGATGGCTTCAATGTGCTGTGGCAGTACTTCGGCTGGTTCAACCAGGCTTTGTCGGTATTTACCCTGTGGATGATTACCGTCTATCTGGCTCATGAGCGTAAACCATACATCATCACCTTGATACCTGCCATCTTCATGACGGTGGTGTGCACCACATTCCTCGTCGCTTCTCCCCAGGCTATGGGCCGTGAGGAACTCACGTCGTGGGTAGCCCTGGCTGTCATCGTCGTGTCGGTCGTCTGGTTTGCCGCCTGGCTCCGCAAGGATCGCACTACTGGCATCAAACAACAATAACTACAGATAAAGGGACAACAATAAATACAATAAGCACAAAGCCATCCGGATTGTGCTTATTGTATTTATTGTTGTCCCTTTATTGAAGGTCGCGGGTACCTTTAGGCTTCGAGGCCGCGGTCGATGTTGCGCTTCAGTGCCTCGACATAGTTGTTGATGCGTTCCATTTCACGAGGAATCTGGATGCGCTGCGGGCAATGCTCCACACACTTTCCACAGCCGATGCAGTGGTCGGCCTGGCGCAATCTGGGCACCGAACGGTCATACCCGATGAGGAAGGCCTTGCGTGCGCGTGCATAGTCAGGATCCTTGCGGTCGCGGGTGAGGTTGCCCTCGGCGATGCACTTGTTATAGTGGGTGAGCACGCCGGGAATGTCGATGCCGTAGGGGCAGGGCATACAGTACTTGCAGTCGTTGCAGGGGATGGTGTTGTAGCCCACGATCTCGTCGGCAATGCCGTAGAGGAAGTCCTTCTCCTCGTCATTCAGTTCCTCTAAGGGGCAATAGGTGCACAGGTTCTCCTTCAAGTGCTCCATGTAGGTCATGCCGCTGAGCACCGTGAGCACGCGAGGGAACGAGCCGGCATAGCGGAAAGCCCATGAGGCGATGCTGCGTTCTGGGTCACGGGCCAGGATCTTGCGGGCCAGTGGCGTGGGCAGCGAGGCGAGTCGTCCACCCAGCAACGGTTCCATGATGACAGCTGGAATGCCACGTTTGTCCAGTTCGGCATAGAGGTACTCGGCATTGGTATTCTCCTCGTTGAAGTCCTTGGCGTGCCTCCAGTCCAGGTAGTTGAGCTCAATCTGGACAAAGTCCCACTTGTACTTGTCATGGTTGGCCAGCAGGTAGTCAAACACGGCAATCTCGCCATGATAGGAAAATCCCAGGTTGCGAATGACGCCCTTCTCGCGCTGTTCCATCAGGTAGTCAAGGATGCCGTTGTAGATATAGCGTTGCCTGAAGAGTTCCATGGCCTCCTCGCCAGTGCCGCCGCCGATGGAGTGGAGCAGCAAGTAGTCGATGTAATCGACCTGGAGTTCCTTGAGAGAGTTCTGGAACATCTCGATGCTGGCGGCGCGGGTCTGGGTCTCGGGGGCAAAGTTGGAGAGCTTGGTAGCGATAAAGTATTCGTCGCGTTTGTGGCGGCTCAGGGCAATACCCGTTGCA
>Ga0247611_10010629_pt1 | contig 10781 bp, 10 predicted proteins | sample 177DNAGHGhighgp2_FD_192422 | JGI IMG/M metagenome (GOLD analysis project Ga0247611, IMG submission 192422) | Sheep rumen microbial communities from Palmerston North, Manawatu-Wanganui, New Zealand - 1770 DNA GHGhigh gp2 | ecosystem: Host-associated > Mammals > Digestive system > Stomach > Rumen... | reverse complement strand
CTTCGCCCCAAACACCGTTTGAAGTTACTGCATAGAATCCTGCATTCTTGGAATTCTTATCAACATCACCAAAGTGAATTCTAACTGGAATTCCTAAGTAGTTGTAGAATACTTCTGCATCGTTTCCTGAGAAGTCATTATCTTTAACTCTAACGATAAGTTTATCCCAAGCAACATCTTTGTTATTCTTCTCGCCTTGTTTAGCATAGAAGTGATCATCAAATTCATTGTTGTTAACAATTCTTAATTCTTCATCATCTAATGATACATAAGGAACGCCTTCAACTTTAGCTCCTAGCCAATCTTCTTTGTTTTCAAAAGCAACGTCAAATGTTCTTGTCTTAGCTTCTGAACTTACAGCGAAGAATGAACCAGCACCAAGGTATCCAACTTCTGTAATAATGCTTCCAACTTTGATGTCATCAGCTGTAGCCCATTTACCATCAATAACTACTAATGCATCTTCGTCAATTTCATCAATAACTGATTGAGTTTCAGCATATTCACCATCTGTTGGCATCCATCTATAGTTCTTAACTTTCTTTCCTTCAGCTTCGATAATTACATAGTCATCTGGCTCAAATAGATCAACTTCTACTTCGTCTTCGAATCTGTATTCAGCTTTGTCAATCTCAAATGTAACTTTTGTGTTAGCATCTTTAAGGTTCTTCATGAATCCTCTAACGATTGTGTTAGCTGGTGTTAATGTTAAGAATGTAGCTTTGTCTTCATCTTTGTAGTTCTTAACTAATGCTGTTAATTTCATTCCTGGAACTAACATTGTTAAGTCACCATCTTTAAGTTTAGCTGAATATCTCCAACCATCTTCAACGTTATCTGTGATGTTTGCTGTTACATCATCTTTGTCAGCAACATCAACACTATCAAGATATACATCTTCAACATACATGTAATCTGGGAATTTAACGTTTAACATGATTCTGCCATTTCTGTCAGATAATGTCATACCGTTTGTCTCAGACTCTTCTGTGATTCTCCACATTGGAGTTCTTAACATGTTCCAAAATAAAAAATCACAATTATTACAATTTTCCGTAAAATTTGTCAAAAATTAATAAAAAATTCACAAAATTGTAATGTGAGTTGCTAACATTGGGGAAGTGGTATTTACGTGTATATTTCCACAAAATGTTGATAACTACAAGAATGGACGTTCGCCAAAATAGTCTGCTTTTTAATAAAAAGCTTGATATGATAATATCGTTAGTGTAAAATGATAGAGGTTTGTAAACAGCAATTAAATAAAGGAGATGAAAATTTGGTTAGAGTTTCTAATAGAGCTAAGCTTCATGCAGGAATCTTTGGTAAAGTTGTTTTAACCATGCTTATAAGTATCATTGCAATACTCGCTATAGTACTAGCTACATACAAACCTGTTTATTCCGTACTAGTTGATGGAGAGTTTGTCGGATATGTAAATAGCAAAAATAAATTACAACAAGGCATCGAAGATTACTTGCAAAAAGGTGATAGTGAAAGAGTTGCTTACATCCTACTTAATAAAAAACCTGAATATGAATTTAATCTTGTAAGAAAAGATACAGTTACAAATGATGGAGAAATTCTTGCAAGCATTCAATCATCTTGTGATGTTTACTACAAGGTATATGCAGTAAACGTTAATGATGAAGAAAAATGCTTGGTAGATTCATTACTTGATGCTCAAGCTATTGTGGATAAAGTTAATGATGCACAAAAGAATTACACTAAAAAAGCCAACGTTGTTATTTCTGAAAAGTATGAAAAGGAATATGAGTCAGTTAAAGATATTGAGCTTGCTGCAAATGATATAATTAGCCCACTTAAGGCTGCTAATGATGCAATTGTTAAAAAAGTTCAAGTTTATGCTTCTCAAAAAATTGTTCCACAAGCTATTTTAGATGCTTTAAGAAATGATGATTCTGAACTTAAATTTACAGTTCCTCTATCTAGCTATATCGTAACTTCTAGATATGGTTGGAGAAGAAGTGGATATCATACAGGTGTTGACTATGCTGCACCAACAGGTACACCTATCTATGCTATTGAAGATGGTATAGTTACATGTGCTGAATGGAAAGGTAATTATGGCTATCTAGTAAAAGTTCAACATACTGGTGGATTTGAAACTTATTATGCACACATGAGTAGATTCGCATGTACTGCAGGAGATGAAGTTAAGAAGGGCGATCTTATTGGATACGTTGGAAGTACAGGTAATTCTACTGGACCACACTGTCATTTAGAAATCAGATATGATGGTGCTACAATTGATCCACAAACACTTACAGGTGAATTAGATTAATATAAGATGTAAACCAAATACCAAGCAAAAAGCTTGGTATTTTTTTATGCAAAAAAACGAATTAGAATTGATATAAATTTACAATTTATTTTTTTATGTTGAGCATTTTTTTTAATGTTCTTTTTGTTACAAAAAATTTCATATATAACATTGACATTTCAATTTCGTTAATAGATAATTAAGTAGTAGTAAGACTGTTTCCGTAAGGAGGAAGTAATTATAATGAGTAAGAAGATTTTAATTGTAGATGATGAAAGAAACATTGTGGATATATTAAATCACAATTTAGCTAAAGAAGGCTACACTACTTGTCAAGCCTATGACGGAGAGCAAGCTGTTGAAGTTGCTAAAAATGAAAAACCAGATTTGATTCTTTTAGATGTTATGCTACCAAAGAAAGATGGATTTTCTGTATGTAAAGAAATTCGTCAAAACTCAAATGTTCCTATTCTCATGGTTACTGCAAAAGAAGATGTTGTAGATAAAATTATTGGTCTTGAACTTGGTGCTGATGACTATATTACAAAGCCATTTAGTGTTAGAGAAGTTATGGCCAGAGTTAAAGCAAATCTTCGTAAAGTTGAAAAGTTCGACAAAGCATATCAAATGGGCAACCTAAGTCCAGAATTAAAATTTGGTGCGCTTTCACTTGATGTAGATAAATATGAAGTTAAAGTTAATGACAAGAATGTTGATCTTACTCTTCGTGAGTTTGAACTTCTTAAATTCTTGGCTACACAAAAAGGTCAAGTATTCTCTCGTGAAGAATTATTAGAAAAAGTTTGGGGATATGAATATTTTGGCGATGTTCGTACTGTTGATGTTACAGTTAGAAGAATTCGTGAGAAGATAGAGCCAAATCCTAGTGTGCCTGAATTTTTGGCTACAAAGCGTGGCATAGGCTACTATTTCAATGGTCAAGATAACTAATATATAATAAGATTATTACCCCAAAAGCTAGCTTTTGGGGTTTTTTAATAGATTAGAATACGAGGTATTATATGATTAAGAGTTTGCAATCAAAAATGATTTTAGGAATGTTTATCTTTATATTGATTATCATTCTATTTTCAGCATCTTTTTCAATAGTTAAAATGGAGCAAGTATATTATAGTGGTTTTGTTGAAGAGATGCTAAATACTATTTCAAGTTTTGGTATTCATGTTAATGAACCAAGAATGCCAGGTTTAGAGATTGAAAAACCAGGTAATGTTGAAGAGGCAGATATTGATAGGATTATACAAAACTTTACGATTTATTTTTCAATAAATAATGTTACTAGAAAAGGTGCAGTTTTAGATAAAGATTTTAAGACACTTTATTATAGTGAAGGTACTGTGCTCTCAGAAGGAGAAATAGCAAATATTAAAGAAAATGCAAATACTGAAGAGGATTATAAACTTATAAATAGCAACGATTCAAATGAGTATTATTTTATATTCTATGTAAAAGATCTTGAGACAAATGAAGTAAAATATATCTTAATTGTTGAACAAGATAAAACATATATTAACAATCAAATGAGAGAAGTAACAATCATATATGTTACTGGTATGATTATTATTTCAATCATAACTATCATAGTTTCTACTTTATTAGCATCAAATGTTACTAAGCCTATTGAATACATTAGAAAGAAAGCCCAACTTATTGCAGCGGGGGATGACATAGATGAAATAACGTTAGATGATTCACAAAAATCAGAGTATGAAGTTCAAAGATTAGTAGAATCATTTAACTTAATGATTAGTCAAATAAAAAATAATTTGTCTGAAATATCAAATGAGAAGAATAAATTAGAAGCAATTCTTTTACACTTAAGTGATGGTGTTTTGGCTTTTAATACAGATGGAGAATTAATCCACGCAAATCCAGCTGGTAAGAAGCTTTTAAATATCACAGAAGAAACTACATTTGAAGAAATATTTAAAAGATTCAACTTCGATATTGATATGGAAAAAATCATGTATTTAGATGACTGGACAAAGACAGAGCAACTAGTTAAATTAAGCGACAATATGATTGTAAATATTTTCTTTGCAGCGTTTAAAAATGAGCAAGATAGTTTAGGTGGACTTGTTGCCGTTGTTCATGATGTTACAAAGCAAGTTAAACTAGATGACATGAGAAAAGAATTTGTTGCAAACGTGTCGCATGAGTTAAAAACACCACTTACTTCTATCAAAGGTTATACAGAAACATTGATAGATGATATGATTCCATTAGATGGAGAAGAATTTGAAGATCCGGAAATTGATCCAAAAGAAGAAGCAGAAAGAAAGAAAAAAGAAACGGAAGAACAACTTAGATTCTTAAATATAATTCTTTCTGAATCAAACAGAATGAAAAAACTAGTTGAAGATTTACTACAACTTAGCACATTTGATTACAATAAAGTTGCTTGGAAAAAAATATTCTTTGATATCACTGAACTTACAAAGCAAATATGTGAAAAGCACAGAATTTTAGCAGACTCTAAAGATCAAGAATTGGATTGCTATGTTACTTCAACTGTTCCAATGGCATTTGCAGATCGTGATGCAATAGAACAAGTAATTACCAATATTGTTTCTAATGCTATAAAGTATACTCCTGAAAAAGGAAGCATAAAAGTTTATGTTGGATGTGTTCACGACGATGCATATATAAAAGTTATAGATAATGGTATCGGTATTCCAGAAAAAGACCTGCCTAGAGTATTTGAGAGATTTTATCGTGTAGATAAAGCTCGTTCTCGTGAAATGGGTGGCACAGGTCTTGGACTTCCAATTGCTAAAGAAATAATTGAGTCAAATGGCGGAAGTATAGACATGAAAAGCGAGGTTGGAAAGGGTACAGAAGTTATTATAAAAGTCCCTGTAAAAGAGCAACAAAGCTTGAATTAATTGATGTTTTACGATATAATACTATGGAATTTGAAACAACTTTGTTGACATAAGCCACACATTTTTTTGAAGGGAGATGAAGGCGTATTTTTCGCCGATGAATATATGTCTGAAGAAACAAAAGAAGTTGAAGAAAAAGTAGAAAAAACAGAGGTTGTAGAAAATAAAAAAGAAGTTAAAAAGAATAAAAAGAAACCAGCAGAGAAAAAATCTTTTGCTAGAGAAGCATTAGAATGGATTATATGCATATTAGTTGCTTTTGTACTAGCAATTATTATCAAGTATCTTATATTTACACCTACTTTAGTTAAGATGTCTTCAATGTATCCTACTATACAAAGTGAGGAAAGAGTTTTTGTTAATAGAACAGTTCGTACTTTTAATCTTGATTTAAATAGAGGGGATATTGTTACTTTCGAAGCACCAAATTACAATGAAACAGTTGTTAGAAATATAAATAATGGAAGCGTAAAAGCAGAATATACTGAGAGAAAAGGCTTTGAGTGGATTACATACAATTTATTAGAAATAGGAAAAACAAGTTATATCAAAAGAGTAATTGGTCTTCCTGGAGATCATATTCTTATTGAAAAAGGAAAAGTATATGTAAATGATGAAGAATTAGATGAATCTGCATATTTGCCAGATGGTACATCTACAGGATTTAGAGTAGAATCATTACGTGATTTTATTGTTCCAGAAGGTTATTATTTCTGTATGGGTGACAATAGATCCGGTTCACAAGATTGTAGATCTTTTGGATGTATTCCAAAGGACAAGATTGAAGGTAGAGTACTGATTAGAATTTGGCCTTTAACTAGATTTGGTGAAATCAAAAAATCAACAATCACAAGAGAACAAGTAGACAAGTACAATGAGGAAAGAGTTCCGGTTTCATTATAAGATTATAGGAGTACTGCTTAATGCATATTATTGGTCATGAAGAAAATATTAATAAATTAAAAAGTATAATTTCATCTTCCAATATTGGGCATGCTTATATATTTAGTGGTGTATTTGGAATTGGCAAGAAATTAATTGCACTAAATTTTGCAAAATCAATTTTATGTGAAAAGCCGATTGATGGAGTCGCTTGTGGAGAATGTGAATCGTGTCTTACGTTTGATAATATATCAGACTTTAGGTTAATTACTCCAGATGAAAAGGGTTCAATTAAAGTTGAAGCAATTCGAAATCTTACTGATGAAATGCTTCTTAAACCAACAACATCTTCTAGAAAAGTATTCATTATAGATGATGCTGAAACAATGACAGAAGCAGCTCAAAATGCACTATTAAAGAGCTTAGAAGAACCACCTATTTATGCAACTATTGTTTTAATTACAAGCAACAAAGAAAAGATTATTTCTACTATCAAATCAAGATGTGTAGATATTAGTTTTAAATCACTTACAGATGAAGAATTAAAGCATATTATTGGCAATGATTATTCAGAAGACATTATAAAACTAGCATCTGGAAGTGTAGAAAAATACAACAAGTTAAAAGATTCAGATTATATTGAATATGCCTTAAATCTAGAAAAGATATTATCTATGGATAATTTATTAGACATTAATTCAATTATGATGAGTCTCAAAAAATACAAATTGCTAAAAGAAAATATAGACGATATTTTGGATATTCTTATTATTAGAGCATCACAAAATTTAGAAGAAGATTCCTTAAAAGTTAGTAAGCAAATAGAGATAATTGAGAAAGTAAGAAATAACATTTCAAGAAATGGCAATTTAGATATTCAACTTGATTATCTTGCAGTTAATATATGGGAATTAAATAAAAAATAAAATATCAAGGAGATAATATATGCAAGAAATCGTCGGAGTTAGATTTAAAAAGACTCGGAAAAATATATTTTTTTGATCCAGATGGCATCCATTTAAATAAAGGCGAAAATGCTATAGTTGAAACAGCAAGAGGCATTGAATTTGGTGAAGTTGCTGTATCAAATAGAATGATGGATGAAGATAAGATAGTAGCAAGCCTTAAAAAAGTAGTTAGAAGAGCATCGCCTGAGGACAAGAAAATATATGAGGAAAATGAAAAAAAAGCAGCTGAAGCCTTTAAAACTTGTGAAGAAAAAATAGCAAAACACGGTTTAGATATGAAGCTTATAGATGTTGAGTATACATTTGATTCGAGTAAGCTATTGTTTTACTTCACAGCTGATACAAGAATAGATTTTAGAGAACTTGTAAAAGACTTGGCTGCAGTATATAAAATTCGTATTGAACTTCGTCAAATAGGTGTTAGAGATGAAGTTAAAATGCTTGGTGGATATGGCATGTGTGGTAGAGAACTATGCTGTGTAAATCACTTATCAGATTTAAATCCAGTATCTATCAAAATGGCCAAAGAACAAGGACTTTCACTTAATCCAACAAAAATATCTGGCGTATGTGGAAGACTTATGTGTTGTTTGAAACACGAACAAGATGTTTATGAAGAAAAATTATCAAGACTTCCAAATATTGGAGCTACAGTTAAGACAGTAGATGGCGAAGGATTAGTAGAAGATGTTCAAGTTTTAAAGGAACTTATTACTGTTAAAATCGTCAAAGAAGATGACACAATTAGAAAAGTATTTCCAATGGAAGAAGTTGAAATTATCAAAAACGTTAAAAGAAAAGAACGTAGAGATCAATTGGATGGAGAAGTATCTGAAAAAGAACTTAAAGCTCTTGAAGAAGGCTTCAAACGTACAGATGATATTTAATTTATAAATTTTGATTGATAAATTCAGGAGGTGAAATTAATGGCATACGAAATTAGCGATGCTTGTATCAAATGTGGTGCATGTGCTGCAAATTGCCCTGTTTCATGTATCAAAGAGGGTAGCACAAAATATGAAATTGACCCAAGTCAATGCATAGAGTGTGGAACATGCGCAGGAGTTTGTCCTGTTTCAGCACCATCTCAAAAGTAAGAATTCAATAAAAAGATGCCAAGTACTTAATTTATTTGGCATCTTTTTTAACTAAATGGAGAATAATATGGAAAAAGGAAAATTATATTTAGTAGCAACACCAATAGGAAATCTAGAAGATATTACAATTAGAGCATTAAATACATTAAAAGAAGTAGATATTATTCTAGCAGAGGATACTAGAAAATCTTTAAAGCTACTAAATCATTTTGATATATCTAAAAAATTAATAAGTTTTTATAGGCATAATGAAGGAGTAAAAATAGACTATGTCATTTCTTTACTAGAAGAAGGAAAAAATCTAGCTGTTGTTTCAGATGCAGGAACTCCAGGAATTTCTGATCCAGGAGAGGATTTAGTAAGAGCATGTATAGAAAAAGAAATAGCTATAATTCCTATTCCTGGCAGTGTAGCTTTTATTCAAGGATTAATATGTTCTGGATTTGATACAACTAGATTTTGTTTTGAAGGTTTTTTACCAATGAACAAAAAAGGTAGAAAAGAAAGACTTAAGTCTCTTCAAAATGAAGAAAGAACCATGATATTCTATGAAGCACCTCATAAGCTAAAATATACTTTAGAAGATTTAAAAGAATATTTTGGTGAAGAACGTAGAGTAGTATTAGCAAGAGAAATAACTAAGATTTACGAAGAATTCCTTAGAATGACTTTAAAAGAAGCAATAGATTACTATGAGGATGAGAATATAAAGGGAGAATTTGTGGTCCTTTTAGAGGGAAAATCTCTTGAAATAGAGGCTAATTATTCAGACGATAGTATAGAAGATTTGATGAAAAAGTATTTAGAACAGGGAATAGATAAAAAAGAAGCAATGAAGCTTGTAGCAAGGGATAAAGGCATCACCAAATCGGAGGTTTATAAATATTTGCTTAAATAAGAAAAAAATACTTGATTTTGAAGGTTACATAATATATAATGCTCATGCACTGCGCACTCGGGGGTTATAAATTATGGGTAATAAATCAAATGTGATTTTAACCATATTACTAGTAGTTGCGACTATGTTTATTGTTTTAACTAGGAATGTGGATACGAAAGATAACGCAGTAGAAGTAAATGAATATGAGCAAGTAGAAGAAGTAGTTGATCAAAAACAAGCTTTTTATGATGATTGTGATAAATCAGTAGTTCAGATTTGTGCAGTTCTTGAAGATGATAAGAGTTTAGGTTCGGGATTCTTTGTAGAAGAAAATAAAATTGCAACTAATTATCATGTTATAAAAGATTCAAGAGTTATCTATGTGCTATTAAAAGATGATGATACGGCATATAGAGCAGCAGTTTATTCACTAGATAAAGAAAATGATTTAGCAATCTTAAATTTAGTTGATGAGATATATAGTACTACTAAAACACTTGAATTATCACCTGCATTATCTAGAGATGAAATCGTATATGCATGTGGATTTGATTTAGACTATAATGTAAAAGCAACAAAAGTAATAGAAGACGACTACGAATATAAAGGAAACAACTACATTAAAATAGATAAACCTGTTAATCAGGGTAATAGTGGAGGACCTGTTTTAAATAGTGCTGGACAAGTAATTGGAATGGTAATGTTTGGAAACAATAAAAACACTTCTCTAATACCTGCAAAAAAGGTTTTAGATTTAATTCAGTAATTGATAGGGCGATGTAATAACATCGCCCTTATTATGTATAATTAATACCTTGCCATAAATTTTCTTCTTTTAGTTTTTTATAAATTCCATTTAATATCCATTTTTTATGTGTATTCCATTCAGGAGCAACTAAGCTTTCTTTTGGAGCATCACCAGAGATTCTATGAATAACAATATCTGGCGACATATGGGTAAGTATATAAGATAGTTCATCTAAATATTCTTCTAAAGATAGAGGAGTATACTCTTTTTCATTATAAAGAGTTTCTAAATATGTATTTTTAACAACATAACAGGAATGAATTTTTAACCCCTGAATTCTTTGAGAATTTAAAAATTTTACGGTATTAATAATATCGTCATGATTTTCGTGAGTATTTGAGCCTTGCTTTGGTAGTCCAACCATTATATGTGCAATAATATCAATATCATATTTATTTAGTATTTTTACTGCATTTTCAAAATCAGTATTTGAATAGCATCTATTTAAAAAATTGTTATTATCATTTGCAGTTTGAAGACCAAGTTCGACTGCAACGTATAGCTCGTTTTTATAACTAGAAATCAATTTTGCGATTTCTTCATTGATACAATCTGGACGAGTAGCTATTTGAAGACCTACTAACTTTTTGGGACCATTAGAATACTTTTTAAAAGCATTAATTGCTTCATCATATATTCTCTTCAATTCTTCAACATCTTTATATGTATTTGTAAAATTTTGAAAATAAATAATAAAGCAATTTGCCCTTTTTATTTTTATAGACTCAAAAGCTATTTTTATCTGTTCATCAATAGAAAGAGCGGAAGATAGGTGCTCACCACTTCCACGTTCGCTGCAAAATATACAACCATTATTAGATTTGGTTCCATCTCGATTAGGACAAGTAAAGCCACCATCAACACAAATCTTAAGTGTACGTTCGCCGAAATTTTGATTTTAGATATTCATTTATATAATTAATTCGATCTTTCATACAATTCTCCAATCAAATTTG
>Ga0247611_10010626_pt1 | contig 10784 bp, 13 predicted proteins | sample 177DNAGHGhighgp2_FD_192422 | JGI IMG/M metagenome (GOLD analysis project Ga0247611, IMG submission 192422) | Sheep rumen microbial communities from Palmerston North, Manawatu-Wanganui, New Zealand - 1770 DNA GHGhigh gp2 | ecosystem: Host-associated > Mammals > Digestive system > Stomach > Rumen... | reverse complement strand
AATTTGCAGGTCCTTTGACTGGATTATGCTTTGGAATAGTTATTTTCCTAAGCTTTTGGATTACTATGGTATTCGGAATAGTTTATGGATTAATAGTCAGTTTAATATTAATAATATTATTTGTGGTTATAAACATGCTGTTAGAACGTAAATCACGTAATATGTATGGTGAATATGAAAAATAATTTGGAGAATAAATTATGATTGCATTATTTGTTAGTATAATTGTCGGTGCAACTCTTATTGGTATTGGTGTTCATTTCATACCGGTAGGTGGAGCTCCAGCAGCATTATCAACAACAGCTGGAATTCCTACAGGTGCACCTATGATAACAATAGGTATGGGAATCACAGGAATTCTTGTCACTTCCAGTGTTATTGGTCAATCACAACTAATAGTATTACTGTCAGGTGCTACCAGTTCAATGATAATGATGGCAGTAACCATGTTATTTTCAAATATTGTTCATGTTTATGGTGTAGGAGTACCAATATCCTCCCAGTCATTTGAAAAAGATCCGATAACTGGTTTTTCACAAGAAAATTATGTTAGTCCAGGTACTACAGGTCATGGAATACCAACAGTTTCTTTTATCAGCGGATTATTCGGAGCATTACTTGGAGGATTGGGTGGAAGTTTAGCATATTACTCAATATTTAATCATATTCTAATTCATTCATCCATAACTGATAATATTGGTACGATAGCAGCAGTATTTGCAGTATTGTTATTTTTTATCATAGCAGTAATATCATCATATAATATTGGTGGAACAATTCAGGGATTTTATGATAAGAAATTTAAAACTAAGATTGTGCCCGGTGCAATATCTTGTTTCTTAGTTTCAGTAGTATTGTCAATATTTTATGTTATAATATTGGGAGGAATTTAAATGGCAGATGATTTAATACCCTCACAGATTATAACTCTAATATCAATTATCGGTTCCTTAATATGTATTTATCTTAGTCAGTTAGAGTTTGGTGGGATATTTTCCATTATAGCAGCAGCTCTTTCTGTAGTGCTTGGAACTAATACGTTAAGATACATTGGAAAATACAGTTTGGGTACTGGAATACCATCAATAATTTATATGTTAACTGCCTCTGGTTTAATATCATTTATTGTTGGATTGACATTTTCTTCAAGAATTGGACAGCCAATCTTAATGCCTATTATTGCATTATTGGCTGCAGCTATAATTGCTTTGATAATATCAATGATTTGCAGATATATCTTCAAAATAGAGGTTGAAATATTAACTGCTTCATTTATTAAAATATCAATAGCATCAATGCTTGCAATATTATCCGGTAGTACTTTAATAGCAACAGGAATTGATACAACATTGATAATGGATTCTGTGATAACTAATGGACTAATAATATTCCTGATGTTTGCAGTTGTCATGTCAATACAAAATCCATATAATTCATGTATGGGTCCTAATGAAGATCAATACAGGACATTATTCTTGGCACTTGCCAATATTTTCCTGTTCTTATCAATAATATCAATAATCAGCAGTTTAAACTCAGCAGTATGGTATATTTATTTAACTATATCAATAATTGGATGCATAATAAGTTTATACAAATATTTCAAATATACTAAAATGCAAGCAGCATCAGTCAGATGGTATGGTTTATGGTCAAATAACGATGAAGGTGATTATTAATGGTTAATGAAATTTCTAATATTATCATTGATGATGAATTGGTCTTGAATGTAGATACAGGAGTAATCGGTTCAAAAAACAATCTTCCAAAAGAAAATACGTTTGCTCACGATGAATTATTGGAAAGAATTGACAGAGTAGAATATGCAATAAAAGACTTGGAAACTTCATTGGATCCTCATACAACATCCAGATTATCTAAGTCGGGACGTGAAGGAATATATCTTACTCAAGGATTATTCACTAATGTAATAATAGGTATGATAATTGCATTAGTACTTATAATATTACTAGTATAATGGTGGTATGGTAATGGTAGAACAAGTAGAAGTAATAGATGGATGGCCATTAGAAACAGGAGATTATGCTGTAGGTGATGGTCAAACACCAGTGGCAGTTGTTACATTAGGTTCCAAGATGAATGATGATGTTGTGGCAAGAGGAGCTGCAATTGCAGGACCGTTACATACTGAAAACCTTGGAATTGAGAAAGTAGTAGCAAACACAATCTCTAATCCAAATTTACGTTTTGTCATTGTTTGTGGTTCAGAAGTACAAGGACACATCACTGGTAAAACAATGGAAGCATTATATGAAAACGGTATTGATCCTGAAAAAAAATCAATAATCGGTTCTCCAGGAGCAATTCCCTTTGTGGAAAACTTATCAATTGAAGCAGTTAAACAATTCCAGAAGCAAGTTACACTTATCAGCATGATAAATAATGAAAATCTGGATGAAATAGAAGCTAAAATACAAGAATGCATCAACAACAATCCTGGTGCTTATGAAGAAGATGCATTAATTGTAGAGTTAAATGATGTTAAAGAGGAAGATGAAGATGAAATTGTTGACACCTCAAACTTGGAAGCAGTTGGAGATGTGTCAAGTTCAGAATTGATGTTGTTGGAAGTAGATACAAGACTTAGATTTTTAAAAGCACAAATAAATGAAATAGGAAGTATGGAAAAATTCTCTTCAGGATATTATGCCGGTAAAATAGAGGGCATTGTAATAGGTTTCGGTCTAACATTAATTTTCATATTAATACTAATCTTCAAAGGAATGCTGGTATTATGAATCGACTAATGAATAATATTAAAAATTTATCCGAATCAATAGAATATAAAACACAATTAATCGGCAGAACACAAAGATTAAAAAGTGGTGTTGAATATTCAAGAATCAAAGGAATATTATTAGGTTTTACTTTAACGCTAATTATCGTAGCTGTTCCTATCATTTATTATAAGGGTGGTTTCTAATGGAAGATGAAAATGATATAAACAGTATTAATGAACGATTGGATAAGTTAGAAGAACGATTAGAAGATTCACATGGGGAATTTTCACAAAACCTGGGAAAATCAATTGGAAGAGAAGTAGGAATTTTATATGGAATTATCTTTGCATTAATTCTGATAATAATATTCATGAAATTAAATATCATTTAATAAAAGGGGATAAGAAGATATGTTTAAATTTGAGAAAAAACAAGAAGTATTTGACATATATGGCGTAAAAGTTGGAGGACAACCTGGAGAATACCCTACTGTTCTTGCAGGAACAATATTTTATGCAGGACACAACATTATTTCTGATGAAAACAAGGGAATATTTGACAAAGAAAAAGCAGAAACCCTAATAAATACAATGGATGAAATGACTGATAAAACAGGAAATCCCAATATCATACAAATATTTGGTGCAACACCCGAAGCATTAATTAAATATATAGATTATATTTCCTCCATATCTGATTCACCATTTCTAATAGACTCTACATCAGCGGATGCACGAATGGCTGGTGCAGAATATGTAACCGAATCGGGATTGTCTGAAAGAACAGTGTACAATTCAATTAACATGTCAATTGATGATGATGAAATAAGCAAATTAATAGAATCAGACATAACCTCTTCAATAATCTTGGGATTTAATCCAACACAACCTGGTGTTGATGGAAAAATAAGTTTATGGGAAGATGGATCTGGAATAATGGATAAGGGACTATTGGAAATTGCAAGTGACTGTGGAATAACAAAACCCTTAATGGATGTTGCAGTAACACCTCTTGGACAAGGTGGGGGTGTAGCTGTTAAAGCAACACTAAAAGAAAAAAGTAAATGGGGATATCCTGCTGGTAGTGGAGTTCATAATGTACCCTCTGCATGGGAATGGATTAAAGACTACAAAAAAGAGTATCCTGAAGTTTGGCCTGTATGTGATATTGGTGCAAATATTGTACAGCAAATGGTTGGCGGAGATTTTGTATTATTTGGTCCTATTGAAAATACTCGACGTGCATTCACAGCATGTGCAATGACGGATATGTTTATAGCAGAAGCCAATGAATCAATAGGCATTACTCCTGTGGATTCACATCCTTATAAAAATTTATTATGATAACATGACTTTTGACCAAATAAAATTAGAATCAATAGATATCAAGGATATTAACAGTAAATTTTATACAGTATTATCTGTGGAATTGGGTAATACTACTATAAAATCCATTATAACAACAACCAATATTAAAAATAACAAGAGTTATCAGTTAATTAAACTTGTAAGATTAACACGTAATATCCGTAGGCCTAAGACTGATGAAGATATTTTTGGACGTACTATCTGGGATAAGCCATTGTCTAAAGAGGCGATTGAAGATGAAATAAGTAGTATCATATTGGAATCTCTTAGTAAAACATCATTAACTGTTGATGATTTGGATTTTGTTGTTCGTTCTACGGGTGTTGTTGCAATTTCATCATTATCTCATGAGATGGATGTTATTATTAAGGCATTATCTGACGGTTGTTTAAATGCAGGTATTAAAGTTTCTCAGATGACAGCACCATTTTCATTAAATAACATTCCAGAACATATAAGAAAACACTCCTTTTTTAATAATATCCAATTTGATGGATCTGTAGTAAGTGTAACTGCTCCAAATACTAGTGGAATTGCCGCAAATGAAATGGAGGGGGAATTAGTAACTGCGGGCATTAAACTTGCATCAAAAATGTCATCTATTGATTATCGTAATCCGGTCATATCTCTTGATATGGGAACTACTCTTGCAGGACAGATAATTGACGATAAAAAACCTTATGCTAATATGATATGTAATTTTGTAGGTCTTGCCGGTGGAATAATGGATGTGATTTTAAGGGGCAGTGACATAATAAATGAAAACGAGTCAACAATAGATGTGGATTTTAATGAAAATTCTCATGATTTAAACATGCAGTTGATACATGAAAATACAATTAAATTACATCAATTCATTGATGTAATGCAAGTACCAAAATATGTTGATGAATTTGGTCATGTAGCCGTATATCAACAACACAATTCGGATACAAATGTCACTTTAATCGGTTCACAAATAAACAATCAAGAACAAATAATAGAAACATTCTCACAATTAAGTAGAAATTATACAAAAGAAGAATTAATGATACAAGTGGATGATTTCTATGCCTATCTAATTAAAAGATTAATCGAAAAAACACTGGAACTAGGACTATTTCCACAAAATGCTATATTGGGAATTACAGGAAGATCTGGAATAACAGGCAATAAACCATTTTTAATAAACAGTTATCTTGAAGATAAAGTTTCACAAATAATATTTGTAGAAGATGGACTTGCCTTGGGGGCTGTGATGATGGCAAGATGTATGAATTCCTTGGGAAATCCTATTGATCCTATAGGGGGTTCCCATAAAGGTATCTGCATAATGCAACAAAGGATTCAATTGAACAATAAAAATTAATATTTCATTTTTTTTTAACTTACTATTTCTTGTTTACACTTTAAATATTTTCTTTAAAAAAATAATTGGGGGGAAAGGGGATTATTGTAATTTGGCACCAGCCATTTCCTCTAGTTTCATAATTCTATCTGCAGTAGGAGGGTGTGTTGCAAATAATTTTTTCAAGGAACTTGCAGCATTTCCAAATGGATTCATAATGAACATATGAGCATCAGTAGGTCTTGCATCATTCATTGGATTTTGAACCAATCCAAATTCTATTTTTCTAAGAGCACTGGCCAATGCCAATGGATTGCCACATATTTCAGCACCTGTGGCATCTGCACGATATTCTCTTGAACGGCTAATAGCAAGTTGTATGATACTTGCAGTTAAAGGTCCTATAATAGAAATTAATATTCCACTAATTACATTACCCATATTGTCATTATCTGAAAATATGAAAGCCCATCTTGCCATATATGCAGTATAAGAAATTAAAGCCCCAATTGTTGCAGCTACAGAACTAATTAAGATATCCTTATTTTTTATATGACCTAATTCATGTGATATTACGCCTCTTAATTCGTCTTCATTTAATAATTGTAAAATACCAGTAGTAACAGCTACAACTGCATGGTCTTGATTACGTCCTGTGGCAAATGCATTAGGTTCACTGCTTTGAATAACTGCAATTCTTGGTTTTTTAATGCCTGCTCTATTTGCTAAATCACCTACAATCATATGTAAATTAGGGGATTCCTGCTCTGATACAATTTGTGCATTATATGCTCTAAGTGCTATGGAATCGGATTTAAAATAGGACATGAAGTTCATGACTATCGCTAGTAGTAAACCTACCGTTAAGCCTAAATGTCCTATGTTGAACATATTTCCAATAACTCCAAAGATTATTATCATTATTACAGATAATACACTTAGTAATATAACTGTCTTTAGATTTTCAAACATTTAAATCACTTGAATTATTTTTTCTTCATTTAAATTTATTTTTTTTTATTATTTATTTTCTTCTCTTTTTAATTTATTTTTTATTAATATATTACTTTTTTCATAAATCTTAAAAACTAATTAAATATCCTATTTTCACATTCATTTAATTTTGTAATTTAAATTTTATATAAATAAAATTATTAACACTAAACAACCATATATTTAACTAATAAAATAAAATAATTCAAGATAAACAGAGGGTTTTAATGACAACTGCATTAGTAATGGCGGGTGGATTGGGAACAAGAATGGATTTGGATATTGAAAAACCATTAATTATATTAAATGGCAAACCTATGATTGAATACGTTGTTAGAGCTTTGCTAGAATCTAAATATGTTGATAATATACTAGTAGCCGTAAGTCCAAATACTCCAAATACGAAGGAATTTTTAAAAAAATTTCCAGTAACCGTTATAGAAACATCAGCAAAAGGATATATTGAGGATTTATCTGAAGTATTGTCTAATAGAAAATATGTAAAAGAAGATGAAGTAATAATGACAATAGTGGCAGATTTACCATTTGTGACTGCTCAACACATAGATGAAGTATTGGAAACTTATTACTCTAGGAACAAACCTGCAATGTGTGTATCTGTTCCAGAAAAATTATTTAATGAATATGGAATCAAGCCAACATTAGTATTTGATGGATTAGTGCCAAGTGGTGTGAATATGCTTATAGCTAATACTCAAGAACAGGATCAAACAATTTATATAACAGAACATGTTGAATTGGCATTTAATATTAATACAGTGGGTGATTTAAATTTATCAAAAAATTATAATGAGTAATTTTTTTATATTTTTTTTACATAATTATATATTTAATGAAAAATAAAAATATTATTTAATATTGATTTTTTATAATCAATTTACATATTTAAAATGACTTTAGGTGGCAAATCGATGACTAATGAAAGGGAATTAATTAAAGGAGAAGAAAAAAAATGGACTGATATCCGAGGATATCAAGTAGCTACTAACAGTGCTCGTATCTTAGGCGAATTATCTGAATTAACAATTGATGAAAAAACAGGAAAAATCACTCACATAGTTATTAAAACAGATGCTGAAAGAAATGTAAATGTCAAAGGTGCTACACGTAATGGTGATGAAATTACAGTACCATTTGGTAAAGTAGAAAAAGTCGGAGAATTCATAATTGTCTCTGGATAATTATGTGATAAATAATCTATAATGATTATTTATATCTTTTTTTCTAATCCTATTTTTATTAGATTTGTTCAAAATTTTTTTGATATCTTAATCTATTTTTTATTAAGTTCTATTTTTATAAAATTATTTTATTTTGGAGATTATATTTTTTATTTATTTCTAAAAAAAGTGTATTATGAAAGGTTTTTACATTCCTTCCATACTTAGTTCCATTAATTTTTTGGTTTCTTTTGCTAGTTCGTCAGGCAATCCTTTAATATCAATATCAAGGAATCCTCTAACTATCATAGATGCTGCTTCGTCTTCGGTTAATCCACGAGCCATTAGGTATTGGATTTCATCTTCTGCAATTTTACCTACTGCTGCTTCGTGTGATAATTCCATATCTGTACATTCGCCTCTTAATTCAGGGATGGAATATATTTTTGAATCGTCAGATAAAATTAGTCCCATACATTCAAGGTGACCTCTTGCATCATGTGATTTACCAAGTAAGTCTCCTCTGGTAATGATTGTTGATTCATCATCGGATATTGCTCTTGTAATCATTTCTGATTGTGAGTTTCTACCGGATAATACTGTTCTTGATCCTTGGTCTATATTTGAATCTTCTTTACCTGCAAGTATTGATTGGAAGAATACTTTTGTATTATCTCCATTTGCATATGCTGTAGGATATGCTTGGATATTTCTTACTGGACTTGTTAATATGTAGTTTGAGATGTATGTACTGTTATCGTCCATCATAACTCCAGTTCTAGGTCTTACATTTACTTCTTTTCCCCAGTTATGTACCATGGTAAATGTTACTTTGGAATTTTTTTTCAAATAGAATTCTGAGACTCCTATGTGTGCTGCATTTTCAACGTGTGTTGCAGTTGAACATCCTGTTATGATGTTAATTTCGGAGTTTTCTTCTGCTATGATAATGTTGTGTGCTGTTTGTCTTACTTGATCATCACCAATGTACATACATGCCTGTATAGGTAGTTCCATTTTGGTGTTTGGTAAGCTTCTTATGAAATATCCACTTAATGGACTCATTTCAGTAGTTGCCGTGTATTTATCTGCATCAACTTGCATTACTTTCCACATGTAATCTGATAACCAGTCATATTTTTCAAGAGCTTGTGGTGTACTCATTATTTCTACGCCTGGATACATGTTATTTAAAAATATTTCAGATTGATCCATTTGTAAAAATGATGCAGCCCTACCTTTTTCTTCTGTTTCTATTCCAACACTGGTTAATGTTTCTTTATCTGATTTTTTCAAATCTTCTAATGAATCTACATGGTCATATGCATCTACATCCATGGTTTCATATTCTTCTAAGTCTATATCTTCTCCAATGGCTGCTTTTTTGTTTAATGCTTTTTCTGCTTTGTCTTTTATTGATACCATTTTATCCTTCTCCAAATCCTGATTTTCTAATGTCTTCCATTATTTCTTTCGGATTTCCTGTTCTTGCAATTTTTCCATCTATTAATACGTGTGCATGGGTTGCATCTACAAATCTTAATATGTAACCTAAGTGTGTAATTAATAATCCACCTTTATTGGTATTTTCTTCACCTTGGCCTAGTAATGTTCCTATTTCTTTGGATATTAATTCTACATTTTCAATGTCCACACCAGAATCTGGTTCATCAAACATTATGAAGTCTGGTTGTTGTGCTAATAATTGTAGTAATTCTGATCTTTTTACTTCTCCACCAGAGAATCCTAGGTTCACATCTCTTTCTAAGAAGTTTTCATTGAGTTTGAGTTTTTCTCCAAGTTCAACTACTTCTTTATCTAATTCTTCATCACTTTTGTATTCATGTTTTTTGTCAACAATTTTTAGGATATCTTTAAGTTTAACTCCTCTAATTGCTGGAGGATTTTGGAAGGTTACTCCTAATCCGAGTTTTATTCTTTCATGAGTCTCAAGTTCTGTTATGTCTTGTCCTTTGTATATTATATTTCCATTTGTTACTTTGTAATTGGGAAATCCTAAGATTGTCATAAAAAGTGTACTTTTTCCAGCACCGTTTGGTCCTAGTAAAACGTGAGTTTCACCTTCGTTTATAATAAGGTCTACACCTTTTAGAATCTTTTTTCCTTCTACTTCTACTTCTAAATTTGATATTTCAAGTAGCATCTAATCACCATTATTATTTGATAAAAAATAAATCTTTTCCGATTTTTTTACTTTATATTTTATTTATCATAATAAGCTATCATTTTTATATTTCTTATTGGTTATATTAATAGTGTTATATAACACTGTTATATTTACTGGGTTATTTGTCTTCTTATTAACCTCATACTTAATTCATTACTTTAGTAATTCTATTTATCCTATCAGTACTTTGATGCATTTTCTTATTTATTATTATATCCATGTAAATTTGTCAGGTAATGGTAGTACAATATAATATGTTAGTTTGTATTCTAATTATGGAAATATGATATATTATATTGTCAAAACTTTTTTTGCATACTACTAATTATGGAAGAAAGATCTTTCATATATTTCATTTTAAATAATATTTTTCTATGTGGATAAGAGAATATGATAAATCACTAAATTTATTTTGATTTTCATTTTTGATACTTTAACTATATGTATGCAATTTCTTGTTTTAGGTAGACCTAAAATAAATAGCATTTTAGAGTTTTTATACTTTTTTTTAAAAAGTATTATTTATGCTTATTTTCTCAAATAAACCACTTATTAACATTTTTCCCATTATATTTTTCATATGAAATGTACTATTATAACATGAAAAAATTCATTCATTATATTTAAAGGTTACGGTTTATCCTATTAAACAACCTTTATAATAATAGTTAAAGTGATATATTATTGTACATTATTTTAGTTTGTACATTTTTTTAATATTGTACTATGTCATCAAAAGTTAATTTAGTACAATAAACACGTGTTTAATATACATATTAAATGTAAAACATTAAGAGTCAAATGATTGTTTTTATTACAAGGAAAATAATCATGTTTTATTAATAGGAGGAAAAACAATGGCTAATGACGATATTAAAATAATCGTTTTCAGTTGTAACTGGTGCTGCTACGGTGGAGCAGATACCGCTGGAACATCAAGGATGCAATACCCACCTAATATAAGAATGATAAGAGTAATGTGTTCAG
>Ga0247611_10010624_pt1 | contig 10784 bp, 6 predicted proteins | sample 177DNAGHGhighgp2_FD_192422 | JGI IMG/M metagenome (GOLD analysis project Ga0247611, IMG submission 192422) | Sheep rumen microbial communities from Palmerston North, Manawatu-Wanganui, New Zealand - 1770 DNA GHGhigh gp2 | ecosystem: Host-associated > Mammals > Digestive system > Stomach > Rumen ... | reverse complement strand
AATAATAGCCTACGAATGGGATAGCAGCCAAAAAGAAAAGCATCAGCACCTGCAACATCTGGCGCAGTTGTCGCTTTGCCCGAAGAAGTTGTGATGACGATGTGTGTGGCTCAATGCCCAACAGTTCAGCTATCTGTTGGTGTGTCATACCCTCAAGAACAGACAGTCGGAAAACCTGACGGTAACCACGTGGCAGTTGCTCGATGGCCCTCAAAATGTCATCATAGGTGAGCGGCATATCTAGTCCTGTGCTTTCCGCCGTCTCATGTATTTCATCAATGGAAACCAATGGATGGTTTTGCTGATGCTGTACATAAACCAGACATACGTTTTTTGCAACTTTGTGCATCCACCTCACGCCCTTCTCTGGTGAGCGCAACTGGTCAATATTGCTGAAGATGAGCAGAAAAGCATCATGAAGCAAATCTTCGGCGATGCTGTCGTTGACAGCATATTTACGGCATTGGGCCAACAGTTCGTCGTGCATGGCAAGGTAGAGTTGTCCCATGGACTCTCTATCTCCTTGCTGGCAACGCAGTATCAACTCCTTCATACCGTAAAATCTACTCTTCCGAGACCTCTCCTAAAAACTTCATTGTATGACTTTGACACCTCCTATTATATAGATTCCCTTGTTCCTGTTGCCGTTAGGCAATTGTCTTCCTATCAAGTCATAACAAACCTTGTTTGAATGATTATTGATGCGGGTGTCAATTCCAGTGCTTTCTTGTTCAAAAACAAAATAATTCAGTATTTGTCCAAATGAGAGTCCATTATCAGTTATATCCAATTTTTCCAATTGTATGAAACATCTGAAAGGCTCCATCGGCATTCTATCACCATTGTAGATGAAATATGGTTCTTGCCCCCTGTGATAGCGGAAATAGCCTGATTCCTCTTCCTTTGACATGGTGGTTCCTGTGAAACGATAAAATTCTTCACCTTCAATGGTGGTTTTTGTCTCCTCCACATTCTTGTCCTGTCCGCAGAAAAGGATTTGTGTGCCGTATGCACCGTATGCGAATGACACCAGATATGGTATGTTGGCCTTCGGACAATTATCGTATGACCTGGAGAATACAAGCTTATCGAATTCATATCCGTCATAAGTGGCCATCTGAAGCCATCCATCAGGCATGGGTCCGTTGACATTTTCAGGAATTACAAAATCTGTATCAAAGGGTAATATGATCGTCTCATGGCAGAGTTGGCTGAAATCGTTTTCTTCATGTTCATCGTCAAACCGAGGTGTGAATCGCAACATGGCATCAGTAGCAAAAAAGGACATGGGACAGTAGAAACAGGCTTGGTCGGTGAGCAAAAGCCCATCACAGATACCCTCACACACGACATTCGCATTGGGCAGGCCTTCCACAGATGTTGCCCTGTCAATGTAGTAGAGGCAGTTGGGGTTGGCCGATGAACAGTCCAAGGTAACTGCTTCGACGCCGCACAAATCGATGGCGGCTATGCTGTCGGGTATCTCCAGAATGGCATCCTCAATGGGCAACTTCATCTGCTCACCTTTTGTCGTCCAACAGGTTGGTTCTACAGATTGTGCATGTGATATGAAAGCCAGACAAGCCATCATCACTGCTATGATAGTCTTTATTTTTTCCATCTCCTTCATGGTTTTATTATTATGATAGGCGAATGCCCGGAATACTGCTTCGCATTAAGCTTTTTTATGTATTTTCCTTCCATGACAGACGGTTCGGGGATTTCCCGGCCTTGCAAGTCATAGTATTTGCGGATGGGCGACATGCCGTTTTCGTTTCTCCTTTCGTATATTCCGCTTTTCGGCTTCTGCTGTAAGGACCAAAACTCACCCAGTGACGTTGGCGTGGAGCTGTACTGCGGAGTCTCCTCCTGCAAGTCGTGCTGACTGGCATAGTCGAACGCCTCAGCCATGGAAACGTATCCGTCACCATCGGTATCGGCGCAGACAAGATTGCCCTCGGGGTCGTGACCAGCCACAGCGCAGGTCCAATGGAAGACGAACTCATCGTAAGGTCTGTCAGAGCTAGCCCATGATTCCTCACTTTCTGCACAACTGGTGGCTATGACACGATTCTCGCGACGCAACTCATCATTGAAGCCTCCTGAATGACATAATCCCAGACACAAACTCATTGACTCTACATGGAACGCATCGAGCAGCTTGGCCAGATGAGTGGCATAAAGCCGCCCGCCACCCCACATCCAGGCATACGACAGTTGCATGCTGTTGTCGAAATCGCCATGGTCTATCATGAAGAGAAAAAGACGGTCGTTGGAGGTAAGACTCGCCGCCAACTCGGTGAGTGAGGCCTCCACCTGCTCCAATGTGGCAGGCAGCCACACGTCACGCTCCCCATCACCATCGAGGTCGGCAGGAGACGTGGCAAACCCACTGCCGTCGGCAAGGAGCATGTCGCGGCCTGGCTCACCACCGTCGCTCATCAGCAGAGTGATGTCTTGTTTTGAGAAATGCAAGTCCTCACGTAGTGTGCGGTAGAGAAAGGCACAATCGTTCCAATAGCGCTCGTGGTTCATCAGCTTGTTCATACCGCCGTTGATGATGACGGCATGAACACGACCCGTGGACTCCTGTGCGCTGACAGCGCAACAGAAGACCACGGCACATATGCTGATAAATAAGAACCTTTTCAATTAGTCTATATTCATTTTACAATGACCTTTTTTCCATTGACTATGTAAATGCCCTTCTTCAAACTGAAAGATTGGTCCGTACTGACCTTGCGACCTTGCAGGTCGTATATGGCAGGATTCTCCACGGTCTTTGTATTGCATTCTACTTGAGGCATGCCCATCGTGATATCTCCCATATATTGTCCGATGAAGAAGATGATACCCGTGCTACGCTCGCTGATGATGTAAATAAACGGGCGTGTGGCGTGGAAATCCGCAATGTCCGGCATGCCCGAAGTACATTCTATAATAGTGACGGCAGCAGCCTCGGTGCCTTCTTCATTGACGTTAATCTTGGCCACTTGTTTCATCAAGCCTATATAGGTCGGAACGTTACAGAAATCGGAGAAGTCGGCAAAGTCAGGATTGAAGGCTGTGGGCATGCCTAATGCTGACATGACGGGCTTCAGGTCAATGGAGGCCTCGGTCTCGAAACGTGGCAGTTTCAGGTCCACTATCGTGCCACGCCCGTGGAATTGCCAATTTTGTCCGTCCATCTGGTCGAGTACGTCTTCTATGGTCTTGTCCTCTTGCGGCAGGATAACAGTCATCAAATAGGCTTCGTTGCCATAGGGCAGTTTGATGGCCTGATACAGGTCGTTGCTGGTATAATCAAACTCTGCTCCTCCCATGACACATGGGATATGCATCATGGGCACTATTGCGCCACCATTGAAAGACTCTTCTTTCGTGTTGTTAGGATCAAACTTCGTCACCCAAGTCCCTTTGAAGTAAAGGGCATTCAGCAGGTAGCTTACGGCATCTTGGTTAAATCCATCCTTGGAGAGTATCTCCTTGATCATGCCTTCCGTATGGTCACTGCCCCATTGGTTGATGACATCGCGAGTAATACCATCGTAGAAATCGCGTGTTTCTGGCTGTGCGTCGTAGTATTCGTTGGCTTTCTGAATAAACGGTTCTTTCAGTTCGTAGCCCCAGTGGTTGTTCACATAAATCGTATTGGCGATATCAACCCTGGTCTCTTTGTCCAGTTGACCACTTTCTGTCAGCATCTTGCGGCAGAACTGGTTGATAGCATCGGCACCTGTCTCGCCAAAGCCCAGCACGTCGTTGATTTCCTGCTGTGTCTGTCCGACTGCACCATTGTTCATCATACCCAAGGCATAGGTGATGCTCAACGGTGACATGATGCTGCTACGCTCGTCGCGTGCCTGGCGGAAGAGGCGTATGGCGAAGTCATTGTTGCTCTTCACGAGTTGCCGTTCTTCATCGGTGAGTCTGATGTCGTGGCGGGGATTTTCCAAAGGCTCACCCATATATTGGCCGATGAAGAAAATGCTTCCCGTGCTGCGCTCGCTGATGATGTAAAGGAACGGTCTGTCGGCTATGAACTCAGCATATTGGGAAGGTACTGCATTGTCAGCCATTCCTATGACCGTGGCAGCGGCAGCCTCTGTCCCCTTCTCGTCGAGCTTCAGGTGAGCCTTTTGTCTCATCAGACTGATAAAGCACTGGTCGGACTCATCCTCATTGTCACCAAAGTAACAGAAATCCAAAAAGCCGTGGCCGTTGTTTTCCATGAAAGCATTCTGCATGCCCAGCGAAGCCATTATCTCATTCAAGTCCTGGTTGGTGTCAGTCTCTATGCGAGGCATGCTCAAACGCACCATATAGTTTTGGTACTCGGAGGCATTCCAATTCGTGCCGTTCATGGCTTCCAACAAGTCGTCAAGCGTCTTTCCGTAATTGGGCAGGAAAAGCGTCATCTGGTAGGAGCCGTTGCCGTAGGGCAGGATGACAGACTGATAAAGGTCGGTCCTTGCGTAACGGAACTCATTTACCTGGCTCATCATCATGGCGGTGCGCCGCATGTTGTCGAAATACGCATTCTGAGTTTGCCATTCTTCGAATGGATTGACCCATGCGCCCTTGAAGCAGATGGCGTTCAGCAGGAAACTCACCAGATTGTGGTCTTGCATGTCCTCTGGCTTCAACAAGTCGGTTATCATGCCATCGGTCTTGTCAGCAACCCATTGGTTGATGACACCGAGTGTAGTCGGGTCACTGAAGCTGAGGACGGATGGCGTGGCATCATAGTAGGTTGCTGCCGCCTCTTTGAATGCCGTTTTCAGTGAAAGATTCTTCCTATTGCCATTGAAATAGATGTTGTTGGCAATGGCCATGCGTGTGTCCTCATCGAGCAAGGCGCTTTCCGTGAGCATCTTCTTGCAGAAGGCATTCATCGTAGCCACGTCGGCATACCCCTCTTGCCGTCCGCCGGACAACACCTGGCATATCTCTTCACGCGTGATGCCGTCGGCACCATTGTTGAGCATTCCGAGGGCGTAGGTGATGCTCAGTGGCGAGATGACGTGGTTCTCCGTGTTGCGCGTCTTGCGGAACAAGTTGAAGGCGAAGTCGCTGTTTTGCTCCACCAACGTTCGCTCGGCATCAGTCAATGTAATTGCCTTTGGTTCTGCCTCATGGGCTGACGCTCCTGAAACAATGAAGATGGACAATGCCAAAAATGCAATCTTTTTCATCATAACGATTATTATTTGTTAGTTGCCAAAAAGTGATTGTTTTTCTTTAATAGATAAGAAAAAAGCAAAAAGACTGCTTGAGCCTTCACTATTTAACATTTTTTGCTGAAAAATCATTTCGCATCGGCATCTCAGATGCAAAAGATGGGCATCAGCAAACAATTCTACTCATTGATGGCTCCGCAATGGGGACAACGGCCCTTTTTCTTGATTTGCTTGCCGCAGTTGCCGCAGATATAGTCGCTTTTGGTATAGGTGAAATACCGCCACAAGGCAAAACCGACATAGGCGAGGAGCAGCACATAACCCACATAATACATCGTGGAAATGGTGAAGACCACATAGCATACCGCACAGACGCCTGCCAAACCCAGCAAGTAGGGGACGGCGTCGGCAAAAGACAGATGACGGAAGACATCATCGACAGCGGCGATGGCAACGATGAGTATCGCCCACACCGAGGCGAGGAACAACTGCAGCAAACCTTTCTGAGAAAAGGGGTTGAGTGAGGGATGGAAATAGAACTCCTGCCATGCATCGGCATCAAACAACTGCACACTGGAATACAGCGTTGCCGAGATGACCACCACCACAGCAAGCAAAGTGGGATAGAAGGTGGCGATATCGTTGAAATGCACAATATAGGCGTTGCGCCTCAGCAACTTGCGCATGCCATAGGCAAAGAGCACAATGACGAAGACCACAAGGAAAATGAGCAGATGCACGTCGGAGAAGAAAGAGATGAACTGCGAGACGGGGTCATCGGGCACCACCGCACGGAGCATATCGCTCTCATGAATCCATCCAAACCGCCCCTGCTCATGTGCCAACTGCACCCATACGGAGTCGACGGAGTCCATGGGCATGATGCGGATGTCGGCAACGGCAAGGCGCTCGTTGTGCTTGACGGCAAATGAGTCGGTGGGCAACTGGCTCACCGACTCCTCCGGCATCTGCTGGGTGAGCACCATGGAATCGGCATCGACAATGAAGTTGTAGTTCTGCGAATAGTGATGGGTGCGTGCGAAGCTGATGGAATCGAGCTGCCGGTCGGTGAACTCCACAGGATGGATAGCCACCACAGGTTTGCGGTAGCAAGAGGAGAACAACAGCGCCGCCAGCAGCATCAGCGGCAGAATCATCTTAGTTTTCTGCATAGACGAGCATTTGACAATGACGACAATCAAACTCCAGACGAAAGTGCCTGCCATCGGGAAGCGCCAGTGAGAGGGGTTCCCGCCATGGCATTTTCTTCCTTTCCTTGGTGCAATAGCCAAGCAGTCGGCGGACGCAGTGGCGGCACTGCATGAGCAACGGCTCTCCCCTACCCTTGTCGGGATGGGTGTTGCCCATCTCAAAAGCTTTTCCCACATTGGGCATCCCATGGTCGGCATAGAACTGCCGCGCCACCTCGTTAGCCATATTGTAGAGATAGGAATAGCGGGCATAGACCGACGGCACAGGAGGGGCGGCCTGAGCAGATGGGGCAGACAAGTCGGACAAGTCGGACTGGTCGGACGAGTCGGACAAGTCGGACAGGTCGGACAATGATTGGTCGAGAGCCTCCACAGCCTGACGGCGCATGTCGGCGAGCACACTCGAAGGCACGAAAAGACCTTTCACCTCACTATCGACAATGACCTCAGAGGCCTCATATATGGTGTTGCCCAAACGCGACAGTTGCTGACGTATGTTCGCCTCCTGCGGCTGGCGGGCCTCCTGAAAGTCAACCGACTGCCTCACCACCGCTTTGATATCTGTGCCTATTACCTCTGCCTCCAGACAGAGGCCATCGTCTGCCGCCATGATATGCATAGTGACCGGAATCCTCCGCACCGCACTCTGGCGTGCGAGGGTTTTGTCGAACACGGCATCCGTGTTGCGGTAGAGCGCCATGCCCGGACGCAGCTGCGGGGGCATTTTCTGAGGATAGATGCGGTTGCCCTCGGCACGGTTGACCCGGAATCCGCACAGCGTCCTGTTGCGGTCGAAGAAGCAGAGGCCATCGCCATTGGCAAACGAGGCCAGTCCCGCCACGTTGAATGAGTCGCGTCTCACCTCCTTCACCTTCCCCACATACTCTCCCAATGCCTTGGGTGTATCGGGCGAAGCGATGTCATCACCTTTGCCGTCGATGAAATAGCCTGTGAAACCACGGTTGAACGTCTTGTGCAAATCGGGAGCAAAGGCAAGGGAAACCCTGCCCAACGAAGCACGGCGGTAGGCGCCGTCGGATGCGGCAACAACCTTGTCCAACTGCTGGCTGTAGGCAGCTACCACATTCTTCACATATGCCTCATCCTTGAGACGCCCCTCTATCTTGAAAGAAGTGATGCCTGCCGCCGCCATCTCAGAAAGATGGTCGATGCGGCACATATCACGAAGGGAAAGCCAATAGCGGGGACTGTCCACACGCTCGCCATCGGCATCGGTGAGGTCAAACCTCAACCGACAGAACTGCGCGCACTCGCCGCGGTTGGCACTGCGGCCAAAACAATACTGGGAGGCGTAGCACACCCCAGAGTAACTCACGCAGAGCGCGCCGTGGACAAAAGCCTCCAACTCGACATCCGGCACCTGCCGGTGGATGTCGTCCATCTCGCTGACAGAGAGTTCACGGGCAAGAACCACCCGCGAGAACCCTATGCTATGCAACCATGCCACCCGCTCCGCCGTGCGGTTGTCGGTCTGGGTACTGGCATGAAGCGCCATCCCCCACCCCGCTTTCTGCTTGCGCTCCGCTACCATCCTCACAAGAGCCATGTCCTGCACGAGGATGGCATCGACACCCATTGTGGCAAGTTGGTCGACCAATGCGCCAACCTCCTCCAACTCACGGTCATAGACGATGGTGTTGACCGTCACATAGACCTTGGCGAGAAAGCGGTGGGCATAGTCACACAGCACCCTGATGTCGTCGAGCGTGTTGCCCGCCGCCGCACGGGCGCCATACTGCGGCGCACCGATATAGACGGCATCGGCTCCATGGTCGATGGCCGCCATCCCACACGCAAGGTTGCGGGCCGGTGCGAGCAGTTCAAGCGCTGTCATCGGATATCTTCGATGTTGTAAGGTGTCTCCTGATAGACGTAATAGTTAATCCAGTTGCTGTAGAACAAGTTGGCATGTGCCCTCCAGGTGACATGAGGGCCATTTTCAGGATTGTCGTCAGTATAATAGTCAACCGGCACATCCACATCATCGCGCACATCCTTGTCACGACGATACTCCTTGTCGAGCGTGTCGGGGGCATACTCCATATGTCCCGTGATGAAGAACTCCCTGCCGCCCCTTGCCATGACGATGCTCACGCCGCTCTCCGGCGACTCTGCGATAATCTGCAGACGGGAGTCGCGGAGGATGTCGTCGCGGCGTATCTCTGAATGTCGGCTGTGCGGCATGTTGAACACGTCGTCGAAGCCACGGAAGATGGGCAGCCGCGTGTCTACTGGGTATTGTTTGAAGATGCCGAACTTCTTGCGCTCGAGCGGATATTTCGGCACGCCATAGTAGTAGTACAGCCCTGCCTGTGCCGCCCAACAGATGAACAGCGTACTGGTGACATTGGTCCTCGCCCAGTCCATGATGTCGGTCATCTCCTTCCAATAGGTCACATCCTCGAAGTTCAACTGCTCCACGGGCGCACCAGTGATAATCATGCCATCGAACTTCTGCTTGCGGAGGATTTCGAAGTCCTTGTAGAACATCATCATGTGCTCGATGGGTGTGTTCTTGGGGGTATGGCTCTTGAGCTTCATGAAGAACAGTTCCAACTGAAGCGGGGTATTGGAGAGCAACCTGACAAGGTCGGTCTCCGTGGTAATCTTCAGCGGCATGAGGTTGAGGATGACGATGCGCAACGGGCGGATATCCTGTGTATGCGCACGGGTGTCGTCCATCACGAAGATGTTCTCATGTTTGAGGAGTTCAATGGCCGGCAGCCGGTCGGGGATTCGTAGAGGCATGGTTTTTGGTGGTTTGGGGGGTTGGTGGTTTGGTCGTTTGGGGGGGTGGGCGTTTGGTCGTTTGGGGTGGGAGTTTAGGAGTCTAGGAGATTAGGAGTTTAGACGTATGATGGTCTGGTTGTTTGGGCGTTTAGTCGTTTCGTCGTTTGGGGAGTTGGGCGTCTGGTTGTTTGGGCGTTTAGTCGTTTCGTCGTTTTTGGGGGGTGGGGGTTGGTGTTTGGGGAAGGATAAACCTAAACGACCAAACGACCAAACCCCTAAACCACTAATTTACCATAGGCTGAGGCGCTGCTCCTTGGGCACGAACATCTTGTCGCTGGGCTGGATGCCGAAAGCGTCATACCACATGTCGATATGCGGCAGGGCACCATTGACGCGGAACTTGCCCAGAGAGTGCGGGTCGCTCTTGGTGCGGTTGCGAATCTCTGCCTCGGTGATGTTGTTCGCCCATACACCTGCGTAGGCGATGAAGAAACGCTGCTCGGGAGTAAAGCCATTGACAGTGCCGAGGGGGTTGTTGCGCATCGCATTCTTCAAGGCGTAAAAAGCCACCTGCAGACCACCATGGTCGGCGAGATTCTCACCGAGGGTGAGCTTGCCGTTGGCATTGAGGTCGGGCAGCACTTTGATGGCAGAGAAGAAGTCGGCATATTTGTCTGCCCGCTCGGCAAACTTCTTGCCGTCGTTCTCCGTCCACCAGTCGGTCATGTTGCCGTCCTTGTCGTAGTGGCGTCCCTGGTCGTCGAAGCCGTGTGTCATCTCATGTCCGATGACCACACCGATGGCACCATAGTTGAAGGCATCGTCGGCAGTCATGTCGAAGAAGGGCACCTGGAGGATACCTGCCGGGAAGCAGATTTCATTGGTGGTGGGGTTGTAGTATGCATTGACGGTCTGCGGAGTCATGTGCCACTCGTCGCGGTCAACAGGCTTTCCTGCCTTGTTGTCAATCTGCCACTGATGGAGGAAGTGACGGCACTCCAGCACGTTCTCACAGAACGACTTCTTGGGGTCAACTTTCATGCCGCTGATGTCCTTCCATTTGTCGGGATAGCCCACTTTTACATAGAAGGTGTTGAGTTTGTCAAGGGCATTGCGCTTGGTGGCGGCATCCATCCAGTCCTGTGCCTCGATGCGCTCTGCCAGTGCCACCTGCAGGTTTTTCACCAGTCCCTCCATGCGCTGTTTGGCAGCGGCAGGGAAGTATTTCTCAACATAGATTTTTCCGAGCGACTCGCCCATCATGCCCTGCACGAGGTTGGTGGCACGCTTCCAGCGCGGATGGTTCTCCTTTCTTCCGGTCATTGTCTTTCCGAAGAAGTCGAAGTTCTCTGCCTCCACCTCATCGCTGAGCAAGGAGGCACAAGAAGTGATGAGGTCCCACTCCATATATGACTTGAGTTGTCCGGGTGTCATGTCACCCACGATGGTGTTGGCACCGGCGAGGAAGTCGGGCTGTCCGATGACCAGTTGGCGGATATGCTCCTCTTTGACACCATCGGCAAGCATCAGTTCCGACAGGGCAAGGTTGGGATAGCGTGACTCAAACTCCTCCAGGGAGATTTTGTTGTAGTTGGCCTCCACATCACGCAGTTCGGTGCGCGATTTCGACACCTTGGCGAGT
>Ga0247611_10010623_pt1 | contig 10784 bp, 25 predicted proteins | sample 177DNAGHGhighgp2_FD_192422 | JGI IMG/M metagenome (GOLD analysis project Ga0247611, IMG submission 192422) | Sheep rumen microbial communities from Palmerston North, Manawatu-Wanganui, New Zealand - 1770 DNA GHGhigh gp2 | ecosystem: Host-associated > Mammals > Digestive system > Stomach > Rumen... | reverse complement strand
CGTTCCCGCAATTCGTGGTGTTTTAGAAGGGCTAAACCTACGTCCACCCTTCTGCCATTGCATCTGATCCAATTAAAACATTATTATCTACAGATGTTTTAAAGAGATTAATATTATTATCTCTTGTGTCTTGATTTTCTAAACCAGTATACATTAATACTGGAACTTTAAGTTTATCAATAATATCTTGTGCAACTAGTTTTGCAGATGTAACGAATTTAGAAAACAAAATTACTTTATTACCGCTTTGTACAATATCTTCAACAAGTTCTACTATGGATTCTAATTTACTAGATGATTTATAAGACTTTGGTACAACAACTCCATACTTATCTTTCATTATCTTAGAATTAGAATACCAGAACATTCTAGGGTCTGTACTTGCTGCTTGTCTAGCGGCTATAAGACCTTTAGAACGAGCGTCTAAAGATTCATATAATTGTGGGTTCTTTATTATTCCATTAGCATCTTTTAGCCTGTTCATTTGATCATTTATTTCCATTGTTTCATCAGAAATCATGTTTAATAATTTAAACTGAACAGCATCCATAGGACAAGATTGTTTTATAAGCATTACTTCTGGTAAATTAATACAAACTTCATAACGAGTTCTTCGTATTAATATATTTTGTACTTTCTCACGTAGCTCATCTAAATGTTTAGCACCAATAACTTTATACCCAAAATTAGTCATTGCTCCTACAAGATATTCGTTAGAGAAATCTTTCCATGACCCAAAGTAATTTGGATTAGCAATTTGAATAATTCCAAATATATCTTCTGGCCTAGACATTATTGGAGTACCAGTTAAGAATATAATAGGTTTTCCTTTAACAGTAGAAGCTATATTGTTATTTAATTTACCAGTTCTTGCCTTAACAGCATGAACTTCATCAATTACTACCATATCATAATCTAATAATTCAATGATTTGTGTATCATTTAAAAAACTATGATAGTTAGTAATTAATATTCCTTTATCTGAATAGCAAAAATCTTTATATGCCTTATGGCGTTTTGTTACTGTTTCTCCTGTATATAGAATATTAAAATCCTTATCTAAATCAGTAAATTTTTCTATTTCTTCTTTCCACTGTCTTTTAATTGATTTCTTGCAGATAATAAGAATCTTTTTATATCCTTTATGTTCAATAAACCATTTAAAAGTACCTATTGTGCACAGCGTCTTGCCAAGCCCCACATCGTCAGCATTTAAAACCATATTGTTTTTTAATAGCTTATCTATCATAAAACGTATTCCATAATCTTGATAATCATATGGTTTTAGTTTTAAATCTGGACATTTAATGGATTTATCTGAAATTTTATACATTTCAGACATGTCTGGCATTGGTTCATTTAAAATAACCCATCTAGGTGTTTTATAAACAAGTTCACCTTTAAATTCACTCTCAAGATATCCAAGTACATATGGCTCTATAATCCATTGTTTTAAATTAAAATCAAAATGAGCAGTTGGTATTTTACGTATTCTATCTCTATATAAGTAATCACATTTAATACTCAAATGACCACTTGGCAATTGAGAAATTATTAGCATAATTTTCCTTTCTATGATTCTAGATACATTACTAATTCTACTTCATCTTTAAATTCTTTACGCTCAAGCATAGACGTTATCTTGTCATATTCTGCTGAATTTGTTTCTTTTAAGTTTTTTAAAATATTAAGTAGTCTTTGATAGTATCCTTGACTCTTAGCTAAATTTGATATTGTAGCTAGTATTTGTTCTCTATTCATTTGACTCTATTACCTCTTTACATCCTGTTAATCTAACACTTACTATTCGGTCAAATATCTGTTTTAAATTATCATAACGATATATCTTTTCTTTACCATAATCGTCATAATAAGATACATAATATTGATTATCATGAATAGTAATAAAAGGTAAAGCTTTAATGTTTTCGTTAGAAAACAAAATCTCGATTGTTCTTAGAATAGAGTTATTTGGACTAATTCTAATATGAATATCATTTATGTTATAAAATCCATTTTCATTTAATATAAGCTCAATATCTAATTCATTATAACTAAAATAACGATAGTCATTTAATACCATTGGTTTTTCTTGTCTAACGTATTTTATATAATAAATATCAGCAAAGTGTCGGTTAACATATATTCTATCTTTAATGATAATGTTTTTATGAAGCTCACAAAAACTAATAAGTTTATTAGGAGTAATATCAGTATCAATATACCCTTTAGAATATTCTGGTACATATTTATAATTATTATAATTATCTTTATAAATAGCACCTAAACACATTGCATATTGTGCTCCATGAAAATCTGTTATTTCAAGTATATTTGGTATTTTAAATGTCTTGATTTCTTTGTCTGATAAACTTTCTTCAAGATGTAATACTACTTTCATACTAATTCTCACTTTCTAAGGAAACAATATTCGATAATATTTCATGTATATTTAATTCATGCCAATAAATATCATGCTTATTAAATTCTGTTTCACCAAGAATTTCAATAAAATCATTACTATTTAATTCATCAAAAGAAAAGAATGCACATTCAATCCATTTTAATAATTCTTTCTTATTATCATCGGAAACTACTTGATTAATATAATAACCTAGATATATTTCGCCATCTATTAATAATAAGATTTTATCTGTTCTTTCCCCGTTGTCTATTCTATGTGCCAATGGCGGTTTATGTTTATTAAATGATTTCCAATTATTATCCATATTTACCCCTTAAATGTTATTCTTTGTCCACAATGACTACAATAATTCTGTTTATAATAAACATGTTGTTTGCATGTTGGACAATCATATAATCTTCTAATTATAGGTTTGCCATTAACGTCATCACCGTCATCTTCTTCGTATTCTTCTACTTTTTTAATTTCGGCTTTTCTTAATGCTTCTTCTATATATAATAATCTTTCATTTTTATTGTTTAAAAAACTCTTACTTGATTTATTAAGTAATTGTTTTATATATTTTATATGTAATTTCTTTTCATCTCGATCAATAAAAAACTCTTTTACGCTATTCAGCATCGCTTTTCTTCCCCTTACGATTTTGTTTATCTATCCAAAATTGATGATCTTCATATTTATGGAAATACGGACAATTATTCTTAGTACATCCATGCTCTATAATCATTTTATGATTTAGATAACCTATGTGAATTTTATTATGGCAATATCCTAATTTATGTGCATCAGATATTGGCTTATTATATATATCAGTATATGGACTTTTCTGATTTATAGACCTGTCTTTATATTTTCTGATTGTTTTTCTTTTGCGTGAATTTGCCATTTAACCTCCTTTCTCTCAAAGTAAATATCGAGTAGTCAATCTTGACTACCCGATATTATATATTATTTCGAAACATTAAGAAATTCATCTATAAAATTTTCCATTTCTGAAATCATCTGGCTTTCATTATTTATATCGCCATTATAAATTTTTTGTTCTGTATAAACTCTATCATTCCTTACATATTTTATTTCCATGAAAGATTCTATACTACTATATTTAATACTACCTATTATCTCTATACCATCAACATTGAAACTTGTTTTAAAAATTGTACACCCTGTTAACATATTCTTTAATCTCTTTTCTTCTTATTTTTACACGTTCCTCCTTTTACATTATAACGAATTAATCTTAATTATCTTTATACGTTGTGTGCATGAAGAGCACGAATCCAACCAAGATAATAGAATAAGAATGCTATTAGAATTAGTCTGATCATGTTTAAACCTCCTTAGTAATGTTATCAATATCATTAAGTTAATATTCGAATAGATTTTTTTATTTTATGCAACGTATGCCTGAACCACATAAGGAATCCTAACCAATGGTATACTGTTTTGCATTTTATAATCATAATTCTGTTTTTCATAGTATTGTCCACTAACTAAATGGCGCTGGTAATGTTATTTACAGTTATTACAACATCATTTGTTAACTTACCAATGATATGTTCTTTATCATATCCTTTGTCTATAAGTTCTTTAACAACTTTATTTAATAGAATATCAAATGGAAGAAAATGATTATCATTATTCTCTTCTATGTTTGATTCTTTCTTAATTTGATTACTTTGTTTAGTAGCTCTTTTTTCTGCTTTTTCTGCATCGGTTTTATCTACTACCTTAAGCCAAATTTCTGCTTCTTCTTCTGTATTAAAACCTTTATAACGAGCATTTTCATATCCTATGACTAATGGAGCAACTTCATACCAGTTATTAAAAATCAAATCTTTAATCTCTTGATTCTGATTCTTATCAAAACCTCTTTTTACAGCATAAAAATTCTTAGCCATACTAAATAAACCTCCTTTCTTGTTATTCTATTACGACTGCGTTAGCAGTCTATTTTTTACTAGTCTTATTTATCATTTCTTGCCTTCATGTATGCCCCAACTTATGTTCTTTCTCACTTTCTGCTTTGACTTCTGTAACTGCCAACCTGTATCTTTTACCTTGATAATTAAATTCCATAGCTTCATCATGTTCCAGACAATACTGAGCAACAGAACTCATTGCCTCATCAGTAACATCTGATTTATTAAGCCACATATTACCTTTTTTATTTAATATGCCTGCAAATATCCCTGTAATACCACAACCAACGTGATAATTAGCCATTTATTCCTCACTTATCTTTAAGATATGTTTCCATCATCTATATATACTTTCTTTTGGTTTTGCGAATCATGCTGGATTTTAACTGTAAACTCACAATTAATATCCATTATTACAGCAATTCCATCACAACACTTAATTTGAATCAAACATTTTGGATTATAAGGTTGAGATCGTTTTATATACCCTTCTAATCCAAATTGTGAATAATACTTTATGAATACATCATAAATCATATCCATAACATTGCTACAAACAGGTAAACCATAAGCAAGAGAATTTAACTCTTCTACTTTTGATATTACATCATTAGTTGTAATCATTTTCATAAAAATCTCGTTTTTATAATCTTAAAAAACCTAATTGCCTTTTCTTGTTATGTCTTTATTCCATTAATATAACAGCTAAATCAGCAATAATACCTATACTTGCCACAAATGCACTTTCGTAATTTCCATTTCTTAATGCATTAGAAAGAAGAAATCCGAAGCACATTGGAAGTATTAACCTTATCAATTTAATCATTTAGTTTCTTCATCTTTTACTTTATACTTATCAATTATATCCAAACACTCCCATACACCAATATTCTGTTTACTTTTCATTCTAATAATTTCATTTCTTATATTGCTAAGCATAACGGACTTTTCAGCTTTTAATCTGGTTTCATAATCTTTCTTAAAAGAATCATAGGCTTCTGTCCATGCTTTTTGTCTTACTTCTTGCATTACATATGCCTGTTGTGTTGCTGTAGCCCATGTTTTTGTAACATCTTCTCCGTATTTAACATAATTCTTTGCATAAACATAAGCTGTCTGTAATACTTGTACAGATTCTTTAGAAAGTAATTCGATTAATGTTTTATTTGCCTCTTGTTCTTTATCAATTGATATTTCCATTTTTCGCTGTTCTTTGATGTTTTTTAACTTAAATGATTCACATTCATGTCTTTTAGAAGACTGAATATGTCCATCGAAACATTGAGCGTTGTCATTATCATGCCAATAACATTTTTTACAAATTTCTGGATAATTAATATTATTTTTCATTGTCTTCCTCTCTATTATTAGAAATATTGTTTATATATTCCAATAGACCAGCATAACATTTATATAACTGTTGAATATCTTTAGACAATTCCATATTAAATTTATGCATTTCTCTCATCATTTCTCTATATAGAGAAAGTATTCTATTTATTTGTATTATCCAATAAATAAAAGATATTGAAATAACAAAGAAAAAAATATTAATTATTACTTGTTTCTGGTCCATTTATAGATTCCTCTTGTGAAAGTTTTAAAGATTCTTCTACTATTTTTCTAATTGTATACATAATTTCGTTCTGAACATCATATAAATTTTCTAAATAACATATTCGAAGCATTAAAAACAACATTATGATGCTCTGAGTTAAATCTAGTAAATTCTTTGCTAATGTAAAATTCATAATGGCCTTTCTAAACTGTCCATACTTTTAATTACTATGATAGGAATACTGTCATTTGAATAATTGAACTTATCTGATAATTCATTAATTAACTTATCAGCATCAATTAATTTACCATATTGTTGTGGTAAAGTAGACATGTGTTCTATTGACTCATAAAGTTTTAAAATTTTATTTCTTGAAGAATATTGTTCACTATTTATTATTGAATAATATTTTTCATCTGGAATACTAACTATGATATTCATGTTCTGTATAACGCATTTTAATCCCACATCTTGGACAAAATTTATATGAATCAGTTCTGTTTAAATCTTCAAATTTATCGTTCTTTGCTATTGTTAAGATATATTTTTTACATTCAGAACACTCATAATAAGACACGAGACTTTTCTTTTTATATATCCAATAACCGTAATGTTCAGATATTTCTATGGGTTCAAGTAAATCTAAGTCGCTTGCATATATGATTCTATCACCATTATTATCTGAAGAAGATAAATATTTTATTATATCTGTTCTACTAACCAATTCTTTATTTTGTAATTGATATAATATTATTATTAACTCATTTATTTTACTTAATGTATCTTTCCTATAAGGAATACATTTAGCTTTATAAATATTCTTTAATGCATTTTCAAAAGTCATATTTATTCCCATCAAATTATTTAGAATCTGCAATTACAGTAAGTTTATCAGCTATTACAGCAAGAGATTTACACATATCTTCAAACATGCTAATCATAACTTCAGAAGCGGCATCGTTAATTTCATCTTTTTTTAATTTTTCATTGTTTTTAATCATCTTATATGTTTCACTTAATTTATTTGGACACATTTATATTGTTCCTTTCATCCTCAGTTTTATACATTAGCATTAAACAATTATGTTTATCACAAAACGTTGTATCGTTAAATAACGTACATATTCCTTGATCTGATTTATTATTATTTTGTATATCTTTAGACCAATATTTGCAAATATTATCTTTTTCTAATAAATCAGCAACTTCATCAAAAAAACCTGGTTTTATTTTTGTCTTTATATGTTTTGCTTTATATCGCAAAACTTTAATCATACTTTCTATCTTCATTTTATACACACCTTAAGAAGTATTATTGTCTTCTGCGTTCCAGTACTTCTGTTAATTGAGGCTTAACATATTTTTCAAGATAATTCAGGATATTACTAATCATAAGAGCATCGTTAGTGGAATTTCTGCCATTTACATGTTCGTTTAAAAGACAAGCAAATATTTCACTTATGAAACTGAAGGTGTTTTCTCCGTTGCCTATAAAAGCGTTAAGAACGGCTGAGTAGTCGTATTCTTTGGAAGAGGCATCTCTGATATTCTTCATAGTATCAGCAACAGCATCCGTAATTCCCAGTTGTCTGCTTATGATGGCATTTTGAGGTTTCTTTGCTTTAACGGTATCATCAAGAATATAATCCAAGCTAACATGGAATAATTTGCTATATGTAAGCAAGTCCTTATATGTTGGTTTTCTATGTCCATTTTCTAATTTGCTAATATCAGATTTCTTTAGACCAACCATCTTAGCTATATCTTCTTGATGGATTTCGTCTTTCTTATTCTGTAACGAGATGTTGTATTCTTCTCGAATATCTTTGAGGTTTCTCATGGCCATTGTTATTTCTCCTTTCAGCATATTGTTTCAAAAATAGAAACTTACGTCTTGGTTATGCTGGATAGTTTGGAAGATGAATATTTTTCAAGACTATCAATATTGTTGTGTTATCTTATATCCATAATCTCAGCAACAAATATTATAGTTTCTAATGTAGAAACTATAAACTACTGTTTATACAAAATTAATGGGGATTTGTATCGTTTGGTGACATTGTATCTATACAAGTATATAAATAATCATATTGTGCATAATCTTTAAAACAATCACGTTTTAGAGCATCATTAATAGCCATAAGTACATGCGATTTTGGTAATACAACTTCACTTGGACCTTTGCAATTCTCTATGATTCTTTTTGCCATATCATCACTCATATGTTGTCTTATTCTAAGATAAACATCGTCACTATCAATTAATCTTCCCATATATACTTCTTTCTTTTAACAATTAATATATTATTTATTGTCTTTTTCTACATCATGAACTTTTTGTGAATGTATTATTTTATTCATTAATTCATCAAAAAATATTTGATGTAAATGTACTTTAGCATTTAATTGATATATTCTATAAAATAAGATAATTAATATTAATGTTTGCATTCCTTCTGCTAAAATTTCACCCATATTATCATTATCACTTTCTTTAAGCGCTTATTTTCTTACGAATCTTGTTTAATTAAAGTTGCTTCAAAGATAGACCCTCTTTCTATAAAATGTTTTACTATTCTATATTGCCAAGAATATATGAAACTTTTATGTTTTGTTCTGAGACCATCTCCAAAATTTACCATAAAATATGTGCAATTAGACTGATCAAATTCCGATATGGATTGAATTTGTTTACCAGATTTATATTTTGGTTTACTCATCACTATTATCCTCTGTTGTTGTAGTTGTCGTAGATTCTACATTCGCGTTTATAGATTTATACAATTTTAATGCGTCATTATGATTATAAAATATATTGTCTCTGTCTGATAGTCCTATACATTGGCAATTTTTACCTTCTATAACGCCAATCATTAATCTTGGATATATTGTTCTTAACTTAACACACGTTAACTCTTTTGTTTTCAGTCTTTCATAATATCTTACAAGATAAACTTTTTCACCTTTCTGGTAAAAGTTTCTATAATCAAAATCTGGATCTTCTTTATTGTTTAAATGTGCCTTTTCAATTTCCCATTCACAAAACTGTTCCAAAGTATCATGTCTACTAGGCCATGATAATGAAAAACCTTTATGACAATAATTGAATGTATTGGTTAACCATTCACTAACAGTTTGATCGTTATAATCATTTACAAGAATATTATCTGGAATCTGTATATACTTAGGCAAACTAACATTTTTGTCATCTATATCCCAGTCAACAATAGCTGTGATATGACTTGGAGTATTACACTTAAAGATATCACTTTCTTCTTTAGGCTGGTTTACTTCAATTTTAGTTTGAATCTTTGTTTTAGTCTGCTTTTTCTTTGGTTTTTCGATATCTGTTCCTTCAATTTCTTTAAAAGCATTTTGAACTGCTTCTTCTAACTTTGCAGAAACATTATCAGAAATCTTCTTTCTTGCCATTACATTCTCCTTATTTATCCAAAAAATACATTTTTTAATTCATTCAAATCTAGCACTTCAAAAGGAGATATATACCACATACCAATTTTATAATCAGCATATGCGACTTCTCTCTTTTGCTTATATAATTTGCAACATGAATCATCTCTTGTTGTAAACCATAGATATTTTACTTTATCTGAATACTTAGGATTTGCTATTCTATATTCTTGACCTTTTTCACATCGAATATTTTCTCTATATAAGTCATCATAATTCATTTCAATAAATGCTCCATAATGGCCAATAACTATACGATTATATGTACTAGCTATTAATGTTCCATCTCTAGAAACTATAGGGAATTTCTTCTTTTTAATAACTTCATATCCAGGTTTATTACACTCATTAATCTCTTCATTTTCTGCCACTTTAACTTCTGGATGTTCTAATTTAAAACCTTCGGGTAAAGAGGTCACATATAATCTCATAGCATTTAATGAATCATAATAAGATAATGCTCTATAATGGAATTTATCTGCTAATTCTTTTTGGTAATTAAGTAATTTTCTTCCTGTAGCTGTAATTTCATACAACATTTTATGTCACCTCCTCTCAAGATTTTACAATAAAAAAAGAGCTTTTACATAGCTCTTTTCATCTTATACATTTCTTTATCTGCTTTTACAATTATGTTGTAAAACGAGTCTTTTCTTTTCTTTCTAGCTATTCCATAGCTTATACCATGTATCTTACTTAATTCATCATCTGTAAAACATATATTGCAAATCAATGCAAATTCATCTCCGCCTATTCTACATACACAATCTACATTGTTTAACTGTCTTAATTCATTTGCTATGTTTTTTATATGTTGTGTGCCACAAGCATGTCCTAATGTATTATTAATCTTTTTTAAATTATTAATGTCAACAAATACTAATATACAATCTCTATATTCGTATTTAGGACGTATTACTGTATCATAATAAAAACGTGATTTACAATGTGTTACTGATTCATAATAAACAAGATTATCATCAAATGACAAATAAATTTTTTCAATTAAATACTTCCAAATATTTCTAAAACAATGACATACTTTTTCTAACATTACACCCGTTCCAATCTTATAAAATAATAATTTAATTATAAGACTGGAACCGACTCGATGCAATGCATTAAGTACTTAATTGTTAATTGTTCATTTATCGTTACACGAACAAAACGGTAATTTACGGTATTAACTAACGATCCGAATCTCTCTATTAAATTTCTGTTTTATTTTTAAATCTGTACAGTCAAAACATGGCGATTCTTTGGCGAACGGTGGTCCCAACCTTCCACTTAAAAAAGAAAACTGTAGGGTTTATAGATTGTCCTTTTCTGTTATTAAAAATCGGAATAGCATTCCAATTTGATGCATCCTTTAATAACCATATTAATAAAAAAGGGCGGATTACCCGCCT